>Ga0164242_10001579_pt1 | contig 27031 bp, 22 predicted proteins | sample OricomgcompostMG_FD_108783 | JGI IMG/M metagenome (GOLD analysis project Ga0164242, IMG submission 108783) | Miracle-Growth compost microbial communities from Emeryville, California, USA - Original compost - Miracle growth compost (MG) ...
AGTTTTCGATGTCGCCGGCGCGGGAGATACATTTTTGGCGGCGGCGACGCTGGCGATTTTGGCCGGAGAAAATTATGGAAACGCCTGCGAATTAGGCAATCTCGCCGCCGCCGCCAGCGTGCGTCATGTGGGTGTCGTGGCGATGAGCCAGGATGATTTGTTGAACGTAGAAGCTGGAAATTAAATCTATGTCAAACCAATTTTTTACACGAGATAATATCTCGGAATTTTGCAATACCCAACGCGCGGCAGGAAAAAAAATAGTTTTCACCAACGGCTGCTTTGATCTGTTGCACGTTGGTCATGTTGACTTGCTGGAGCGCGCCAAAGCGCTGGGCGACGTGCTAATCGTGGGATTAAATTCGGACGAATCGGTGCGGCGATTGAAAGGCGATTCGCGTCCTGTCAATAATTTGCAGGCACGGACAAAAGTACTTTCGGCGTTGCGGGCTGTCGATGCGGTCATTGTTTTTGAGGAAGATACGCCGGTGGAAATTCTGGAAATCGTGCGGCCGGATATTCATGTCAAAGGCGGCGATTACGTTGCGGATCAATTGCCGGAAGCGGAAAACGTGCGGCGTCACGGCGGCGAGATTGTCATTCTGCCGCTGGTGGAGGGATTTTCTTCGACAAAACTTTTGGTAGGGGCACGCGGCGGCGCGCCCAATCGATCGGACGCGCCGCCGCGCGCCCCTACATCAACGTTGGTCATCCCCGCGCGCTACGGCTCCACGCGTTTTCCGGGAAAGCCTTTGGCGATTCTCAATGGCGAAGCGGTGATCGTTCACACCGTGCGCGCCGGATTGAAAACGCAAATTCAACGCCCGCTTTTGGTGGCGACGGATAATGACGAAATTGCGAACGTCATTAAAAGTACTTTTGACGCAGCGGACGCTGTCGTTGTGATGACGGACCGCGATTGCAAAACCGGCACCGAACGCGTGGCGCAGGCAGTGCGGCGGCATTTTGGCGATACTATTTTGGAAAAACTTTTGATTATCAATGTCCAGGGTGATGAGCCGTTTATCAATCCCGATCATCTGGATGCGCTGCTGGCGGCGATGCAGGCGGAGCCGGATTGCCTGATGGGAACGTTGGCTGCGCCGTTGAACGCGGAAGCGGTGGATGATCCCAATTGCGTGAAAGTGGTGACGAGTTTGCAAAACAAGGCGCTGTATTTTTCGCGGCATGGAATTCCCTATCAGCGCGAGCAAAATAACAAAAGTACTTTTGAGCGATTGCGCCACGTCGGCGTTTACGCTTATCGCGGCGATTGGCTGGTGAAAATGGCGAGCCTGCCGCCGACGCCGTTGGAAGAAATGGAAATGCTGGAACAGTTGCGCGCGCTGGAAAATGGCGTGGCGATTCATGTGGCGCGCGTGGAAAATGTGGTGCCGATTGCCATCGACACGCCGCATGACTTGGAACGCGCGCAAGAATATCTCAATGAGCAGTGAGCTGGAGCAAATTCATCACGACATCGCCAATTGCTATTTGTGCCCGCGTCTTGTGGCGTGGCGCGAGGAAACGGCGGCGAATCCGCCGAAGCGTTTTGCCGGAGAAAAATACTGGGCGCGCGGCGTGCCGGGGTTTGGCGATGAAAAGGCGCGGCTCTTGATTGTGGGATTAGCGCCGGCGGCACAAGGCGCAAATCGCACCGGGCGCATGTTTACCGGCGATCGTTCGGGAGATTGGCTTTTCCGCGCCATGCACAAAGCGGGATTTTGCAATCAGCCGTTTGCGACGGATGCCAATGATGGATTGCAATTAACGGATGCGTATATTGCCGCAACTTGCCGCTGCGCGCCGCCGCAGAACAAGCCGACGCGAGAAGAAATGATTCGTTGCCGGCCTTTCTTGGAGCGGGAAATGAGGGTATTGAAAGACGTAAAAGTACTTTTGGGATTAGGTAAAATTGGATTCGATGCGGCGTTTCGCACGGCGCGCGATTTGGGTTTTGTAGAAGAAAAACAGATGCGTCCGATACCAAAATTCGTGCATGGCGCGTGTTATCAACTGAATAAAAAATTGTGGCTTTTGGGAACATTTCATCCGAGTCAACAAAATACGTTTACGGGAAAATTGACAGAGGAAATGTTCGATGCGGTTTTTGCGCGGGCGCGGGAGTTGGTTGCGAATCACAGTGTTGAATGAGGCTTGCAAATGTGTAAAAGGATTTTGGGATATTTGCTGGGATTTGTAATTGTTGCTACTACTACGGTTTTGGGTTGGTTAACGTCGATAACTCTTATGATGACAATTTCGTGGATGACGTTCCATCCGGATGCACCGGCACAAATGTATCCGAAATGGCAACAAATTTTGGGAATATGTTTAATGCACAGCGGCCTTATTATTGGTTTGGTAATTGGGGTTTTCTGGGCACGGACGATATTATGCTGGAAATAGATTTTAGTTGTTGTCATTCTTTTAAGCCGGGTAATAAATAAGCAGGAAAATGAATCATGAATTACTATCAACACCAATTAAATAACGGATTAACAATCGTCGGCGAGCACGATGCCGATGCGCGCAGTTTGGCGATGGGCTATTTTGTGCGCACCGGTTCGCGTGATGAAACGCCGGAAGTCAATGGCGTATCGCATTTTTTGGAACACATGATGTTCAAGGGAACCGCCAATCGCACGCCTGATGATGTGAATCGCGAATTCGACGAAATGGGCGCGCGTTACAACGCCTTCACTTCCGAAGAAAACACCGTTTATTACGGCAACGTGTTGCCACAGTTTCAGGAGAAATTGCAGGCGCTGCTTTCCGATATGATGCGTCCGGCGTTGCGTGAAGAAGATTTCAATATGGAAAAAAATGTCATCCTCGAAGAGATCGCCATGTATTGGGATCGCCCGCAGTTTCGCGTTTTCGAGCAATTGCGCGAAAGCTATTATGGCGATCATCCGCTGGGCGCTTCGATTTTGGGATCGGCGGAAAGTATTAAAAATTTATCGGCGCAACAGATGCAAAAGTACTTTTCGCAGCGTTATGCGGCTAATAATTTGACGATGGTTTTGACGGGAAATTTTGATTGGGACAAAGCCTGCGCCGACGCGGATAAATGGTGCGCGAATTGGAATACCGATAACGTGCCGCGCGAATTGCCGGATCATAAAGCGGTTGCCAGAGAAGAACGTCTGGCCGATGATAAAACTAATCGCGCGCATATCGCTTTGATGGCGCCGGGATTTTCGGCGCAGGATCCGCGGCGCATTGCGGCGGAAGTAGCGTCAGAAGTGATCGGCGCGGGCGACGGTTCGCATTTGTATTGGGCGTTAGTGCATCCCGGAATTGCCGAAGCGGCGCAGATCGGCCACGACGCCAACGACGGCGACGGTGCCTTTTATGGATATTTGCTGGCCGATCCGGCGCGCTCGGCACAGGCGCTGGAGACATTCAAAAAAGTCATCGCCGATGCCTGCGAAAGTGGTTTGAAAGCGGACGAAGTGGAACGCGCCAAACGGCGTCTGGCCACGCATGTTTTATTGGGGAGCGAAACCCCGATGGGGCGGATGCGTCCCTTAGGTATGGATCAGGTCTATCGCCAGGAGTATCGTTCCGCGCTGAATTTGCTGGAGCAGATTGAATCGGTGGAGCTGAGCGAGGTAAATGAGATATTGTCTAAAAGTACTTTTGATGCGGCGACGGTAGTTGTATTGGAACCGCCGGCGGTGTAATTCTCTCTCCATGAAGGAAAGAGGGAGCTAATTCCTAAACTTTAATCGAAGTGAAACAAATGGCACAGGCGAATTTAGAACAATATGAAATCAGAGAAAGCGACCGGACGTGGCAAGGTGAATCCGTATCACCGGAGCAGGTGCAGACGCTTTTTGAAAAATTGAAACAGGCTTCGCAGGAAGGACAAAGCGAGGAAAGGGCGCTACTGCGTGATCATTTGGTGGTGTTGCATGGTGCCTTAGTGGAACATTGTGCGCGCAATTTTTCCACCTCCAACGAGCCTGTGGAAGATTTGGTCCAGGAAGGTTATGTGGGATTGATTAAAGCGGTTGACCGTTATAATCCGCAACAAGGCGTGCGTTTTTCCACCTATGCCTGCCATTTGATCAATGGTGAAATTCGTCATTATTTGCGTGATTTGGGAAAGCTGATCCATGAACCGGGCTGGCATTTTGAATTGCGCACGCGCATTGCCAAAACGCATGAAGAATTGATTCAGCAATTGGGGCGCGATCCTGAACCAAGAGAAATTGCCAGTGCGTTGAATGTGGAAGTCAAAACTGTGCGGGAAGTGCTCAGAAATCAACAAATTTTAACGGTGGAATATCTTGATCAAGGTATTAATGAAAATGACGAAGAAAGCCCGGGCTGGGAATATAAAGCATCTCAAAGTGAAGCGCGCAATGAACAACAAGTGGAACACGAAATGATCCTGGGCGAGGCATTTCCACATTTGCAGGAAGTGGAAAAAAAGGCCTTGATGATGCACTTTTTCCAGGAACGTTCCAAAACAGAAGTGGCGCGGGAATTGGGAATTTCCATCAATCATGCTTCCTATATTTTGAAACGTGGGTTGGATACTTTGCGCCGTATGATTGAAGCGGGCGAAGAGATCAAAGTGCCACCATCGCCTGAAGCTAGAGCTAGAGCCGCATTTTTGTTGGAGCAAACGCAAAAAGCAGCTGGTTTGATGCATCCGGGAATTGCGGATGTGGAACATTACGTGCCGCCATCAGCCCTGATTCCGGGGATGTTGCCATTTGCCGAATTGGTGAATTTACTGGATACGCGGTTGAATGAAAAGAAAGATGAAGAAAATAATTTTTCTCTGCTATGGCTACAGCTGACCAAATGGGAAGATGTGGTTTCAGAGTTTGATCCGGCGCTGCGCCGCGAAGCCAGTAACGCCATGCAAGTGCTGACGCGAAAATGTTGCCGCGCCACGGATTACGCATCAATGCTCACCTCGCCAGAATGGCCCGGGTTGCATTTTGTGCTATATTTACCGAACACCGGCCCCAGTGGCACGCGTGTGGGAAGGCGCTGGCAAGAGCGATGTCGCGATGCATCTTTTTGGCCGGAAGAGCCAACAATTTTAAAAGAAATGTGTGATACATTGCAAACGCGTTACGCCTTCGCAATGTATCCCAGAGATGGCGAATCCGCCGTGGAATTATTCCGCAATCTGGGACAGAGTTTGAAATAAAATATATTGCTTTGGAAATCCCTTGTTAAAGGGGGATTTTCTTTGGCATGATATGATTCGTTAAAGATTAAAGTTCAAAATCTTCCTAACCCCCCTTTACAAGGGGAATAATCATTTATCTATAAAAGTACTTTTACCCAACACAATGAAAGATATTTTTCTCCATAATACGTTAATCAGAGACAAAGAAAAATTAGTTCCCCGCGAGCCTGGAAAAATTTCCATGTATGTCTGCGGCGTGACGCCGTATGATGCCTTGCATATTGGCCACGCACGCGCCTTTATTGTCTACGATACGTTGTTGCGCGTGCTGGAAAATGCGGGATATGAGGTGACTTATGTGCAAAATGTCACCGACGTGGATGACAAAATCATCGCTCGCGCTGCGCAATTGAAAATTTCTCCCGCGGAATTGGCATTACGTTATAGCGATGAAACGCTGCGCGATCTGGCTTTGCTCAATTGCAAACCCGCGCATAAATACCCGCGCGTCACCGGCCACATCAATGAAATCATCGAAATGGTGCAAACGCTGATCGATAAAAACTGCGCCTACGCGCGCGGCGGCGATGTGTATTTTGATGTCAGCAGCGACGCGGAATATGGCAAATTGAGCGGCCAGAGACCGGAAGATTTGGAATCAGGCGCGCGCATCGAACCCGGCGAGCACAAAGACGATCCGCTGGATTTTGCCTTGTGGAAAGCCGCAAAGCCCGGCGAGCCGAGCTGGGATTCGCCGTGGGGAAAAGGCCGCCCGGGCTGGCACATCGAATGCAGCGCCATGGCCTTGCATCTCCTGGGCGCGGGATTTGACATTCACGGCGGCGCGCGGGAACTAATTTTTCCGCATCACGAAAACGAGGTGGCGCAAAGCGAAAGTTATCTGGATCATCAAAAATTCGCCAATGTCTGGTGGCATTGCGGCGTGGTGCAGGTGGATGGCAAAAAGATGAGCAAATCGCTGGGCAATTTCATCACCGTGGAAGATGCCCTGCAGCTGGCGGATCGCAATGTGTGGCGTTTGCTGTTTTTGATGACGCATCCGCGTTCGCCGCTGGATTATTCTGCCGAGAAAATGCAGCAGAGCAAAAACACCTGGAACCGCGTGCATAAATCGCTGGTTGCATTGCCGAATGAAACGCCTGAATTATCGGCGCAGGCGCAAAAATTCCAGGACGATTTCTGGGCGGCGATGGCCGATGATCTCAACACGCCGGTTGCATTGGCGACAGTTTTCGATGCTTTAGCATTGTGGCGGCGCGAAAATGAAAAGGATCTTTCTTTGGCAAAAGCGATTCGCGCAGCGCTGGAAAGTTTGGGATTCCTCTTTGAAACTAACGAAGCCGGCAGCAGCGAATTGGTGGGGCAGTTGATGGATATTCTGATCGACGTGCGCAACGCCGCCCGCGACCGCCGCGATTTTGCGACTTCGGATGCGGTGCGCGATCAATTAAAGGAATTGGGCATTGTGCTGGAAGATGCGGTGGATTCCACGAAGTGGCATATGGCAGGGAAGGAGTGATGTTAAAAGTACTTTAACATCATGAAAGGCATTTTTACATTGACATTCGCTGCCGCTATCGCTATAATTTTACAGGCTTTTGCGGCATGGGGGCAATGACAAATTCATCGAAATGCTGGCTGCGAGGCTAAAAGTACTTTTATTGTACACAGAAAAACAATCGTATTCGGGACATTCTTTATGGCAATTGACATTTCACATTTACAATCTTACGACAAAGCGCCGTTGGAACAGGTGGACAGCCTGCTCGGTGATGCCATCCGCAACGAGCATGCCGACCGCCGCCGCAAGATTGAAGAGCGCAAACAGCGCAAACTCAAAAAGCGTAAGCGCGTCCGCCGTCAGCAGCAGGACGATTAAAAGTACTTTTGCCCCCATTATTTTCGGCGGAGTAGCTCAGTCGGTTAGAGCAGCGGAATCATAATCCGCGTGTCGGGGGTTCGAATCCCTCCTCCGCTATGAATGGAGATAGGTATTTAGGTGTGTAGGTTTTTAGGTATTTAGGTTGTGAACCGTTACCTAAAAATCCAAATGCCTAAGCCTATTCACCTGATTTTTTCGCTTCAGAATGTTTGCGAAGCGACCGGCTCGGATTGCTCATTAAGTACTTTTTATTTTATGACATGCGGCACCTCGAGTCATAAGGTATTTAATGACAATTAGTAACACCACACCCTCTGCCAAAAAGGCTGAGGCTCCCTCCTGCTTTGCAGATTTAAATCTGCATCCCAAACTGCTGGCTTCGTTGGACAAGTTAAAGTTTGTAACGCCCACTGCTATCCAAAGAGACGCTATTCCCGTCGTCCTGACGGGAAGCGATGTGATTGGCGTGGCGCAAACCGGAACCGGTAAAACGCTGGCTTTCGGTCTGCCCATTTTGCATCGCTATTTGAAAAATAATGGCCGTTGCAGCGGACGCAGTTTGATCATTCTGCCGACGCGCGAATTGGCCATTCAAGTGGAAGAAACGCTCCACAAAGTGGGCAAAACTTTTGGCCTGCGCACCGCGATTCTGATCGGCGGCGCGCCGATGCGCCCGCAGCAATCCAGCCTGCGAGCCAATCCCGATGTCATCGTGGCCACGCCGGGCCGCTTGATCGATCACCTGCAAACGCACGCACTGGATTTGCGCACCGTGGATACGCTGGTTCTCGACGAAGCCGACCGCATGCTGGACATGGGTTTTGAACCGCAGATCAAACAGATCCTGCGCGCCGTTCCCGTGGAACGCCAGACGCTGTTATTCTCCGCGACGATGCCGCCGAAGATCGTGGACATCGCCAAAAAATACATGTATGAACCCAAGCGCGTGGAAGTGGCGCAGCCCGGCACCACCGCGAAGGACATCAGCCAGGAATTGTATATCGTTCCGCAGGACGAAAAGAATGAGTTGCTGGCGAATTTGCTGTATGACTATCGCGGCACGGTTTTGGTTTTTGCGCGGACGCGTTCGCGCGCGGCGCGCGTGGCGCGTTTCGTGAAAAAGGCCGATCACACCGCGGCGGAAATTCATTCCGACCGCAGTCTGCTGCAACGCCGCGCGGCGCTGGATGGATTTAAGTCCGGCAAATACCGCGTTCTGGTGGCCACCGACATCGCCGCGCGCGGCATTGATGTTTCCGATATTGAATTGGTGGTTAATTACGATTTACCGGATAACGCCGAAGATTACGTGCATCGCATCGGCCGCACCGGCCGCGCCGGCAAAAGTGGCCACGCCATTTCCTTCGCCGCGCCCGATCAGGCTTCGGACATGCGCGATATCGAACGTCTCATCCGTACCAGCGTGACGGTTTCTGAAAAGTCAAAGCATCAATTTGACGCGGCGGCAGTTTCTTCAAAACGTCCGTCAGGCGGCAAACGTCCAGCTCGCAAACCGACGTTTAATTCGAAAGCCCCCAAAACGCCAGCCGCCGCCGGCAGCAATTTATCCAGGCCGCGCCGCGCCACGGGAAGGCGTTTCTCCAAACAAAAAAGCAGCAGCAGCCGGTGAGTTGTTGCTACAAAAGAAAAGAGACCTGCGAAATTTCGCGGGTCTCTTCTATATGAGTAAAAGTACTTTTGGTGATAGACAAATTTCCCCTTAATCCTCCTTTACAAGGGGGAAATTCCGCCGCCGCGTCACAATCAAATTCCACACAAAAGCTACAATACTCCCAACCACGCCTGCTGCGAAAGTACTTATAATGGCCGCTGGAAACCAGCTTTGCTCCAGTAATAATTTTCCTGCGAAATGCGCCAATAATCCGAATCCAAACACCGTGATTACCACGCCCAGAGCATCAAAAATCACAAAGCGCACGAATGAGATATTGGCAAGACCGGCTCCAGCGCCAACCCAGCGGCCAACTAGCGGCAAAAAACGTCCGAACGTTACGGCTAAAATACCTCGGCCGGCGCTCGCTTGTTCCGCCTTTTTCAACATTCCCGCAAATTTGGGAAAGCGTGTTCCCAGCCAATTCATCAAAGGCCGTCCGCCCCAATAACCGAGAGAATAGAGAATAATATCGTTGGCAAGCAGCACTACAAATCCATAAATCAAAATCAATGGAATGTTGAGCCGCGCTTTTTCGGCGATCAAAAGCAGTGCAATCCATGCCCACGGAACACCAGCAGGATCAAGCAGCAGCGATGGAATCACAGCGTGATAGCCATACTGATGCGTCCATCCCAACACTTCGCCCCAGATGGGCTGGATAAATTCGTTCACGCCAAGCCGCCTATGTTCATAGATAGAGTGTACAAAAGTACTTTTGGATGAGGGGTTGGGAGTTAGAAGTCAGAAGTTAGAAGTTAGAATGTAAAAGATTGAGTGGGGCAGGCCTGTTACCTTAATCCATATTCTGCTGATTCGCGCAACGCCAACCAACTTGCTTCGATGATATTGGTGGAAACGCCAACTGTGCTCCAGCTATTTTCATCATCCGCCGCGTCCAGCAAAACGCGCACTTTGGCGGCGGTGCCTTCTTTGCCGTTTACTACGCGCACTTTGAAATCGGTGAGGCGGATTTTTTTCAAAGCCGGATAGACGTTTTCCAGCGCCTTGCGCAACGCATTATCCAGCGCGTGCACTGGTCCGTCACCTTCGGCGGCGGTGTGGAATGATTCGCCGTTGACTTCTAATTTCAATGTCGCTTCGGTGCTCCAGTATGATTTTCCATTAGAGTCTTTCCGCCATTCGTTGATGACGCGCACGTTTTGTACATCGAAAAGCGGCGCGGGTTTTTCCACGATGCGGCGGATCAGCAATTCAAACGACGCGTCCGCGCCTTCAAATTCCCAGCCTTCGCTTTCCAGCCGTTTCACTTCCTGCAAAATTTCCTTGGCTTGCGGACTGCCTTTTTCCAGATGGATTCCCGCTTGTGCAGCCACTTCGCGTACGTTGCTGGTGCCTGCCTGTTCGCTCACCAAAATGCGCCGTTCGTTGCCCACACTTTCTGGTGCAATATGTTCATAAGCTTCGCCGCCGGCTTTTTGCACGGCATCGGCGTGCATGCCGCCTTTGTGTGCGAAAACTGATTTGCCCACGAACGGCTGGCGATCATCGGGCGTGAGATTGGCCACTTCGCTGACGAAATGCGACAGGTTGGTTAGTTGCCGCATTTTCTCGTCCGGGACAATTTGCATCCCTTTTTTCAATTGCAGATTCGCCAGCACTGACACTAAGTTGCAATTGCCATTGCGTTCGCCAAAGCCGTTGATTGTTCCTTGCACTTGCGATGCTCCAGCTGCCGCCGCTGCCAGTGCATTTGCCACCCCCAATTCGCAATCGTTATGCGTGTGGATTCCCACTTTCGCACCAAAAGTACTTTTCACTGCATTTACGCCTTCGGCAATAAATTCGGGCATGCTGCCGCCATTTGTATCGCACAGAACCAGCACTTCCGCGCCGCCATTTTGCGCAGCGCGCAAGGTTTGCATGGCGTATTCGGGGCTTCGTTTCCAGGCATCGAAAAAGTGTTCGCAATCGTAGAATACGCGCCGTCCTTCACGCACCATCAACGCCACGCTTTCTTCGATCATCTTCAAATTTTCTTCCAGGCTGACGCGCAACGCTTCTGTGACATGAAAATCCCAGCTCTTGCCAACCATCGTCACGATTGGTGTTTCTGCGACGAGGATGGTTTTGAGATTGGGATCATCTTCCGCTTTTAATCCAGCGCGCCGCGTCATGGTGAATGCCGCAAGTTGCGCATTTTTCCAGGTTTCCTTTTTCGCCAGTTCAAAAAATTCTATATCTTTTGGATTCGATCCCGGCCAGCCACCTTCGATGTAATGAAACCCAAATTCGTCCAGATATTTGGCGATGCGCAATTTGTCCTGCACCGAAAAAGAGATTCCCTCAGCCTGCGCGCCGTCGCGCAAAGTTGTGTCATATAGTTCTACAGTCATTGTATTTCCTTTTATTCCCCCTTTTTAAAGGGGGACACAGGGGGATTTTGAACGTAATAAATCGGATGAGTTTTCGATAAAACCTATTCATCCCAAAGAAAATCCCCCTAAATCCCCCTTTGAAAAGGGGGACTTTGTCATTCAAAAAAAACGCCCGCAGCAAAAAGTACTTTTTGCCGGCGGGCGCGGAGGTTTAATAAAGACGAATCAAAACCAACCTGCGGAAAAGCCACCCGCCGGCGAAATAATTCGTGAAGTAATTTGAAAATTACGTTGCATTCGACAAAGTATTATAATCCTAATAAGTGGCAGTGGCAAGTTTTGAGCTCAGAGTAAAAGTACTTTTGTCAGGCTGAGCGTAGTCGAAGCCGGCAAAAGTACTTTTATTGCAAGATGCTTCGACTTCGCTCAGCATGACGAATATCAGCATAACCAAGAACCCTTTTACGGCGTTTCAATGTCTACGCGCACGTCACTGGGATTGACGCCGACTATATCCAGATCATCAGAATTGGCGATGGCATTTACCGGCAGACTTTGAATGCCGGGATGAACTCCTGTGAAATCCAGTGTAGCCCGCACTTGTCCTGTAGTCAGCGATGTGGGCGTATCGGTAGAACTCAGTGGATTGATGGGCGCCGGGCCTTTGAGCGAGCGCAAAGTGAGATGTGGCCCGCGCACGGTGACAATCACGGTTTGGGGCAAACGGCTGTTTTCACCCAGGACAATGCCTTGCGGAGGTTGCGCCTTTAGCGGTACTTTAAATGAGGCGACTTCCCACGGATTGACCTGGCCGCGCACATGGCTCCATAAAAAGATGGCGATGATCAGCGCGGTAAGTTTGAGGCTCCAATTGTTGAGGACGCTTTTGAGCATTTGATAAGTTCTATGTTCCTTTAATTGCTCACGATTGTGACTTTCGCTGCACCGCGCGCAGCGTACTGCGGAGTGTGCCCCATGTGGTTTTGGGAATCTGGCGTGCCGCTTTGCCAACGCCGCGTGCGAATGGCCGCAAGCGTCTGGCGCCTTCGCGGCGTCCCAGCAATGATAATAATTCATCCACTAATAATCGCGGTTGCAAAATGGAGTTCATGGTGCCGCCCACAGCCAGGCTGACATTGCCGGTTTCTTCGCTGACTACAATTATAATCGCATCCGAATTTTCGCTCAGCCCGAGCGCGGCGCGGTGGCGGGTGCCGACGGTTCGCGGTAAATCAATATCATCCGATAAAGGCAGGATACAGCCCGCCGCACGCAGGATATTATTTTTTATTACTACTGCGCCATCGTGCAGCGGTGATCCGTAATAAAAAACAGTGTTTAATAATTCGTTCGAAAGAATTGCGTTCAAAATCTTCCCGGTAGCTGCGATATCGTCCAGACCGGTTTCGCGTTCCAGCACAATCAACGCACCGACACGGTTGGATGCCATCGATTCCACGGCCTTGGTTATTTCGCTGGCCATGCGAGCGTTCTCTGTATTTTTTTCAAGACCAAATTGCAATCCCAGAATTTCCAAGTGGCCTCGGCCAATTTGATCCAGCGCGGCACGTAACTCGGGCTGAAACAAAATAACCAAAACCACCGCCGAGGCGAAAAGTGCCTGGCCCAAAATCCATTGCAATGTATCCAGTCCCAGCCATTGCGCCACTTTCATGACGACGAGCAAAATAGCTAACCCCTTGAGCAGCTGCATGGCGCGGGTGCCACGCGCGATCATCAGCAGATAATAGATGGCGATCGACACCAGCGCGATGTCGAGCAGCGCCGTAATATCAATCTGGCGCAACAAATGTACCAGATGACGCCACATTTCGGGTTGAACAGCTTGAGACATATTCATTTAATTTATTAGGCTTTTAGGTAGTTACCTAAAAACTCGCGGAACTCTGGCGGCTACTCCGGTAAGCATTTCGTAACCGATGGTGCCCGCCAAAGCAGCTATTTCTTCCACCGGCAATCCATCACCCCATACCGTTATTTCTTCTCCAATTTGCACAAGGGGATCAAGTGCTGTGACGTCAACAATACTTTGATCCATTGTCACGCGGCCAACAATCGGACAAAGCTGGTCGCGTAAAAGTACTTTTCCGCAGTTAGACAAACTTCTGTGATAGCCGTCCGCGTAACCCATCGGAATCACTGCCAAACGCGCTGACTTTTTTGCCCGCCAGGTGGCGCCATAGGAAACGCTTGCGCCGAGAGGAAGCTGTTTTGTCAGCGTCACTTTTGCTTTCAATTGCATTACAGGACGCAGCGCCGCGTGAAGCGTTGCTGAAAGTACTTTTGATGCAAATGGCGAAACGCCATAAATCGAAATTCCTGGACGAACTGCGTCAAACGCTGCAAACGGGTGGCGCCAGGTTGCAGCGCTATTGGCCGCGTGCAATATGGGATGTGTTTGATTTTTATCATGCCAATCGATGCCGCAATGAGCCAGCGTCTTTTTGAAAAGCTCATTTTGTTCGCATGTCATTTCATCTTCGTCTTCGTCAGCACAGGCGAAGTGCGTGTAGATGCCGGTGATTTGGAGATGTGTCAATTGTGAAATGAGATGCCATAAATTCGCTGCATCTTGCGGCGCAACGCCTAATCGGCCCATGCCGCTATCGATTTTGAAATGGGCACAAGCGTGATCTTTTTGTTGTTTTTGCGCGGCGTTGTTTAGGGCGTTGGCTAATTCCAACGAACTGATGGTTGCGGTGAGGCCGTATTCGACGCAAACTTCCGCTTCTTCCGGCAGCAGCGCTGAAAGCAACAAAATAGGTGCCGCGATTCCAGCGGTGCGCAGTTTGATTCCTTCATCCACGCTGGCCACACAGAACATTTCGCGTTTTTGCAAATCAGGTTGTAACGCTTCCGCGCAAGTTATCACGCCGTGGCCGTAGGCATTGGCTTTGAGAACAGGAAAGATCAAACCGCCGTTGCGGCTGCGCAAACAGCGCACGTTATGACGTAAGGCGCCGAGATCGATTTCGGCCCATAACGGACGGGAAAAAGAAGGAATTGTTAGTGTGCGATTCACGCTGATATTACAGCAAAATAGGATTGGATATAGCGATTATATCAGAGTGCGTGGGGGCATGGTGTGCTGCGTTCCGAATGTGGAATAATTGGGCATGGCGCGCCATGTCCCTACATTTGCTTAAAAGTACTTTTGCCAAAAGCTAATTAGAGTACAACAATTTTCCATTATTTACTTCGTGCCAGTGTGGAATATCCGTCGCGGGAATGGGACGGCTGATGAAAAATCCCTGTGCGATATCACATCCAATTTCTGTCATAAAATCGTAGGCGGCTTTATCTTCCACGCCTTCAGCGACGACTTGCATCTCCATGCCATGCGCCAGATTGACAGCTGCTTCGACGATATGTTTGGAGCCGGAATTGGTGGATAGAGTGCGGATAAATGACCGGTCGATTTTGATTGTAGTGGCGGGTAGGCTATTGAGATACTGCAACGAGGAATAACCGGTGCCGAAATCGTCGATGGAAATGACGATATTCACTTTGGATAATTCTCTTAATCGCAGAATAGTGCGTTCGATGTTGAGCATCAACGCGCCTTCGGTAACTTCCAATTCCAGCATTTTTCCGTCTACCTGGTGAGATTCCAACAATCGTAATACCGTGTCCACAAAATTCCCTTGTAATAAATTTCTGGGGGAAATATTAACAGCCACTGGCAATTCCAGCCCATTTTTTTTCCATTGCGTATGCTGGGCAAGCGCATTGTCGATGGACCATTCTGTTAGCAAATCAAGCAATACACTTTTTTCGGCACGGGGCAAAAAATCCTCCGGTGCAATTTCCTTCTGTTGAGGATGCTCCCAACGCATCAGCGCTTCCACGCCTTGCACGATTTCCGATTTCATGAATATCTTGGGCTGGTAATGTAAGGACATCTGCCCGTTGCTGATGGCAGCCTTTAATTCGCTGAGCAATTCCAGCTTTTTCTTGGCGCCGCTGTTGTCTAATTCAGGAGTAAACCGCACCCAGCTGCGCGCTTGTTCGGCAGCGGTGCGCAGAGCCACTTCTGCCCGGCGCAGATAGCGCTCCGGATCATCTTCCAGCCTTGCTAATTCCGTGTAACCGATGCGAATATCGCCATGAATAGGAATGTCTTTAAAGATAAAGGGATGTTCGGTCGCTTTGGTTAATTCGTCCAGGATTGCTTCATTTGCGTTGTTTGCATTCGGAGGCAACAGCATTCCCAGTTGGTGCGTATTGGTGCGATACATCTCGATTCCATCGGGAAGAATTTCCCCCAGCCGGAGAGTGAGTTCAATGATTATCTCATCGGTGAAATCCGGGCCATAAGCAGTTTCAATTTCCAGTGAGTTGTCAATCGAAACAATTGCCAGTGCGTAATGATTTGGATTCGCCCCATCAAAATTACTATGCTCCATGACGTCAATCAACGCGGCTCTGTTGGGTAAGCCGGAAGGCAGATCATGGTTCATGATCCAACGGATACGCTCCAGGTATTTTTGAGTGCTGTCACTGGCCGTGCCAATGATAAACCCAATGATAATAAAAAATCCCATGCGAAAGAGCCAGTTGCTCGGTTCCTGCGGTTCGCCTGTGAAAACACTGATGGGCATGAAAGGTCCTAATATAAGGCCACCCAATGCACCTGCAAGAATTCCGCCGCGCATGCCAAAAATCAATGCCGCCAATATAACCGGCAGATACATGGAGTGGGAATAGACATATTTGATTCCGCCCGTATAAATGACCAGTGGGTAAACGCAAACCATCATGACGAGCAGTAAAGGAACCGCCGTGATTTTTACGGCTTTTGTGTGGTCTTGCATCCATTCAAACAACTGTGTTGCATTCCTCATATATAATCCCTCTGCTCTTAGCTTGGCGGATGATGTATATATTATTACAAAGACATTCTATAAGGAGCAATGTTTTGCAAGTGTAGTGCCTGGCATAATAAAAGCTTGTTTTTATTGATTAATTCTATGAAGATGTTAAAGCCAGAGAACACTACATTCAATCATTAAATATATACATAAATTTTAAATCAATTCGAAATTGCTTGCATCAATTGCGAGGAAATGTATCCGGAGAGCAATTCTTTTAATGTATAATTATAGACGTATTAATTGCTCCTGATACACAGTAAAGTACTTTTACTGTGTATCAGGAGTCAACCCGCACATCGTTTTGAGAAAATGCCTCCAGTAATTCCTCATAAAAGTACTTTTAGCCGGCCCGTGCGTCTGCAAGACGTAGCACGCGCTGCAGGCACTTCGCTGGCGACGGCGTCGCTGGCGCTTAATGGCAAAGGCCGCGTTTCGCCCATCACGCGCCGCAAAATTATGCGTATTGCGCGCCGTATGGGATTTGAGGCTAATCCTTCCGCGCAAGGTCTCGCAGCGGGGCATCGCAGCAAGCAAATCATCATCTTCACCCGCGATTTGGATTTGGGTGTGGCCACTCGCAAATTACAAATTTTGCAAGGAATGTTTTTTGAAAAAGGCTATAACGCATCCATTCATTCCTGTGGCTATTTTCAGGGAGAACACAGCGATGATGCCGTCTTGATCCGTGAACTGCGCCGTCAGCGCCCGCTTGCGATAATCTGTCACAATACGCATCATTTCGATCAGGACATGTTCGATGAAGTGGAAAAATATGCAGCCAGCGGCGGACATTTGGTAACGTTCGATTTGCCTTCAATTTTGAAATGCGACCAGGTCGTTTTTGATCGCACCGACAGCGCCAATCAGGCTGCGACGCATCTGCTGCAATTGGGCCACCGCGAAATCGGCTTCGCCATGCCCGGGATACACAATGATATTATTCGCACTGAAGGTATTATTCGAGCGCTCCAAAAATTCGGTCTTTCCTTGCAGCCGGAATTTCTTTTCGATTGCGAATTGGGTTTATCAAATGAATTGACCGGTGAATCTCTGGCGCAAAATTTTCTGCAAAGCAAGCGCCGTCCCACTGCGATCTGCATTCCCGATGACACCGTCGCGGTTTCTTTTATCGCCACGTTGTATCGAAAGGGTATAAAAATTCCAAAAGACCTCAGCGTGGTGGGACATGATGATTTACCCATCGCCGCGCATAATTTCATTCCGCTTTCCACAGTTTCGCAACCTTTGGAGACTATCGCACGCGAAACCGTAAATTTGCTGATGAGCCGTGTGGATGGAAGTTATGACGGCACGCCGCGGACGGTGCGATTGTGCGGAGAATTAGTCCCCAGAGAGAGCACCGCGGCAGTGGAGAATTAACGTTGTTTCCCGCATTGCAACATTTCGTAATAAATTCTCAACTATTAATTCCAAAATAAATGTTTAAGAAATTTCCTTTTGGGGTATAATATGTTAAAGCGCTTCAACGTTATTTCCATGATGTTGTAAAAGTACTTTTGATGGTGTTTCATCTATGATGAAAAGGAGTAGTTATGGCTAAACAGGTTGGAATGAAAAATGCCGCACCAAGACGGCAACGAACAGCTTTCACGCTTATTGAACTTTTGGTTGTAATTGCAATTATTTCAATACTGGCTTTGATTCTATTTCCCGTTTTCGCCAGAGCCAGAGAAAATGCGCGTGCTTCATCATGTTTATCAAATGTGAAGCAGATGGGTTTATCCATTGAAATGTATAAGCAAGATTATGATAGTAAGTACCCTTTCGCGCGCGGTGTTGCGCCGACGCAACATTGGTATCAATATCTGGATTCCTATATCAAGAACAAGCAAATCCAAATTTGTCCCAGCAATTCTGATTGGCCAATAGGATATAGCTACAACGTTGCTTTTGGCTATGATCCGGGTAGCCTGTTCGATCCAAGCAGAGTTGGCAGTTCAGGTACATATTGCGGACATGCGGTTCCGATGTATGATGGTGTCGGAGAATCCATTCTGACCAATCCTTCGGAATCAGTTGTTTTGGTTGATTCTACCCTGGAATATTATCGCTGGATAAACTCCAGTCCTCCTCTTTCGGATTCTTCCGCAAAATCTGCTGTGGATGCTCTTCAACCCCCATCGACCGATACAACAGCTGTGACCAATTATAACCATCCTGAAGCAGGCATCCACAACGGTGGTTTGAATGCCTTATATGCTGATGGTCATGCCAAATGGCGCAAGTTAGATTTTTATTTTGATCATACTGTTTACTGTCCTATCAAATAAAGATCGTTGAAAATAAATGTTTGAAAAATTCGTCTTTGGGGTATAATTAGTTAAAGCGCTTTGTCATTGAACATATGTGAAAGTACTTTTTTACAGATGGATGCGCTAATTGGAGGTCATTATGTTTAAACACGTGTCTCATGAAAATGCCGCGCCAAAGCGGCAACGGAGGGCTTTTACCCTTATCGAACTTTTGGTCGTTATTGCAATTATTGCAATTCTGGCCGCGATTCTGTTTCCAGTATTTGCCAGAGCCAGAGAAAATGCGCGCCGCGCCAGCTGCATGAGTAACCTGAAGCAGATTGGTCTGGGTGTAATGATGTATCTACAGGATTACGATGAAAAATATCCGCTCGCGTATTTTGCTACGACGCAAACGCCTCCTGTATTTACGTCATGGGGCAGCACTTATTGGTTTTGGCCACAGATCATTTATCCTTATGTAAAGAGCACACAAGTTTTTGTATGTCCTTCATCGACTAATAGTGATCCGCTAAGCTTGAATTACGGTGTAAATCAGTTAATGATCGCTACTTCGTCTACCTCAATGGCGACTATTAGTGCTCCGGCAAACAAATACATAATTATGGATGCTGGTTATTATCGGCTTCATCCGGAGTTTATTTACGACTCAAGCAATTCCGCATATCATGGCGCGCCCTATTTTTTCCCGGGAGAAGGGAAAGCTGGCGCTGATTGCAGCTGGACAACATATTCGGAGTGTAACAACGGCAGGCATTTTGAAGGTGGTAACATGGTGTTTGCGGATGGCCACGTGAAATGGCTGAAGGCTTCTATTGTTGTGCAGCAGGCAAAGAATGTCAGCGCGGGCACGGCCAATGCGTGGGATACGACCAGTGACAATTCCTAAAAGATTGCGGCACAAAAACATATTGTATCAATACTCTTGATAACCCACGTCAACCTTCATGGCGATAATGGAAGGCGGCGATGTATTTCACCAAAAGTACTTTTACCTCATGAACAAACTCATCCTCATTTCCGCATTATTATGTGTCACCGGCATCAGCTGCGCGGCGTCCGCACCACAACCGCAAACAGATTTAGCACTTGGCAAGAAAGTACTTTTCTCGCCCGCACCCAATTATTCAGCCACTGCCAAAGGCGATACAGATGCCACCGATTTAACAGATGGCAAAATTATTTCCAAAGACAAAATTTGGGATCAAACGACTGCGGTCGGTTGGTCATATCCTGGTCGTTTTAATCTGGCAGTGGATTTGGGGCAGCAAAGCGATATCAACGAAATCTCCATGCGATTTCAAAACGGCGGAACCGTGGGAACGGGAATTATGTTTCCCGGCTGGGTGGAAGCCTTTGTCAGCAACGACGGTCAACATTATTCGAAAGTGGCGGAGTTTTCCCGTTGGAATAAGGATGACTTTCAAAAGTTTGGCATCACGCAAGTGAAAGCCAGAGGCAACGCCGTTGTGGATACATTGCGTTTTCAAAATCTCAAGACGCAAGGACGTTTTGTGGGATTGCGCGTTTATGGCAGCACCATCACGGTGAGCGATGAATTAACGGTTCTCGGCTCGCCAGCGACCAATGTAATTAAACAAATTTCTGGCACGCCCAGCGATTTCACCGTCACGCAGCCGCAAGTTTATTTCAACAAACCCTATTTGGAACTCGCCACCAATATTGCGCTGCCAGTACCGGTGGGTTTAACGACGCCAGCCTTGGGCGATTCTGCCGTGACGCTCCAACTCGATTTGCCACCTGGCGTCACTATGCCGGGCGGGCGCTTTGGATTTCTTTCCAACAAAGTAGATGTGGATTCGATCACGCCAAAAGTACTTTCTGATGGCTGGAAACAATACACGATTCATGTCAATAACGCACCCAACCTTTCTCAAAAAACAGCCAAGGATTTTGGGCAGATTTATTTGCAGGCTCCGGGTTGGAAAGATGGGCAAAATGGCGAATTGCGTTATCAATTTGGTAACGCCGATTGGCAAAGCCCGATGATGAGTATTCCTGTGCACGCGGTTAATGTTCCCGCTGCGCCGCGTCTCAAAACCATCATGGCGTCGATGGGTTGGTGGAATGCTACGGCATCTGGCTGGCCGGATGAATTGGCGGCTTATAAAGTTTTAGGACTGAACACTTTTCCGGTTTTTGGAGTATGGATGCCGCAGGATCCCAAAGATCCGCAATGGGCGATGTTGGAAAAAGCGCGGCAGCAAGGATTTTTTATTTCCAATATCGATTCGCCGTTTTATCCGATGCGCGCAAACCACAAAGACGAAAAAGAAATTTATAACCAACTCGCCGATGGAACTACAGGAAAGCAATTGTGCATTTGCTATCGCGGAAAATATTATCAGGAAGAAATTCAGCGATTCGCTACATCGCTGGCGCGGATAAAACCCGATTTCACCTCCGAAGATATTGAGTTGTGGAGCGGCGGCCCCACTGAGAGCCGCCAATGCACGCGATGCCAGGCGGATTTCAAAGCCTCCGGGTTGCCGACATGGGAAGCTTGGCAATCCGCGAAAGGCAAAGAAATGATGAGCGATCTGGTAACGGCGGCGCGCCAAGCCATCAAAAATGCGGGCGGCCATGATTTTCAAAATGGCATGTATGATTTGCGCCCCGGCGAGACATATCAGCAGATTTTTAATTTTAATTCGTTGTATCCGCAATTGATTCAGGACAGCCAGGTTTCCACCTATACGAGTTTGGAACCCGACGATTTGGAATTCATCGGCGACGAAGCGCGCAAAGATCGCGCGCAATTGCCGCATAGCGACGTGATGCCGTGGAACACTCCCGGCGATGCGGGCACGTTTTCGAGTGATGATTTTATGTGGTCATTATTGGAAAATTATACCAACGGCGCGCGCGGCATCTGGTTTTGGTCGAGCCGCATGTGGGATTCGGAAGATTTGATCGCTTACAACAAAGTCATCCGCGCCATCGCGCCGATGGAAGATGTGATTGCGAAAGGTGATCTGGTTGGAGTGGGCGCAACTGTAGTTGGCGCTGGCCGCGTAAGTGGAATGAAATTGGGATCGAAGATGGTGCTTCTGGCGGCGGATTATTTTGACAACAGTGATGGAACGTTGAAACTGCAATTGAATATCCCAGCCAAATCTGCACTGCGCGATTTAATCACAGGCGAAACTATTGGAAAAGTACTTTTACCTGGAAAGCAAATTGTGAATATTCCATTGGACGGCCAACACGCGCGACTGCTGGGAGTGGCGCCGTTGTAGGTTATTATGTGGTAAAAGTACTTGGCTCAAGTTCAGAAATTTTGCGTCATTCGTGGTTCCGACGTCTCGCTGGTGAAAAGTACTTTTGCTCTCCGGCGGGGGCGCCGGAATCACGTCAGAAACACAAATTCTGAACATGAACTAAGTACGTTTGATGAGGCAGGGTTTCAGATATTTCTATACTAATCGTTGATGTCTGCCAATAAGCCAACAACCATAAACGAAGAACCATTAATTGCCATTCTCAAATCTCAAATCATTCCTTGTTGGGAACGATTTGGTATCGATCGGTTAGCTGTGGTTGCCAAAACTCTCAAGCAATTCGAAGCGCAATCCCTACCTGAGTTTATGCGTGCGTCGGTAAAAAAGCGGGTTGGCAAAAAAATCACCTCTTCACGAACTCGAATTTATAACAATACAAGCGCCTTCGTGGAAACTTGGCCGGATGACGCGCAGGCGTTGATTCTCCATCCCACGTTGGCTTTTGTGTTGGAAGGTTATGCAGATATGCATGTCGCTGATTATCTGGTGCATTGTCCGCGCGATCATTTTTTGTTATTCACCGATGACGTGCCTCGCGGCACCGGCGAACGTTCGCATCTTGAGGGAAAAGATGCCGCTCAACGGTATTGCGAGGTGTTGTGGATTTTTACTCCGCCGGGCACCAACAGCGTCACGATGTCCGTTTGTTATTCACGCGGCGCGGAACATTGGATCGACGAATATTGCATTGTGCATCATCACGAAGCAATTAGTCTCTTCAAATTATTTGTGCGGGAAGCGCAAGAAAAGCCACAGGGATATCAAGAAATCACCTCCACCTGTTTGCAACTGTTGCTGCGTTTGCTGCTTCGAGAATTGCAACAAGGACGTTTCCACCGAGCGGGAAAAAGCAGTGTCATCATTGATACGCAGGAAAAAGCGCAGACCCAGATTGAGCAGGCGAAACAATACGTCAAAAGCCACCTCAATCAAAATCTCACTGCAGCAAAAGTGGCGCGGGAAATTTATATGTCGCGTAGCAGTTTCATCCGGCATTTTACGCACGAAACGGAACAGACATTTCATGAATTCGTTCTCAATGAGCGAATGGAGGAAGCCAGCCGCTTGCTGCGTGACGGTTATTGGTCTATCAGTTTTGTGAGCCAGGCAGTTGGCCTTAGAACATCCCAATTCCGCAACCAGTTCAAATCCCGTTTTGGTATTAGCCCTTCCCAATTCCGTGAACAGATAAAAATGAAAGATAAAATCGGCGACGGTTAAACAAAATCGGCGTTATGACCACGTCTGTCCGGGGTATAATACTATTGTAGTTTTTAAAATTCGCGGGAAATACATTCATACGGAGTGATATAACGATGAAACGCAAAGCATTTACTTTGATAGAACTTTTGGTTGTCATTGCCATTATAGCAATTTTGGCATCGATTCTGTTTCCTGTTTTTGCACGGGCCAGGGAGCAGGCGCGCAAGGCTGCTTGTCAATCTAATTTAAAACAGATTGGATTGGGTATTGCGATGTATGTACAAGATTACGACGAGACATATCCTCTTTCCAGTATGGGCTACAATGCACCGAATCCAGATTGGTATGGGAACAATACACCAAGCACTGTTCGTTGGTATACGGTTTTACAACCTTATGTTAAGAATGTTCAGGTTTTTATCTGCCCTACTGCCGGTGTAATTATGAATGCTGCAGGAACAGATAAAAATTATAGTGGTGGCTATGGCTGGAACATTTGCGGCACGCATTACGCTGCCAGCGGCAGCGGGAGTCCAGGTGATGGATTTGGTTGGAGTCCTGCCACTTTTGAAACTCCAACGTTAAGTTATTTGACACTATCGTCTGTGGAAGAACCTTCTTCTACTGTGATTGTTGGAGATCCGCCTAGCATTAATTATTCGGCTAATGGAGTCCAGATGGTTCCATCTTCTGGCATTAATTATTTGCCTGTATTGCATGGCGGTCAGGTTGGCCCATTTACGACTGGCGCCACTACTCTTACCAATCATACTGGAGGCGGTAATTATCTTTTCGCAGATGGACATGTGAAATATCTCACTGCCAGTGCCGCATGGGCTAATAATAGTATCTTTAACGTTAAAAAAACATGGCCGTAGTTATAAATTCAGGCAAGCCTAGGCTAATCGCTATAATCTGTTCGATGTGATCAGGAATTAAAATATTTTATTTCTTGACACACCATTCGCAAATTATGTGCAATTCAGACAAAGCGCTTTAACAATGCCGGGATAAAAGTACTTTCATTTCAGCGCATACCGATTTTATAATTAGTATGCGTTGATCTATTCCTCTTCATTTTCTGGGAACATCATGAAAACTTTCACCAAACTTGCCGCTGTGAGTTCTGTGTTCGCGTGCGCCGCCACTGCTCGTTGTCAGACAGTTAAACCATTGGCCATTCCTCTCAAGCCCGATCCGCCATTAACCATCGATGGCGATTTAAGTGATTGGACGACTGTGCCGGATGCCATTACTCTCAATACCAAACAGCACGTCACTGTCGGCGGCGCGAATTGGAAAGGCGCTGACGATTTGAGCGCCATCGTCCATCTGGCGTGGCGGCAGGAAACCTTGTATGTTGCTGCTGATGTAACGGATAACGTATTGCGGCAAACGCAGCGCGGCGCCAATCTGTGGAAAGGCGATCACATCGAACTTTACTTAGACACCGCTCCCGGCTCCAATGCGGATAAAACCGTCTTTGGCCCGCGCCAGTTTCAGATTGGTTTAAGCCCGGGCAATTTCAGCCACACCGGCGACGCTTTGACGGATATTCCGCCTGAGGCATATGCCTTTTTGCCGGCCGGAACCGTTGCAAAGGATGTCGCGGTGGCCTCCCGAAAAACCGCGGCCGGCTACACCATCGAAGCGGCTATTCCGTGGACGGATTTTAATTTCAAACCGCAAGTGGGCTTGCCGTTGGCGGTGGAGGTTGCGGTGTCCGACACCGACGGTGTGGAAGCGGCACAGGGAAAATTTTTGACCATTGGCACGGCAAACTGGCAACGAATTCCCAGCCGTTTATTGCCGGCCGTTCTGGCAAACGCCGATGGCAGCGCGCCGGCGCTGGTCACCAGCACACCGATTTTTGAGAGCAATTCCCTGAAAGAAGGCGAATCAAAAACAGAGACATTTAATGCGCCGTCGATTCCCGAAGGATATGAAGCGGTGCTTTCTTTGCAGGCGCGTTTGGATACGCCTAAGGCCTCTGGCTACACAAATGCGATGCAGGTGACGTTGAACGGAAAAACCTTTGATCTAAAACGCATTGCCAATAAAACAATCAGTGAAAAGATGGCGACCGGCAAAACCATCAACACCGTTTCCGGCGAAAATTTCATGGTGCCTTACGCGCCGGATTTTGACGCCACCGATAAAAGTACTTCTTACGCATTGCAAGACGCCAAAGCGGCGCTCTTTGAATTTCGCGTCACCGATTTGCTCAAACCAACCGGCAATGTGTTGACCATCAAAAATACAGAACGCGCCGGAATCGGCAAAACGCTGATGGTGGGAAATGCGAAATTATTATATAGAATTCCGCCCATCGCAAAAGTACTTTTAGGGCCGCCCAATGGTGACTTGCCAATGATCGCGCCTCAAATAACGCAGGCTGTTAACTATCAAATCACCGATCAAGACAATAGTTTGAATCTAAAATTTAACGGCAATACCTATCCGGTAACTTCGCAATATTCCACGCCGGACGGCAAATGGGTGAGCGATTCCAATAAGTACTTTTCCGTGAAACGGCAAATCGAAAAGAAAGGCGAATCGATTATTGTTCACGATACATTTACCAATCTCACCAACGCAAATCTGCCGTTGATGCACCGCGAAGAAGTGCAAATGAAAACGGACAAAGTGTGGCTTGGCGGCCTTTCGCCCAGCAATGCCACCGGCACTTCCACGGATGCGCATAATCCCACTGTTTTTGGCGTGCAATCCAAAACCGGCATCGGTCTGTTGCCTCTCGACGATGTATTCCAGGTGCATATTACCGATTACAGCACGCCGGACGGCATCGGCTTGATGGATAGCACGTTGGTATTGAAACCCAAAAGTACTTACACGGCGGACTGGGCGATTGTGCCGGTGGCCTCCACCGATCATTTCGATTTCATCAACGCCACGCGGCGCTTGCTGGATACCAATTTTCAGTTCGATGGGCCGTTCACGTTCATGCGCGCTGATCCACGCTATGAAGGCAAATGGAGCGATCAACAGGTGATTGATTTTGCAACATTTAAGGACTCCAAATACCTGTGTTTGAACATTGGTTATCCCAATTATAAAGGCCGCGTTCCTCAGGGAACGGCGTTGCAACAAATCGATCACACCGCGTGGGTGGATGCCATCGCGCGGCGGCGCAAGCTATTGCCGGATGTGAAACAGATTGCGTATTTCCATTGCTTTATCGACGTAGCCGATGAGGCGCCGGAAAAATTCAAGGATTCGCGTTTGCTAATGCCGGACGGCACGCAGGGTGATTATGGACAGGATTATTTAAAATTGTTCGTTCCCACGCTGACCGATTCCTATGGCCCGGCTATCGCAAAGAATATAGATCTGATTTTAAACGATATGAAATTGGACGGCGTCTATTGGGACGAGATGGACAGCTCGCGATACGCCTACGATTACAATCCCGATCAATGGGATGGCGTGAGCGCGGATATCGATCCCAAAACTATGCAGATCACGCGGCTCAAAAGTTCGGTGACGCTGCTCTCGCAGCCGTGGCGCCTGGAACATGCGCAGGATATCATGAAGCGCGGCTATTTGATTTGCAACGGCGGATTGCCGTCGACGCGCACCATGCGCGCTTTGCATTATGACGCGTTCAACGAAACCGGCTCGATTTCCAATTGCGTGAATAGCCAGCTTTTCACGCCAATCGCGCTGGGCGATCACCTCACCGAACGTAGCGAGGAAGACGCCTATCACGTGATGCTGAACGCGCTGGATTACGGTTGCATTTACTGCTGGTATAACGATCTCAACGTCATCCCCACGTATCACACGCTGACCGAATACATGTATCCGCTGACGCCCATAGAATTACACGAAGGTTATGTAATCGGCAAAGAACGCATCATCACCAACCGCAGCGGCGTGTTTGGCTGGAACGATAATTCCCAACATGAAGTGCATGTGTTCGATAACACTGGACGTGAGGTGGATCTCAAAAATATCAAAGTACCGACGGTGATTAAGACATACGAAAAAGACGGAAAAACCTGGACGGAAATCCGCATCGGCGAAGGCTGGAGCGCGGCGATTTTGCGGAAATAGAAGAGTAGGGTTGTAGTAAAAAAATAAGCCATCCCCGCAAATTGGGGGATGGCTTAAAAAGTACTTTTCCTGTTTATGCCAAAATACCGCGCTTGCGGGCTTTGGCGATCATGGTGGACGCGCCGTTGCGGGTGATGGCTTTGATGGCGCGCGCCGAAAGTTTCATCTTCACAAAGCGGCCTTCTTCGGGAATCCAGATGCGCTTGGTC
>Ga0164242_10001580_pt1 | contig 27027 bp, 29 predicted proteins | sample OricomgcompostMG_FD_108783 | JGI IMG/M metagenome (GOLD analysis project Ga0164242, IMG submission 108783) | Miracle-Growth compost microbial communities from Emeryville, California, USA - Original compost - Miracle growth compost (MG) ...
ATCTTAAAATTATTTTAAATCCTTTAATTTTTTATAGTAATTTTTATTAAAAATTATAAAAAAAATTTTTTAAAAAAAAAAAATATTAAAAAAAAAAAAAAAAAGAATGGCAAATACAAATATTATTTATACAACAAATATAGCAGAAAATAATATAGGCTTATTATTTATAAGTATATTACCTATTTATTTTTTTTTATTCTTAGTTTTTTTTTTAACTTCTCAAAGAAGTCAATTATTAAATGTAGAATATATAAAATTTAATAATATTGAATTTACAAGAACAAAACTTATTAGTTTAATTTTTGTATTATTTAATATTGGGTATATCTTTATAGAATTTTTTAAGTTATTTCCTGAATTTCGTTTATTTACAAATGGAGTAGGTATACAATTTAATGGAAAAATTTTGGTTTTTGAATTAATAGCTATAAGTTTATTTATATCTTTATGTTATTTAACAATCCAATATCGTACCGTGTTAAAAAAAGAACATATATTATTATTTTATTTTTTTATTTTTGCGGCATTAAATATTCTTTTACAAACTAATTTAATGGGAATATTTTTATTAATTGAAATGTTTTCATTAGCTGGATATATAATTGTAGCGGGTATTGGTAATAAAATAGCTGTTGAAGGAGGATTAAAATATGCATTAATGGGTATGTTTTCATCTGCAATTTTAATTATTGCATTAGTTTTTATTTTATTGAATTTTGGAACTTTAAATTTAATAGATATATCTATATTAGAAAGATATAATTATCTTGATACAACAAATTCTAATCTATTTATTACTTTTTGTTGTATATTTTTATTAGTTTCTTTCTTTTTTAAATTAGCAATTGTACCTTTTCATCAATGGGCTATTGATGTTTATCGTAGTGCTTCAAATATTAGTTTTATTTGGTTAGTTAGTTCAAGTAAACTTATAATATTTTTTGTTTTTCTTATTATTATTGAAAGTTTATTCCGTCAAACCAGTGAAAATCTAAAATTTATTTTTATTTTTGCTGGTATTTTATCTTTATTTATTGGAACTTTTGGAGGATTAATTCAAACCAATTTTAAAGGTTTATTTGCATATAGTTCTATTGTTACTGTAGGTTTTATTATTATAAATTTTGTTTTTTATTTTGAAAATCCAGAAAAAGCAGTAACATTAAGTTTTATGTATTTAATGCTTTATTTATTAAATATTTTATCTTTTTTCTTTTTCCTTTCAAAAGTAGAACAAAAATCATTAATTTTTGGAGATTTACGTTATATTAATAATATTGTTAAAAGTGATAAAATAGTAGGATTTGGTCTTATAATTACTTTTTTTTCATTTTTAGGGTTACCACCATTAGTAGGATTTTTACCTAAAATTTTAATTTTTTACAATTTATATCAAGCAAATTATTTAATTACTTGTGCTTTATTTATTATATTAAGTTTAATAAGTGCTTTCTATTACTTTAAAATTATTAAAAGAATATCATTATTCCAAGAAACAGAAATTACTTATGATTCTACTTTTAATATTTTAAATGTTAGAAAAATGAATATTAGTGAAAAAATAATTGCTTTTTTTATTATTTTTCTTAATATATTTTTAATTGTTAAATATCAAGATTTATATCAACAAATAGAATTACTTTTAAAATAAAAAATAAAATAAATTAATATGACTTATATAATTTTTTCACCGTTAGAACAATTTGAATTTTATACAATAGGAATAGGACCAATAATAGGTAATACAAAATTAGCCGTTTTAGAATGGTTATATAAAATAGATCATTATATTTTTGTACAAGAAATAATAGGACTTTATTATGATGATGCAATAAAAAATACACCATCAATTATAGTTGAAGGTTTTTTTAATTTAAATTTAATAGAAGTGTTAACATATATAGATCATGAAAAAGAAATAATAAAATTTTTTTTCGATAATATTAATATTGATCAAGAAAATAATTCAGAATTATATACATATATGAATACCACTTTTTATCAAGGAGAGTTAACACAACTATTTTATTCATGGTTAAATATATATAATTCAGCTTTTATTGTATTAGTATTATATATATTAGTTTTTATAACATTTAATATAATAGGAAAAAATAATCGTTATTTAAATGTTTGGAATTATTTAATTGATTTATTTATTAACTTTTTATTAGAGACTTTTTTATCATTAGCAGATAGAAGATTATTAAAATTTTTTCCTATATTCGTAGTTTTCTTTATTGTCATTTTCTTATCTAATTTAACTGCTTTAGTTCCTTTAAGTTTTTGTTTAACAAGTAATTTATGGTTAACTTTAACTTTAAGTTTTAGTGTTTGGGTTAGTGTTACTTTATTAGCAATTATTGTAAGAGGTCATGGTTTTTTTACAGGATTTATTCCATCCAATGTTCCTGCAGCATTAAAAGGATTTATTACAGTTATTGAAATAATTTCTTATTTAGCAAGAGCAATTAGTTTAGGAGTTCGAATCTTTGCAAATATGCTTGCAGGTCACTCATTAGTACATATATTATCAGATTTAGTAGAAACATGTATTATAAGTTTTAATCATATTTCTTTAAGAATTTTCGGTATATTTCCTGCATTAATTTTAACTTTTATATTATTTATAGAATTTGGAATTTGCTTTTTACAAGCATTAGTTTTTGTTATTTTAACAGCAATTTATTTAAAAGAAGCTTTTGGATTTAGTTCTCATTAAAAAATGATTAAAATAGGTACTCGGATCAAAGTGATAGATAATAGTGGAGCAAAATTTGGGCGTTGTATAGGAATTTATAAGAACCAAGAAAAAGCAAAACTTGGTGATATTATATTATTAACTATTAAAAAAATACGTCCAAATAAAAAAGTCAAAAAGGGGGAAAAACATAAAGCAATGGTCATTAGAATTAAAGACCCACGTGCACGTAATTTAAATAATCATAGTATTTGGTGTGAAACAAATGCAGTGGTTTTATTAAAGAAAGATTCATTTGATTTATTAGGTACCCGTATTTTAGGTCCTGCCTTTAGAGAACTTTTACCGCCGAAAAGTAAAAAAGTTATAATTGGAGGTACTCGTGCAAGTAAAAAACAATTTAACATGCCTTCTTATAAAAAAGTTTTAGCGTTAGCTTCTTATATTATTTAATATAATATATTTATTATTGATTTATTTAATATTTAAAAAAGAAACAAAAAAGAAAAAAATAATGCCACAATTAGATATTTATCGCGCAATGGATGAAATAATCATAATTTTATTAATAATTGGTATTAGTTATTTAATATTTATATTAATTGTATTACCTTTATTAATACAAAGAATAGGAATAATTAAAAACCAACAAGAAATAAAAGAGATAGAAAATTGGAATATACAAACCAATTTAGTCAAAGAAAATTTAACTATAAAAGAATTTTTAACTATCATTAAACAATAACAAAAATGGACAGTAAAAAAATTAATATTAATAAATACGAAGCCATTATTTCTCATTTTATTCGACATGAAGAAAATGCAAAAAATTATTTAGCATTTTTAAATTTAATAATTAAAAATCCTTATAGCAGTTATATTAATCAAATTTTGAAATTACAAAAAGAAAATCATAATTTATTCGGAGAAAAAGGAGCTCGTTTAAAAATAAAAAAAAGAGGAAAAATGGGGATTAAAGCACATTTTAGAAAAGAAGATCCTTCTTTTTCTTTAAAAAATTATTGTAAAAATGAGTTAAATTCTTATATTAATTTCTTTGATGATTTTTTAGAATTTAATCAAAATAATGTAAAAGAAAGATTTTCTCGTTTATTACACATTTATAGAATAGATTCTCATTATAATTATTATCCAATAAAAAGAAAATTTACTAAATTTTCATTAACTGAAGTAAAAAGAGCAAAAGATTTTTATAATGAATCTAATTTATATATGGAAACAGATAAAGATCGTAAATATTTAACGGCATCTATTTTTAATAGAATATCTGTAGAAGAAAAAGAAAAAGAAGCTGTTATTAGAGAAAAACAAAAAAATTTTATTCGAATTGTTTTTAAAAAATATAAAGATTTAATAAATAACAATAAAGGAATAAAAAAAAAATTCAACAAAATCATATTTAAAAAGTTTTAATGAATAAAGCATTATTTATACCAAGAGCTAAAATAAATTTTACTAAATTAAAACATTTTAAAGAAAAAATGGGGGATTTTATGCCTAAAATGATTGATTATAGTGGCAATAGTATCAATCATTATCATAATATAACTCAACGTAAAATAAATAAAAAAAAACTTTCTTTTATTATACGTTTTTTTCTTAGAACTAAAATAATGTTTTATAAAATATTACTTACTTTATTTTATTTTAAATATATAAATGTTAATTCTAAAAAATATAGTTTATATGGTATTCGTTTTTTTAAGATATTAAATTTTTTAAAATTTGTATATAATAAATATAGTATACTAAAAGAAAACAATATAGAAATAAAATATCTTCGTCAAACATGTCCATTAACCATAAGAAGATTAGCAAGAGTATTTAAAAGAGATATTGAAAAAGTAGAAGAAAAAGAAAAGGATAAAATAATTATAAATCCTTATTACAAATTTCAATTACCAAATTATCCGCATATAAGATATAAATTTCGAAGAAAATTAAGAAAAAGACTTCTTATACAAAATATACGTAGGAAATATAAATTCATAATGTTTTTAGAAAGTCTTTCTTTACACACTTTTTTAGGTACAAAAGAGGTTTCATATGCTAGTCTTGTAAAAAATAATCGATTAAATCTTGTTAAATTTTTATATCAATATAAATTAAAAATGCAAAGAAGGAATAAAGGTCGAGGTAAACGTCTTAATTTTAGAGAAAAACAATTTATACAAAGACCATTTAAAGTAGCAGAAATGAATACTGCACGTTTTGATATGATGGATCATTCATATTATGCAGTATGGTACAAAAAAATGGAAAATCAATTATTAAAAGCGGCTGGACAACAAACTGCATTTGAACTGTAAAAGGAAATGGCGAATATAAAATATAGAAGTTTAAAAATTAAATTTCTCCGAATGGGGCGTAAACGACGTTGGTTTTATTATCTTTGGTTATTTAAAAATAAAAAAAAATTTAAATTAATCGGTCGATATTTTCCACATCATTTTAAAATAAATAATCAATTTATTAAAGTTTGTATTGTTGAAACTACTTTATTAAGTCATTATTTAAAACAAGGTGCAGTTTGTGAACCAAAGATAGCAAAATTATTCCAAGGATTATTATAATATGTGTAAATTTTTAATTAAAGAATTTTATAATTACAAATATAATTCTATAGTCAAACAACAAATCGATAAAATCTCAACTGGAAGTGGTGTTTTTGTTAAATGGTATGATACAAAAACACATCATATACGGTTTACTCCTGGAATTTTAATAGCAAAACGTGGAAAAGGAATGAGTAGTCATATACTTATTAGACGTAGAATTACAAAAGAAGTATTAACTACAAAATTCTATCTATATGCAAGGACATTTTTAGGAATAGGTATTTTAAAAAAAGAACATACAAATTTAAATGCCAAAAAATATAATTTTTTATTCCGTCCTATAAAATGGAAATATTTATAAAAATAGAAATATGCTTATTTTAGAACATTATAATAATATATTACGAAAAGATCTAATATTAAAAGTTCTTCCAGAAGATTGGAAGAACATTCCTGAAATAGAAAAACTTGAGATTCGTATAATTTTTCCAAAAATTATAGATGATTTTTCTCAAGTTTTTGATGGTATAATTTATTTAGAAGAATTAACTGGTCAATTTCCTATAAAACAAATTTTGAGTATTAAACGTGTAGGTGCTCAAGAATATGAAAGATCTGTTGTTATAAAAGTTACTTTACGCAACACTCGTATTTATAATTTTATATTATATTTATCTATTTCTTTATTATTTTATTGGGAAGAATCAAAAAATATCTTACTTGTAAAGGCATCTGCTGATCCACAAAATAAAATTATTCAATTATCAAATAAAGAATTTTTTTATTTTTTTAATATGCCTATTGAATATGATGATCGTCAATTTGAATGGAATTTTCAATTATTATTCCATTTTCATTCTTTTACAGACGATATAAATGTTGATATTTTAAATTATTTTTTTAGTAATTATATTCCGTATGCTCTTTATGATATAAAAAAAAATAGACGTGAACTTTTTATAGACGAAGAAAATAACACAGAAGACTCTGATAAAGAGGAAAGTAATTAAATAATAAATAATAGAACATGAAATATTTAAATAAAGAAGATAAAAAAACTCGAGAAATGGTTAATAAATATTTTGGTATAAAAGTTAGGATCAAAGAATTAAAATTATTAAAAAAAGATGATTCTGAATTACAAAATATTTTAAATCTTGAATTATTAAAACTTCCAAGATTAAGTGGATTAGCTCGTCCAAAAAATAGATGTATTCTTTCTTGTAAAGGACGGGCAATTTTAAGAAGATTTAAAGTTTCTCATACAAGTTTACGTGAAGAATATCCTAAAGGAGTATTTCCAGGATTACAAAAAAAAAGTTTTTAAAATAAAAATAATGAATTATTTAGCAGACATGATTTCCAGAATACGTATTGCAATAATAAAAAGATCTACTTTTGTTATTGTTAAAAACACTAAAGAATGTGCAAAAATATTGACTAAATTTTATATTGATGGTTATATTGAAAATTTACAAATAGAAAAAGATTATATAAAAATAAGTTTTAATTATAAAAATAATATAATTTCTATTCGTGATATTCATTTATTATCTACACCAGGTTTAAAAAAATATATTTCCGCTAAATCATTACAATCTCCTCATAATTATGATCAGGATATTTATTTAATGACTTCTATTGGATTATTAAATAAAACAGAAGCAATTGCTAAAAATATAGGAGGAATAGGAATTTTAACTATAAGATAAAAGATGTTAATAAAACACAGATTATCATTTTCAAAACGTATAGATAAATATGTTAATATAACTATTAATATATTAAATACTTTAAATAATTTTCAAATAAAAGGACCTTTAGGTGAAATAAAATTCAGTTGTTCTAATCAACATGTAAAATTTTTAGATAAAATTCAAGGAGAATTTTTATTAAAAAAAAATAAAACTTTAATTTTTTTTAAAAATTTAAGAGAAGCAATTCGCGGAGTTTTAGTACCATGGCTTCGTTCATTTGTTATTACAGGATATCAATATAAAATAGGATATAGTTATATAAGACATCAATTAAGTATAGGATTAGGGTTTACTTATTGGATCATTCTTGATTTAACTACAGCGAATATTATTTATTTAAAAATAATAAAAGGAAAATTAATAAGATCTATTAGTAGAAAATTTATTTTATCTAGTATTGATTATACTGAATTTAAAGTATTACAAAATTTTTTAAATACTGTACGTAATTTATTACCTTATAAATTAAAAGGATTAACTTTTCCTGAAAAAAAGATACCATTAAAAATAGGTAAAAAAGTTAAATATAGATAATATTAAAATGCAAATTAAACAAAAAAAAAGAGAAAATATTCCCTATTTAATTGAGAAAATTCAACGAAAAAATATTATATCGGGATTAACACGTGTAATTGGTACTCGTTTTTTTCATCAAAAAGATCTTAATCGTCTTTTAGGATTTCCTGCACATAAATCATCTAAAATTAATAAATTAACTACAATTCAAAAAAAAAACTATGTTTATAATTTAAATAAATATAATTTTTTTTATGAAGATAAAGATCGTGAAGAAATTGATAGTCGTTTAGCTTTAATTACTATACGTTCTTATCGTCAATGGCGTTTTAATCATGGATTACCTTGTAGAGGTCAAAGAACTAAAACAAATGCTAGTACAGCTTATTATAGAGTAAATGCACGTATTACTCAAAATATAATAAAAAAACAAAGGTCAAAAGCAAATAAAAGTTTTAGTAATACTTTTAAACAAGTAAGTAAAAATACTTATAATAGAACAACTTAAATATATTTAAAGAAATAAAAAACAATAGAAATAAAAAAAGATGTTAAAAAAATTAAGAGAAAATTATACATATTTCCCTTATATTTCGTCATTTGCAATAAAAAATAAAGAATATTTTTTTTTTGATTTTTGTAAAAATGATCAAGAAAATTATATAAATAATGAAAAAATAAAATTTTTTTATTTATGTGATTTAATTTCATGGAAAATTTTATCTGAAATTTGTTGTGTAGATCGCCTTGGATTAAAAAAAAAAAACAGATTTATTTTAAATTATTGTTTTCTTTCGATAAAAAATAATAATAGAATGATTCGTAGTTTAAAATTAATTAATGAATATACACAACCTTTAAGTTTATCTTTATTTATACGTGCAGCTAATTGGTTAGAAAGAGAAGTATTTGATATGTTTGGAATTAAATTTTTAGAACATCCTGATTTAAGAAGAATTTTAACTGATTATGGTTTTGTTGGCGCTCCGTTACGAAAAGATTTTCCATTAACTGGTTATAAAGAAGTAGCTTATAATGAACAAAAAGGGTCAGTTGTTTATACTAAAATCTCGTTTAATCAAGAATATAGAAATTTAGATGTTTTAAGTCCTTGGAATAATAAACATTTACCTGTAATTCCTGAAATCTTTTATATAAATCAAAACGACGATATAAAAATTAAAAAATAAATAATAATAGAATGAAAACAATAAAAAATTGGCGTATAAATTTAGGTCCGCATCATCCTGCTGCTCATGGAGTTTTACGTTTAATCTTAGAACTTGATGGTGAAAAAATAATAAAAGCAGATCCTCATATAGGTTTATTACATCGTGGAACAGAAAAATTATTAGAATATAAAACTTTTTTACAAGGGCTACCATATTTTGATCGATTAGATTATGTTTCAATGATGTGTCAAGAACATGTTTTTGCATTAGCTATTGAAAATTTATTACAACTTGAAATTTCTATTACTCATAAGTTGATTCGCATGATGTTCTGTGAATTAACTCGCATTTTAAATCATCTTTTAGCAGTTACTACTCATGCATTAGATGTAGGTGCTTTAACTCCATTTTTATGGGGATTTGAAGAACGCGAAAAAATTATGGAATTTTATGAAAGAGTATCTGGTGCTCGTATGCATGCTGCTTATATTATTCCTGGAGGTATTGCTAAACCCTTACCAATTAATCTATTGGAAGATATAGATAATTTTATTAATGCTTTAGAAAGAAGAATCGTTGAAATTGAAGAATTATTAACTAGTAATCGTATCTGGCATCAACGTTTAAAAAATGTTGGAAATATTACTAAAGAAATGGTATTAAATCATGGTTTAACTGGAGTAATGTTAAGAGGTTCTGGAATTGCGTGGGATTTAAGAAAAAATCAATCTTATGAATTATATGATAAAGTTCCATTTAAGATCCCTTTTGGAGAAAATGGAGATTGTTATGATAGATATCAAGTAAGAATACAAGAAATTTATCAAAGTATCATTATAATTAAATGGTGTCTTAAACAATTAAATACAACTAATGAAAAAAATTTTAATTTAGAATATTTAAAAATAAGAACTACTCCACGTTCTTTAATGAAAACTGATATGGAAAGTTTAATTCAACATTTTAAATTAGTATCTGAAGGATTTTCAATTGAATCTGGTGAAACTTATACTTGTGCTGAAACTCCAAAAGGAGAATTTGGAGTCTATTTAATTACTGATGGAACTAATAAACCTTATCGTTGTAAAATAAAAGCCCCAGGATTTTTAAATCTACAAGCATTAGATTTTATGGCAAGAGATCATTTATTAGCTGATGTTGTTACAATAATAGGTACTTTAGATATTGTTTTTGGAGAAATTGATAGATAAAAAAAGGAAATGAATAATAATATTTTTTATATACATTATAATCGCGCAAAATATTTAGCAACATTTAAAAAAGAATTAACTTTAATTTTACCTGCTCAAGAAATTAAAGCAGCTCCTCCCTTAAGTCAAATATTTACTCAAGTTGGTTTAAATACTAATGAATTCTGTGAAAAATTTAATAAATTAACAAAAATTTTTCCAGCCGGAGTTTTACTACCTACTAGTGTTTTTTATACTCCAAAAGAAAAAAACTTTGAAATTTGTTTTAGACCTTTTCAATTAAAATTAATCTTACAACAATATATGGAATTAATCACTTCTGATTCTATAGATATCCAATCGAAATATCAAATATTTCTTATAGATTTATATAAAACATTAATTATTAAAAGTTTTATTGTAAATGAAAAGGATTTGAAACGATTATTTAGATCCATATTAGGAACATTAAAAAGTTATGAATATCCTATAGAAATTTTATATACTTTAGAAGATATAAAAGAAATATTAGATAGAAAATTAATATCCATTAATAAATTACCATTTTTAATAGATAATTTAGATTTAAATAATTTTGAACAAAAAGAAGAAAAAATAGTACAAAGTTCATTAGAAAGAATTGATCAAAATTCAGAAGAAAATTTAAATCAAATAGAAATAGATTTAATAACATTTATAGAAGAAAAACTTCAAGAACTCAAAGAGGAATAAAAAAATAGTTAAAAATGGATGATAAATTCTTACTTTTAAATAACAAGGAAATTTTTCTAAATTATTTTGATGAATATGAGGAGAAATTTAGTATAAAAAAAAAACCAATATATCGTAATAAAGAGATATTATCATTAAAATTTAAAAAGAAACGAATAAAGAATTCTTATTCTATTTGGCATGATTTACCTTTTTCAGTATTAATTTATGTTTCAAATTTAAAATTATTACATAATATGTTATGTTTTTTATATTCTTTAAATAATTGTATAATCATAAAAAAACATAGAAGAGTTAATTTAACCAATATAAATAATAAAATAATTGCTGGTTATAATTGTTATCGTATATACTCTAAAGATTTTTTAAAATTATATGATTTAATCGAAGAAATTATAGAATATGAAATCGATGTATTAGGAATAGAAATAGCAGGTAAATTATATGATCTAGAAACACTTGCAAATTCATTAGAAAATATAAAAGAAGATTTAAGTTTTGTTTCTAATCTTTTAAATGATTTTAATACAGATTTTAATAAAATCTATAATAATCTTGGAGAATTAGATCAAGAATTTAATCAAAATTTACAACAAATTTTTGCTATATGCCAACATATAATCAAATCGGACGAGGAAAAAGAATAGTAAAAACAAAAAAAAAAAATCGTGCTGGAGCTTTAAATGGATCTCCCCATAAAAAGGGTATTTGCGTAAAAATAATGATAATGGCTCCTAAAAAACCTAATTCAGCAAAAAGGAAAATAACAAAAGTAAAGATTTCTAAATATAGAAAAATAAATTGTTATATTCCAGGACAGGGTCATGATTTACGTGAATATTCGGTTGTCTTAGTAAGAGGAGGTAGGGTTAAAGATTTACCTGGTATACAATATCATTTAGTTAAAGGAAAATTTGATTTTTCTTGTTGGGAAAGAGAAACACGAAGAAATAGAAGATCATTATATGGGATACCTAAAGACAAAAATAGCTAATAAATATTTTAATGATAAAAAACACGTTACTAGTTATATTATACTTAAAGTAATAAAAACTTTAATGCGTTCTGGTAAATTTGAAAAATTTTATAAAATTTTAATAGAAGGAGCAAAAAAATCGGTAATTTATTTAAGAGAAAATTACCAAATAAAAATAAATATTATTGATTTAATAGTTAAAATTGTAACTTATTTAGGTCCTTTCTGTGATGTTAAAGCTGTACGTGCTTCAGGTAGACGAGTTTTTGTACCAGCACCTTTACGTCCCCAACGAAAAATTATGGTCGCCATTTATTTTTTAGTACACGGAATCTTTAATTGTCATGAAAAATATGGATATCCTTTAAGTCGTGCAATTAGAGAAGAATTAGTTTTATTATATTTTCAAAGAACTAATAGTGAAGCATTTCAAAAGAAACAAGAATTTATACGTAATATTTTTTATAATGAAAAACATTTACGATTTTTAAAGGGTTTATAAAGTATATGATTATTAGAAAATTAACAACAATATTAAAAAAAAAAAGTGGACGTAATAATTCTGGAAAGATAACTGTTCGTCATCGTGGAGGACGTCATAAACGTTTATATCGTATGATTTCATTAAATAATCGTTATCAAGGTGTAGCAAGGGTTTTACGTATTGAATATGATCCAAATAGAACTGGAAAAATAGCATTATTATGGTTTCCGAATGGAATTCTTTGTTATATGTTATGCGCGCATAATGTATTACAAGGTCAAAAAATTTTAATTGGTGGAGATCTTAATGAACGTTATAAAAGATATAATAGAATAGTAGAAGCATCTTCTAATTCAAATCAAATTGATGATATACGTTTTCGTTTATTTCATCATGCTGATTTACAAGAAGGTAATGTTCTTCCCTTGCGTTATATACCTTTAGGTTCTTGGGTTTTTAATGTATCATTAATAAAAAATGAAACACCAGCTTATGGACGAGCAGCTGGTATTTATTTAAAAGTAATTTCAAAAAAACTTTCTGAAAATAAAACTACGGGTTATGCAGGTTTAGCTTTACCTTCGGGACAAATACTTTTTGTAGATCTAGAAGTTAAGGTAACATTAGGACGTGTTTCAAATGTTGATCATAAATTAAAAAAATTATATAAAGCTGGACAAAATCGTTGGAGAGGTTGGCGTCCTTCTGTTCGCGGAGTTGCTATGAATCCAGTTGATCATCCTCATGGTGGTGGTGAAGGAAAAACTTCAGGTGGAAGACCTTCAGTTAGTGCTTGGGGACGTTTAACAAAAGGAGTAAAAACTAAAAAAAAAAAAAAAGTATTAAAAACTAAAATTATTACACGTAGACGTAATAAATTAGAAAATTATAAAAATATATATGAAAAAAGAATTGGTTATTATTTCCATAAATTAAAATATTTTGGAAGAAAAGATATTAATCATTTTAAAAATCAATTTAAAAGAAATAAAAAAATTTTATTATCTAAATATTAATGACAAGATCTTTATATAAACCTGTTCATATAAGCAAAGATATTCTTCGAAAATTAAAATATAAAACAGACGAGAGCGAGACACCATTAGTAATTAAAACTCGTTCTCGAAATTCTGTAATAAATTCAGATATGATTGGAACAGAATTTCAAGTACATACTGGAAAAATTTTTTATAGATTTACTATTTCTAATCCAGATATGATAGGACATCGTTTAGGTGAATTTGCTTTTACTAAACGAATGGGAAGTTTTTTACATAAACAAGCACATGCTGAACGTGTAAAGAAAAAAAAACAAAAATTATTAGCTCAAAAACAATCTAAAAAAAAAGTAAAAACAAAAAAAAAAAAATAAACTAAATGGGACATCTTATTAATCCGGTTCGTTTTCGCATTGGTAATACACTTTTTTGGGCAAATAATTGGCCAGCAAAAGAAGAGACAAGTTATTTTCTTTCTTATGAAATCCATCAAGAAATGGATCAATATTTTAAAACTCTTTTTCATTATTTTAGAAAATTAAAATTAAAACGCAGACGTAAGGGTGGAAAAAAAATTTTACGTAAATATCGTCATCCTAAACTTTATTATTCTAATGTTAAAGTGAATCTTTTTGGTTTTAATTTAGATAAAATTATGATTGACGTTAACATTTATGATTTTTTTTTAGATCGTTATATTGAAGAAAGTTTATCTTCAGAATCATCTAAATTATCAAGTTTTTTAAAAAAATTTAATCGTTATGTTGGTTTCGAATTTTTTTTTAAATATAAACGTATCCTTAAAAATTTAACTCGTCAACAATTTTCTGCTATTGTTAATGTTTGTCGCAAAAAAGTTGAACTTTTACAACAAATTGCTATAAATAAATTACAAATCTTTATAGAAATGTATATTGAATTTATTCGACGTAGTTTATTTAGCATTTATAATGATAAAAATAAATTATTTGATATAACTAAATCTTTATTTTCTAAAGAAAAACGTTTATTATCTAAATTATCCTATTTTAAACGAGTTAATTTAATTGACAAATATTGGACTAAAAAATATAATCATCTTCTTTGTGAATCTGGAACTGTTACAACTTTTCCAAAATACTTTACTAGTGAATTTTATCATCTTGTTACCCATAAAAAAAAACAAAAAAGTGAAGTTGCCCAAAAAGCTAGAGATTATTTAGCTAAAAAAGCATATTTAAAAGCGAGTGAACAATTTAAATTTGAAGAAAATTTACGAAAATTTATAATATCCCTTGCATTCCCTGAACGTATTATTAAAAAATATCAACAAGAAATAAAAAAAACTAATCTACTTTCTCTTGCACAAGCTCCTGTTACTTTTAGAGCAAATGAATTTACTTATAAAACTTATCCAAAAGAAATACATTCATTTAATCATTTAGAAAAATATTTTGGTGATAATGTTGTTCAACAATTAGCTTTTATGAAGCCAAAAAAACAATTTATAAATTTTTCTTTTGGTAAATTTTTAACTAATTTTTGTAATAATGAAAATATAACTTTTTTATTATATTTAAAAAAATGGTTAATTAAAAATAATCATATAACTTTAGTTGGAATAATTAGTACTGTTATTAAATATATACAATATATTGTTTTTAATTTTACCACCAATAAAATTGAAAAAATTAATAAAATATTATTTGATTCTAATTTTCGACTATATATAAAAACTTTTATATTTAATTTTTCTCAATTACTTCCAAAATCTATTATTTTTTTTTTTAAACAATTTTATAAAGATCTTTATACATATAAAGCTTTCTATTTTAAATATCTTAAAGAAACTGTTAAACGTACCAGTGTTTATTGGCTTAAATATACTTTAGATCCTTTTTATCAACAATATATGAAATATAAAAAATTTAAAGATTTTTATTTAAATATTAATGTTGGTATCGGTCCAGAAAATGATACAGATCATGATATTATAGATGCAAAATTTTTAACTTTATACATTAAACGTCTTTTTAAAAGAAATAAGTTTAAAGTAGCAGAATTAGCGCGTACTATGTATAGATCATTATGTAAATTACCTTATATAGATGGATTTATTATAATATTCGCAGGACGTTTTACACGTAGGGAATCCAAAATATATAAAATAGCTAAAAAAGGAGTTTTTCATTATGGAACAATGTCTAAATTAATAGATTATCATACTATAGGATTTACTAGTAAATTTGGATATTGTGGAGTAAAAGTTTTTATTCAATATAAAGCAAAATGGCCAACAATTGAAGAGCAATCTAATAAACGATTATTAGAATTACAAAATAAATTTAAACCAGCACAATTTCAAGTAACATCTGATTATTTAACTAATAATAAATTACTTATTAATCGAATAAAAATTAATACTGCATCAAAAAAAGGTACAAGATTGTTACAAAATCTTTTTTCAAGAAATCAAATTCCTTATTATAATAATGATTAAAATTAGAAATCCGAATAGAATGAAATACAAAAAATATAATAAAGGTTTTTGTTTAAATTATATGTCAATTAAGCAAGAGCCTAAACGTTTAGATAAAGGTTATTTATATGGAATACGAGCTAATGAATCTGGATTTTTATCTCTTAATCAAGTTGAAACTTGTTTTAAAACTTTAGCTAAAGCAATAAAAACTGCTGGAAAAAGAAAAAGGAAAAATCGTATTAAACTTTTTGTTAATATTGATCGTCCTATGACTGCTAAATCATTAGGGGTTCGTATGGGAAAAGGAAAAGGATCTATTGAGTATTGGGGGTGTCCTATTCGAAAAGGTCAATTAATATTACAAGTAAAAAAAAGAGTTAGACCACGTGCAGTATTACATGGATTAAAACAATCATCTATAAGATTTCCTTTTTCCACATATATTGAAAAAAATCAACGAAAAATTATATATTAATAATGAACAATTTACAATTATTAAAACCTATTATTAAAAAATTTTTTCACTTAAAAAAAAATCGTATTGTTTCTTTTAAAAGTAAAAAAGGAAAAATCATTCGAACAGGTACCGCTAAATATCGTTTATTTTTAGATTTTAAAAATCATTTTCAAAAAATAGTTACACCTATTAAACATAATCTTTTAAGACAACATCGACGATATTTTAAATTTAAATTACATCCTTTAATAAAATATTTTCGAAAATTAAACTATCAAGTTAAACGATGTTTTCTTTATAAATTTTATATTGACAGAAGAAATTTTATTCGACAAATGTTTATTAAAACATTTATGATTTTTCTTCAACAATTATATCAAATACAATTTATTATAAAAGATTTTCCTCGTTGGATTATTAATTTTTCTTCTTTTTCATTTAATAAAAAATCACTTAATAAAGTATTTGATGTAATATCTTCTAAATATCATTCTCTTTTAAATATGGAAAATTTTAATTTAATTAAATTAAAATTAGCTATTATCTTAAAAAGAATGTTAAAAACCCCAAAATTTTTATCTCAAACAAAACATTTTTTTAATAAAAATATTTTTCAATTCTTATTAAATCAGGCATTTCGTCAGATAAGAAAAAAAGAAAAACAAAATTTATCTATTCTTTTTAATTTTAAAATTTGGGTCCTTAAATATCGAAAATTTTTAAAAGAAAAACAATATAGTAAATTAACTTTAAAAAAAAAAAAACAACAAGAATACGCTGAAAATTATCGTTTATTAAAAGAAAAATTTAATAATAGTTTAACTCAATTCTTGGCTTATAAAAAAGCACGTGATAAATTTAAACTTATTATTAATAAAAAACGTTATATGAATTCTAGCGCGCTTATTTATCGTTTAAAAACATTACATAAAGCTGGTTTAAAAACTTTATTTAGAAAAATTTCTCTTATAAAATTTAAAGGATTAGCTGATCAAAAAAAAGAATTTGCTATTTTTTGGAAGAAAAATCCTATTTCTTTAAAAATGCCTCAAATTTCATTATTTCGCTTATTATCTTTTTTTAAAAGATCGAAACGAAAATTAAAAACAAATTATATTAAATTATCATTTATAAGTAAACGTTTATTTCATTTTTTTTTATATAATATAATTCAATTAAAAAATAATAATAAATCTAACAAATTTAAACGTTTACTTGCTTTTATATTTAATATAAATAAAAAATATAAAACCTTTATATTAAATAAAGTTAAACGACATTTATTATATACTAAAAAATTAAATACTAATATTAATTTTATTAATTTTAATCAACAATTATCTAATATTAATGTTTTAAAAAATAAAATTATTTTAATAAAATCTAATTTTAATCATTTTATTCAAAATAATAAATTGTATTTTAAAATGAATTTATTACAAAATTTAGAAGTAACTAATTTATTGAAAAATACTTCAGATATTTTACGTGCAGAATCCTTTACTCATTTATTAAATAAAGAAGAAGCTTATTATCAAACTTTCTATAAGCAGCAAGCTCCTTTACAATTATTAACTACTGTAACTGGACATAATATTTATTTAACTCTTTTTAATAGTAAACCTTATCATATTTTATGGAAAGCTTCTGCTGGAATGTTAGGTTTAAAACATTTTAGAAGAGCGAAAAAACATCAAATAACTTTTCGAGATTTAATTACTCGTTGTCAATTATTTATGGCGCGTCATCGTGCTTTATTACAACGTCCTTTACATATTGTAGTAAGATATTTAAATTATTTTGGAACTAAAAATTTCTTATCTTACTTTTTAGTACATAAAAAACCAAATTATATTTTTGAAAATTATAAAAATATAAAAATTTATCATTTTTATCGTAAAGCTAAACATTTAGCAAATAATTATGCCTTTCAATTTATGTCTATGATTTGGTCTCGTATGAAAAATAGTTATGCTAAAGTTCGTTATAAAACTTTTCGAAATCTTATTAAAATTCAAAAACGACGTATTAAAGCTTTCCCTGAATTATTAGCTAAAAAAAATTTTTTTACTTCAAGTTTTGTTGAAATACATACTGATCCTTCTTTAAAAAATTATTTAAATAAAAATCCTTTTGTAATTAAAAAATAAACCATGTCTCTTCTTTATGAAATTAGAAATTCTACTTTTGCCTTAAAAAAAAATCAAATACAATCTCTACAATATATTAATTCTCAACAACGTTTAAATTTTTTAATACGTTTGGTTGAAGAAAATATTGGTTTACAAAAAATACAATTTCAATCTAATTTTATTTTTAATACTTCTATATTTAGAAAAGGTAATCCCTTTTTTTTTGTACGTAAAAATTATAAGAGATTATTTTGGAATTTATTACAAAAAGGTTTTATTACTCCTAATCTTTTAAAATTTATACATATTGCTTATTGGCCAACTAATTCTGAAAATGCTTGGCGTATGTATTATAATTATCATGGATTAGAACGTAAACAACGTGTAAATTTTATTCAACCTAAAATAAGTAAATTATCTTATTTTCTTTCTTTAATTTTTAAACGTAACTTTTTTAAACGTATTTTAGATTTTAAGAACTCATCTTCTAAGATAAAGAATAAATATTTTACTAAATTAAAATATTATTATTATCTTAATATTAATAGATTAAAATATCAAGAGCAATTGAAAAATAAAAAACGAAAAAAAAAAATAAAAACTAAATTTATTATTACAAATATTTTGAATAAATTTAAATATTTTAAAACTCCTTATTTTATTTTACAAGATCGTTCTAAAAAGGAATTTAAAAATTTATTTTTTTTAACTTTTCGTCAACGTAGTTTTTTAAAAAATTTAATTACTTTTTATTTTCCTGTGATTTCTCTTAATATAAAAGAATATAATATTCATTCATTACCAATGAAAACTAAAAAACCACGAAGAGTTTAAATTTTTTTATTGAGAATTAATTATTATAATTAATGTTATGTTATTTATTGTGAGTATTAAATAAATAATAATTATCATTTTCTTATCATTATTGTTGATTATTATATATTATTATTATTATATTATTATTATTCTATATTATATTATATTATCACCCTATATATTATTTGGGGAGGGTAGGGTTGGTCTTATATACCACCTCGTTCCAATAATTCCCTTTTTAACTCGATTTTTTATTATATTTTTTTATTTTAATTTGTTTTAAGTTGGTTTTAACTCCCTAATATTAAGTCAAGAATTTTTTTCTTAACAAGGGAATGAAAACCAACTTAAAATTTTATTAGATTTATTTAATTTTAATTAAAAGAAAATAATAATTAATGAAACATGATAGGAAAATTATCTAAAACTATACAAATTTTATTAATTGGAGTAGGTTCCAATTTTAGTTTATATTTTATATTATATGCAACTCTTGGTAGTAGAATTGGTCTTGAATTTCATTTTAATGAAGTTTTATTATTAGGCGGAACTATTGGGAGTTTTTTTTTAATTATAATTGTTGCAAAAATATTAGAATTATTTTTTAAAATTGATTTTAAACAAATAACTCTAATAAGTATTTCTACATTAGTTTATACATTTTTTAGTATAAATATTATAAATGTAATTAAAATAATTTATAATATTTTAACTTTTAATGATATAATATTATCCAATAAATTTGTAACTATAAGATATTTCTTTACAAAAGATGAATTAATATCTTTAATACCAGTTTTTCATAAAAAAATTACAGGACAAGCTCGTATTTTTAATCCTGAACAAAAAATAAAAATTTTAGATAAAGCTACAAGTGCTATTGAATTAAAAAATAATTTAGAAGCTTTTTTAATTGCAGAACAAGAGGCTTTAAAATCTAATAAAAATTTAATAAATCAAATAATTAATTATATGTGGGTCAACCCATATATTGTAGGAGCAGTCGCTGGAACAGTAACTATTATAATAGGATTTACTGCTTATAAATATTATAGTGATATAATACATTGGCATCATGCGAATAAAAATATAAGAGATGTTCATAATCAAGTGGAACATAATTTACATTTAATTAAATTATTACAAGAAAAATTAGTAAAAATTTTAGAGATATTAAATATTCATGATAATAATAATAAATTTACAAATTATGCAATATTAAGTCTTTTAGGCTCTTTAGGAAATTTTTTTTTAGTTGGGTTTGAAATGACCGAAAATAAAATAGAACCTAAACTTAAAATAAATCCAATAGCTCTTACTAAGCTTTTAGATAATTTAAATAGTCTTGGAAATGATACAAAAAGAGTTACAGATTATTTAGAAAATAATGGAAATAGCAATGAAAACTTAACACCAATTGCGGCATTTCGTCCTTATACAGGACAACCATTTACCGGACAGGGCTATAAATTAGGTACTAAAGAAAATAATGAATAAAGAATACAATGAATGATACAAATATTAACACTAATACTAATACTATTAATCAAAATATGTATGAACAAAGATATGATTTTGAAAGATTTTATCAAATTGGAGTTGATGGACGTAATGATATCTTACATCAAATAAATGAAGAAATTCCAGCTAATGAAAATATTCGTGTATTAAGAGAAGTTATCCTTGAAGAGGGTCAACTTATAATTGAAGAACAAGAAACTCAAGAAATTGTAAGGATAAATTTAGATCGAGCAGTTAATAGACATACATGGATAGATCACGTAGATAGAATAATGTCTTATTTAGAAGGATTAACTATAGGACAACGAATTATATTAGGAGTTACTGTTGTTGGAATGAGTTTTGCAGGATATATGATGATAAAAAAAACAAAAATAGGGGAAAAAGCTATCGATAAAACAGTAGAAACTACAAATAAAACATTAATTGAAAAAATATTAGAACATTTTAATTTTATAAAAAAATAGATATTATATATTATATTTATATAGTAATATGAAAGGGACTATCTTTATTTTGCATTTTTTCTAGTTTAAATAAATCAAAAAATTTTAAGTTGGTTTTAACTCCCTTGTTAAGAAAAAAATTCTTGACTTAATATTAGGGAGTTAAAACCAACTTAAAATGAATAAAAAAATAAAAAGTCTATAAAAAATCGAGTCAAAAAGGGAAAAATAGACGCGAATAGGTATAATGATAGAGGCAGAAGCGCAAAACGAAAAATTAGAAAAAAGCAGAAAAAAAGAATAGAAAAAATATATTATTATAAGATAAAAAAAAGCCCCTTTCGTCTAGTGGTAGGACATCGCTTTTTCATAGCGATAACGTCAGTTCGATTCTGGCAAGGGGCAGGGGAGGTATATAATAAAGTTGCTATAGAGTAACGGTAACTCGCCAGGCTCATGACCTGGAGATCGTGTGTTCGACTCCACGTAGCAACAAAGGCCGGGCTAGTTGGGTGCATTATGATAGTAAATTTTCTAAAAACCGGAGACATGCCGAACCCTGTTAAAAAATAGAAAAATAAACGCCACCATTACGAAGTTGCAAAACAATAGGAATATGGAAGGAAGGAATGAGAGCCCAGTAACTGTAAAAAGTCTAGTCCGGTTAAAATAAAAGTTGATAGTTAATTAGTAAGAATAACTAATTATGAAATTTCAGAAAAGGAATTCTATCAAGAGAAAAGGAAATAGAATAAAATACAAAATGATGTAGCGAATTATGGAAATCTAGGTTTTAACAGAAAAAGTACGATTTAGAAGTCGAAATTTTAAAGTAATAAGAATAATAATAATAAAGAATACTATAGGGGAACCTAAGTAAAAATAACTTAAAAACAATTTAGTGAAGTGAAACATCTGAGTAACTAAGAGAAAAGAAATCAACCGAGATTCCATTAGTAGTGGCGAGTGAAAGTGGAAAAGATCGATAGATATATTATAAGAATTTAGAACATAATAAAAGATGTACCAAAAGAAAGGAGGTAAAAGTCCAAAAAAAGGAATATAATATAACTAAAGAGTAAAACGAATCAAGCAGAATTTGTTTGAAAAACGGGGTACCTTCCTCGAAATCTAAATATGGGAATAAAAACCGATAGTGAAAAAGTACCGTAAGGGAACGATGAAAAGAACCTATGAGATGGGAGTGAAAAGAGCTTAAAATAATTCGTAATAGGAATTGAAACAAGAATCAGGTAAAGTATGAAAGAATACTGAAAGATAGGAGTAACAATATTCCTTTTGCATCATGAGCCAGCGAGTTAATAATAGTAGCGAGCGAAAGCGTAGTGAAATCGAACTTAAAAAAGTAAAAAAGTTAATATTATTAGACCCGAAACCAGATGAGCTATTTATGGACAGGTTGAAGGATAACCGGAAGACCGAACTCTAGTATGTTGCAAAATACAGAGACGATCTGTGAATAGGAGTGAAAAGCTAATCGAATTTGGAGATAGCTGGTTTTCTGTGAAAACTATATGAGTAGTGTGTCAAAAAAGAAGCTTTGTTAAAGGTAGAGCACTAGATAGGTAAGGGGAATCAAAGAGATTTTACTGAATCTAACTAAACTCGGAATTGTAACAAAAGAATAAATGGCAAACAGAGAATGGGTGAAAAGGTCCATTCTCAAGAGGGAAACAGCCCAGATTATAAGCTAAGGTCCAAAAAATTTAGTAAAATAGAAAGGAGGGATTAGAAGTATAAATGATCAGGAGGTGGGCTTGGAAGCAGCCATCCTTTAAAGAAAGCGTCAAAGCTCACTGATAGAATTTCAAGCTTTCCGAAAATTAAAATGGAATTAACCAAAAACCGAAGCTATAAAATAAAAATTGGTAACAGAATATAAAGTAAGCGAAGAAAACTGATATAAAAGATCAGAAGGAGCAATCTTTATAGCTTATGCTGGTATGAGTAACAAAAAATAATGTAAAAATCATTATCACTGAAAACTCGAGGATTTCATCATACAAATAAATTGGGATGAGTAAGGCGGCCTCTAAGATAATTAGTGAAAACTAATATTGATGAGTAAATGTATTAAGAATTACAAAACACTATAAAGAATTAAATTAAGTAAAATATAAATATGTGGAACATATTTATAAATAAAGCATTGAAATAATAAAGAATAAGGTTCAATGTTTTGTTATTAATTTCAAGAAAAAATTTATAGGAGTAACCGTACTTAAACCGACACAGGTGAGAGAGTAGGAATGTACGAAAGTGAATGAGAGAATAACATTTAAGGAACTCGGCAAATTGACTCTGTAACTTCGGGATGAGGAGAACCAAACTATTTGCTGTTAAAAAACAATTATAGGTGGGTCCTTGCTAAAGAGAGAGCGGCGACTGTTTAATAAAAACACAGGACTTTGCTAAATCGTGAGATGATGTATAAAGTCTGAAGCCTGCCCAGTGTTGTCAAATGAAATGAAGCGGTGATTAAAGCTGCAGATATAAGTTCCAGCTAACGGCGGCATTAACCCTGAGTGTCCTAAGGTAGCGAAATTCCTTGTCGGGTAATTTCCGACGCGCATGAATGGCGTCACGATCGCTCTACTGTCTCTAATGGTAACTCAGTGAAATTAAAATTTCCGTGAAGATGCGGAATATCCACGGCTAGACGAAAAGACCCCATGCATCTTTACTACACTCATATATTATACATATATTATATAACATATAGACTAGATGGGAGTTTAAGAGATGAGACAACCAGTGTAAGACCATTTGTATATGATTGAGTATTTACTTTTTAAAAAGGAGGAAAGTGTATGATTGGTAGTTTGGCTGGGGCGGCCGGCTCCCAAAAGATAACGGAGCTGCTCAAAGGTGGTTTCAAATACAAAATGTTGTATCTTGAGAGTGTAATAGCAAAATTCGCTTGACTGCAAGATTGACGGATCAAGCAGGTACGAAAGTAGGATATAGTGATCCGACGATGCTGAAAGGAAAGGTCGTCGCTAAACGGATAAAAGATACGCTGGGGATAACAGGCTAATGATTCTTGAGAGTCCTTATCGACGGGATCGTTTGGCACCTCGATGTCGACTCATCACATCCTGGTGCTGTAGCCGGTGCCAAGGGTTCGTCTGTTCGCCGATTAAAGTGGTACGTGAGTTGGGTTTAGAACGTCGTGAGACAGTTCGGTCCCTATCTACCGTGGAAGTAAGAAAATTGAGGGTTTTGAGCCCTAGTACGAGAGGACCGGGCGAGTGATGCCAATTGTGGACCTACTGTTATATCTAGTAGCATTGTAGGGTAGCTACGCGTCAAAGGTGTAATTACTGAATGCATATAAGTAAGAAAACCAGCTAAAAAATAATTTTCTTTAATAGTAGTTGAAGATTACAACAATAGGATACATGTGTAAACATTGCAAAATGTAAAGCTAAGTATTACTAATATTCTTAAATGTTTGTATTTTATTTTTATATAATGTAATAAAAAAGTTTGTTGAATTTGAATATATTTTATTTTTGGATTTATAATAATAAAATATTAAATATTAAAAAAATATATAATAGCTTAAATTTTAATTGATTATAAGGTAGAGAATGATGTAAATCAAAGATAGTGAAGAAAGTTGAGTTTGATCCTGGCTCCGAGTGAATGCTAGTGGTGTGCCTTACACATGCAAGTCGAACGAAAACTCATAAAATAGTTTTAGTGGCGTATTGGTGAGTAAACTTAAGAACCGAACAGCACAGAAAAAGAAGTACAGTTTAAATTTTTGAATATAAGTAAAAACCTTTAAAAAAGGTCAATGCTTGCGAAAGCTAAAAAATTAAGCCAGATATCAACTAAGATTAATCTTTTTCAGAATTGAAAAAGATAAAACAAAGGATTATATCGCTGTGCGAAAGAAAGAGGGCTTAAGGAATAAAAAGGTAGTTGGTAAGGTAAGAGCTTACCTAGCCTCACGTTTAACTGGTTTGAGAGAACGATCAGTCACCCTGGGACTGAAACAAGGCCCAGCTCTTATTTTGGGGGCAGCAGTGTGGAATCTTGGACAATGAGCGAAAGCTTGATCCAGCAACCCCACGTGAAATAAATTATCAGAAGCTATATGCTTGAAATGTTCTTTTAACGATGATGACAGTGACAGTAGTCGTAGAATAAGTCCCGACTAATCTCGTGCCAGCAGTCGCGGTAAAACGGGAGGGGCGAGCGTTATTCGTGATTATTGGGCGTAAAGGGTATGCAGGCGGTTGTTGGCAGTGAATCCAGAAATCCCAGAGTCTAACTCCGGCAAAGGATTTAAACGCAACGACTAGAGTCATGAAGAGGATAGTAGTACTTTTAAAGTAGAGATGAAAAACGTCGATATTAAAAAGACTCCCAAAAGCGTAGGCAACTATCCATTAATGAACTGACGCTGAGGTACGAAGGCATGGGTATCAAACTGGATTAGATACCCAGGTAGTCCATGCAGACAACAATGAGTGTTGGGTTCGTCGTATTATTTAATGTATAAAGCTATTTATTCATTTTAAATAGTATATTGTTAATGCGATATCCACGTAAACGCGTGAACACTCCGCCTGGGTAGTATCACATCAGTGTTGAAACTCAAAGGAATTGACGGAGATTTAAACAAGCGGTGGAGTATGTGGTTTAATTCGATACAACACGCAAAACCTTACCAGTTCTTGTTACAAATTTCGGACTATTGCGGAATAGTTCTATTAAGTTTCCTTGAAATAATGTATTAAACATTAACACTTTTAAAAATAAAGTTAAACACAAAGGAAAATAAGAAAAAAAAATTATAATAATTGAAACATATTTTTTGGTTTGTGTAGGTGCTGCATGGCGGTCGTTAGCGCGTACTTTATGGTCGCAGGTTGACTCCGTATACGCGTGCAACCCCTGTTTTTTTTATAATAAAGTTTAAAAAAAAGTATCAGGTTTGAAGCTGTTATCGTAAGAGATATCAGTAGAAAAGAGAGGAAACGTGATAAATAGGGATGACGTCTAGTCTGCATGGCCTTGATGAACTGGGCTACACACGTACTACAAAGGCGCTGACAAAGAGGAGAGCTAATATGTAAATAGGAGTGAATCTTACAAAAGGTGTCCCAGTCCAGATCGTCGTCTGAAACTCGACGACGTGAAGATGGAATCGCAAGTAATCGTGGATCACCAAGTCACGGTGAATAAGTTCTTAGATCTAGTACATACCGCCCGTCACGCCACGGAAATTGGCTTAGGTCGAAACGGGTATGTGACCGTATTTATCTTAAAAATGGATATTTACAGGAATACTTGTGAAATTGGGGTCGGTAACTGGGGTGAAGTCGTAACAGGGTAGTTGTAGGGGAACCTGTAGCTGGCTTAAAAATATATTTTTAATTGAGTTTTTTAACTCTAGTGTTGTATAGAAGTAATAAAGTTTGCTAACGTCTATCTAAAACAAAAACAAAAATCAAAACAAAAATCAAAATGAAATCTATCTATTTCAAACTTTTAAAACTAAAATTTTATATCAAAATCTATACCAAAATTTCTTTAAAAAAACTAACAATTATTTGGATGAAGTCTTTTCCAATAATTAGTTTTGTTGGTGGGGGTATTATAAGTGTAATAGCTATATGTTGTGTTTTATATGCATGGTTAAATTTTTTTTATCTAGTCAGACATTTTACTTATGTTGTAGATTTAGAATGTCAGCGAATTTACATGTACAATCGTTTAATGAATGAACCACTTCTCGATGCATTTGATGATAGAGTCCTTGAGAAGGCGCGAAGAGCATTACAAAATCCAGGAAGAATTGATCCTTATAGACAACTTGTAAACCAAATATATGATGGAAGTCTTGTTAATGCAAACTATTGTAGAACTGCTGTCTATTACGGAAGTTTGGGTATTCTATTGGGAGGAGGTGTGATTATGTGTATTATTTGGTGCGCTGCTCCAGCTCCATCTAATGACTAAAATTAACTTAATTTAATTAAAATTTTTTCAATGATTAATTATGTATTATATTGGATTGTATTATATTGGATTGTATTGTATTAGTATTG
>Ga0164242_10001581_pt1 | contig 27020 bp, 28 predicted proteins | sample OricomgcompostMG_FD_108783 | JGI IMG/M metagenome (GOLD analysis project Ga0164242, IMG submission 108783) | Miracle-Growth compost microbial communities from Emeryville, California, USA - Original compost - Miracle growth compost (MG) ...
AGCGGTTAGCTGAATAAACGCAGCAGCAATGCTCAAAAATGCAACTTTTACCGATTTGTTTTTACTCCGCGAATGAAAATATATTAACAATATGAAAATTAATAACAAAAAATCGGCCAGTTTAGCTATTGGCCAGCTAAATATATTGGCTATAATAGTGAATATCAGTCCCAAAGTAAACCCTGCCGGAAAAAAATGCACCGCCTTTAACTCCGATGGGAAAAATTTATAGACGTTGATACGCGCCCTGCCAAAAAAGTGCAGTTGTTTGTAAAACTGTAAAAAACTGGTGCGGCGCTTATGATACACTTTTGCCTCGGGGATAAGGCCAATTTTAAAGCCCATGTTATGGATGCGGATACTGTATTCAATATCCTCGCCGGAGCGGGTGATAATAAAGCCGCCCGCTTTTTCCCACACCTGCCTGGAAACGCCCATGTTAAAACTGCGCGGATGAAACTGCCCGATCCCCCTTTTATTGCCCCTGATGCCTCCAGTGGTGAACGGCGAGGTCATGGAATAGCTGATGGCTTTTTGCACCGGTGTAAATGAAGGATGCGCCGCATCAGGGCCGCCATAGGCATCCAGGTAATTGGCATTCAGGTTATCAACCACAATTTCCAAATAGTCAGCAGGTATCAGGCAGTCTGAATCAAATATGATAAAGTAATCGCCCTTAGCACGTTCAAAACCGTAATTACGACTAAACCCCTGGCCCGAATTAGGTTTTGCAAAGTATTTAATATCCAATTTATCCGCAAAGCTTTCTACAATGGCTTTGGCATCATTAACCGAACCATCCTCAATTACCAGCACTTCAAACCGGCTATAGGTTTGGTGGGTAAGTGTTTCCAGCAGTTCTTTAATTTCCTGCGGGCGGTTATAAAGCGGTATTATGATGGAGAAAAACATTTTTGTAGATATGCAGATATACGGATGTGCAAATATGCGAATGATTAATTTGGATTAATAAATGTGAAAAATGCAATTTATAATTGAGGGGCTTCTTATTTCTAAATCCGCGGCATGGGCCTATTTAAAATTCTCATTTACATATCTGCACATCCTCGTAATTGCACATTAAATAACCTCTTCCACCTGGTAATTATTACGTTCGGGAGAGGTACGTGCCACCAGTTCGGCCACAAAACCGGTCAGGAATAACTGCGACCCCAAAATAATGGCTACCAGGGCGATGTAAAACAGCGGCTGCTGCGTAACCTCGCGTGCATAATGCTCATGCCGGGCTATATGGTATAGTTTTTCGGAAATGATCCATACAATGCTGATAAAACCTGCAAAAAAACTTAACACGCCCATTGAACCAAAAAAGTGCATGGGGCGCTTGCCAAATTTACCAACGAAAAATATAGAAAGCAGATCAAGGAAGCCATTAACAAAGCGCGCCAACCCGAATTTGGTTTTACCATACTTTCGGGCGCGGTGTTCTACCACCTGTTCACCTATCCTGGTAAAACCAGCCCATTTAGCCAGTACGGGGATGTACCGGTGCATTTCGCCGTATACCTCAATGTTTTTAATTACCGCGCTGCGATAAGCTTTCAAACCGCAATTAAAATCGTGCAGGTTGGGGATGCCCGACATTTTGCGCGTAGCCGAGTTAAACAGTTTTGTTGGGATGGTTTTGCTAAGCGGATCGTACCGTTTAGCTTTCCAGCCGGATATCAGGTCGTATTTTTCTTCGGTTATACGGCGGTAAAGTTCGGGTATCTCGTCGGGGCTATCCTGCAAATCCGAATCCATGGTAATTACCACATTACCTTTAGCTGCTTCAAAACCGCTATGCAACGCTGCCGATTTACCATAATTCCGCCTGAATTTGATGCCTTTTAAAAAGGGATTTTGTTCCTTTAGCCTCACAATCATATCCCAGGAGCCATCGGTACTGCCATCGTCCACTAAAATTACTTCGTAGGTGAACTTATTTTCGTCCATTACACGTGCAATCCACGAGGTTAGCTCCGGTAACGATTCTACTTCGTCATATAAAGGTACTACAACTGATATATCCATTGATAGGGTAGCCGGACAAGGTGCGCAGCAATCAGCAGCACGTTGTCCTTTGCGCAAAAATATAAAAAACCTCTTATAGTTGTATTAAAGCAAAAGGACTATCGGGCTGTTTTATCGCTTGTTTATTTTTTTATTAAAAAGATAACCTTTCTGTTTTAGCTCCGTATAAGGAGTAAGTATAAACTAAAGCATATAAAATTTTAGAGAAACAGGAAGCTATTACTGAATAGTAATATGGCATTTGCCAGTGGTGGAACTGTTCTTATCCTTTATGGAAACCCATACTTTACCCCGGTTAAGTGTATATACTAAACCATTTGGTGTAACAGTAGCCATATTAGGATCAGATGATGCCCATACAACAGGGATGCCTGTAAAATCTACTGGTTTAAATACGGGAATTAACTGAATAGTCGTCCCCGCGTTTACTGTAACAACAGAATCCTGAAAAGATATGCCCTGGAGAAGTACGCCTGTATCTGACTTAGTACAGCCAACTAACAACAGCCCTATTAAACCGATAAGTAATAATATCCTCACTTAAATAATTTAGGGAATTAAGTATCAATAATATAACTTATTTTTTGATATGTAAAATTAAATTATAAATATATTTATTGATATTTCGTAATAATTATAAATAATAATATTACTCTATAAAGTTAACTAAAGGTTATTCCCGGTGCTGTTTTAAACGGAATTATAAATCGTTATAAGGGCAAGATCAAAAAATAAAACCGCCTTAAAATTAAAGCGGTTTTATTTTTAAATAGAAGGGCGTCTTATTTCTCCATATCGCTCCAGTCAAACGCCTTGTTTTCGGCGGGTGATTTGGATTGTTTCATCAGCTGTGCCAGCGTTTTTACTTTTCCGGGATTTTGTGCTGCCAGGTTTGTTTTTTCGCCAATATCATTTTTAAGGTTATATAGCTCATATACTTCGGGTTGGCCCTTATGTTTAAAGCGGATCAGTTTCCAATCGCCTTGCCTTACAGCTTCCTGTAAATAACCTTCATTAAACTGCCAGTACAGGTATTTATGCTGCAGGGTTTGTTTTTTATTCTGCAAGCTATTCATAAACGAAAGGCCGTCGATATTTTTTGGATGATTGATACCTGCCAGGTCGGTAAAGGTTGGCATGATATCCCAAAACGCCCATTGCTGGTCGCTTACGCGCCCTGCCGCAACTTTACCGGGCGCTCTTACTAACAGCGGCACACGAATGCCTCCTTCATATAAATCGCGCTTTATCCCTCTGAGCGGGCCAGCGCTGTCAAAATAAACGGGGTCGCCGCCGCCTTCATTGTGCGGGCCATTATCGCTGGTGAAAAATATATAGGTATTATCATCCAATCCCAGTTGTTTTACCAATTGCTCTATATTACCCACATCTTCATCCAGTTTGGCTATCATAGCAGCAAAAGCCACATGAGGCTGCGCCTGGCTGCGATAAGGATACTCGGCGGGGGCTTTTATAAACGGCGTTTCGGGTGGGAATTTACTGCTGCCATCGGCATTTTGAAACAGTTTCATATACCTGGCAGGCGGGTCCAGCTCGGCATGTGGCAATGTTAAAGGCACATACATAAAAAAAGGCTTATCTTTATTATCCTTAATAAACTGGTATGCTTTGTTAATGATCAGGTCATCACTGTATTGGGTAGTATCGGTAGTTACTTTTGACATTACACCATTATGTACCTGAAATAGGTAATTGGTATAATAGTCATGCGCGTGGCCCTGATGCAGGTAGCCGTAAAATTCGTCAAAGCCTTTAACTTCCGGCGATCCTGTTGTTCCGGCTTCACCCAAACCCCATTTGCCAAACATGCCGGTTTTATAACCGGCGGCCTGGAATAACTGGGCCAGTGTAGTATCATTGGCGCGTATAGGTAGCCTCGTGTTGCCCCGGATATAGGAGTGCCCCATGTTTTTACCGGTCATTAAACCGCAGCGGGATGGCGCGCATACCGTATTGCCAGCGTAAAACTGCGTGTATTTGGTGCCTTCCTTACCCAGCAAATCAATATGCGGGGTAGGTATCATGCTTTTGCTATTGTACGAGGTAAGGTTGCCATAGCCCAAATCATCGGCCACGATAAAAATGATGTTCGGCCGTTTTTGTCCGTATCCGGTAAAAACAGTTGCCAGCACCAGTAAGGTAATAAAGGTGAATTGATAGTGATTGCGATATTTCATTTGCGGATATTTATGCTAAAAAAGCTTTTTTATCCTGAAAAATCAAATTTAAGTACTAATTATAAAACATAGTAAGCTACAAACAAGCTAATAAGAAAAATAGAGAAATAAAATAAAAAAAATTGTGTAGTTAAATAACTACGTTTATATTTGTAGTCAAATAGCTACGCAATGAATTTAAGACGAGATGTGTTTCAAGCCATAGCCGACCCGACAAGAAGGGCCATATTGCTATTGGTTGCTTCGCAATCATTAACGGCAGGGGCTATAGCTTCAAATTTTGACACCGCCAGGCCTACTGTTTCAAAACACCTGCAAATACTTACCGAGTGCGAATTACTTGAGCAGAAGCAAACCGGCAGGGAAATTTACTATCACATTAATGCCAGAAAAATGAAAGAAGTAGCCGCTTTTATTGAACCGTTCCGCAAGATGTGGGATGACAGGTTTAATAAACTGGAATCCATAATGAAAAATTATAAACCCGAAAAATAACCTGATATGGAACTAAAAACAAAGATAGATGCCGAAGATGGCAAACAGGATTTAGTAATTACAAGGGAGTTTGATTTGCCGCTGGAACTACTTTTTAAAGCATATACAGACCCCGGCATTGTTGAGCAATGGATGGGAACAAAGGTGTTGAAGCTGGAAAGCATAAAGCACGGCAGTTACCGGTTTGAAACGTCTGACCCTCAGGGCAAGGTGGTATTTAGTGCCAATGGGGTAATTCACGAATTTATTCCCAACCGGAAGATCATACGGACATTTGAAATGGAGAACGCGCCTTTTGGCACCCAACTGGAGTTCCTGGAATTTATACCACTTACCGACGGCACCAGCAAGCTTGAAATCCATACGGTATATGAATCGGTACAACAAAGAGACCAATTGCTGAAGCTGCCGTTTGCCCAGGGCATTAACATGGCGCATAACCGGTTACAGGATATGGTATTAAGAGCTAATAACATATTATGAAAAAAAGCCATAAAATTATCTATTGGATCTCCACTATCTGGCTGGCATTAGGCATGCTTTCAACCGGAGCGGTGCAATTATTAAAAGTAAAAACAGGAGCGGGAGGGATGGATAGCGTTACGCATTTGGGTTATCCCGTTTATTTTTTAACTATATTAGGTATCTGGAAAATTTTGGGAGTTATAGCGGTGCTTGTTCCTAAATTTCCGGTGTTAAAGGAATGGGCTTATGCCGGGTTTTTCTTTACCATGTCGGAGGCGATTTTTTCACATATCCTATCGGGTAATGCTGTGAATGAAATATATCCGTCGTTATTGTTGCTGACCCTAACCGTGTTATCGTGGTATTTCAGGCCTGCGGATAGAAAGACCATTCCCGTTATATCAATAAACGAATAAATGAGCAATAAAAAAGAATTGTCATCAACACAACGTGATGAATTATTGGGCATATTAAAAGCCCGTTTTGAGAAAAACAGGAACCGCCACAATAGCATGGAATGGACTAAAGTACAAGCCAGGCTTGAAGCCAGTACTGAAAAATTGTGGTCGCTTAATGAAATGGAGCAAACCGGCGGCGAACCGGATGTTGTTGGCTATGATCAAAACACTAAGGAGTATATTTTTTATGATTGCTCGGCCGAAAGCCCGAAAGGCCGCAGAAGTATTTGTTATGACCGTGCGGCGCTGGAATCGAGGAAAGAATATAAACCGGAAAACAGCGCCTTGGATATGGCTGCTGCTATGGGTGTTGAGCTTTTAACAGAAGATGAATACCGCGAGCTGCAGCAGCTTGGAAAATTCGATCTGAAAACATCAAGCTGGATAAAAACACCGGCAGCTATCAGGGAGCTGGGCGGCGCTGTTTTTTGCGATCGTCGGTATGATACGGTTTTTCTTTATCACAATGGGGCGGAATCATACTACGCTGCCAGGGGTTTTCGTGGTTGGCTAAAGGTTTGATTTTGGAGGACAGCTAATAACCAAACAAACATGAATCAAAAAGTTGATTTTTATTTTAAAGCCGGAAGGTGGCAGGAAGAGATTGGGAAACTGAGAACGATTGCCCTTGATTGCGGACTGGCCGAAGAATTAAAATGGGGTTGCCCGTGTTATACTTACCAAAAAAGTAATATTGTATTAATACATGTATTTAAGGAATACTGCGCGCTGCTGTTTTTCAAAGGGGCTTTGTTGAATGATGCGCATAATATCCTGATTCAGCAAACCAAGAACGTACAGGCGGGGCGCCAGGCCCGGTTTACCAACGTTAGGGAAATTGTTGAGCAAACTACGATTTTGAAAAGCTATATTTATGAAGCCATTGAAGTAGAAAAAGCCGGCTTAAAAGTGGAATTTAAAAAGACCACGGAATTTGCTGTCTCCGAAGAGTTTCAAAAAAAACTGGAAGATACCCCCGGCTTGAAAGCTGCTTTTGAAGCATTAACGCCAGGGCGGCAACGGGCATATATGTTGTATTTTTCTGCACCCAAGCAATGCAAAACCCGCGAAGCGAGAGTTGAAAAAAGTATACCTCAAATTTTTAAAGGAAAAGGTTTGGATGATTAGCAGCAACAATCGGCCCCTTGAATCACTTTATGTCCTCAATTTTTGCAATTAGCTGTTGTTCCAACTCTGCGTAAAAGCCCTCGTAATGTTTGGTTATTGTGCCGGTTCTGTCCACCAGGTAAAAGTCCGGGACGCCCTGTAAATGATATTCTTTAGCGTCCTTTTCAATTGTGTAGCTGGGATAGGTTACAGCAAACCTTTTATCAAACTTTGTAATAGCCTCTTTTTTGTTACTCTCCAAAGAATATACGCTTACAATTTCCAACCCCAACCCTTTATACTTTTTATTCAGATTATTGAGCATACCAACGGCGTTAGCGCAATGCGGGCAGCCTATACCTGTAAAATCAATTAACACCACTTTGCCCTTTAATTTCTCTATATCAAACCGGTTACCCTGCATGTCAGATAGTTTTAATGCGGGCGCTTTAGTGCCGGGCGGCAAGGGCGCTGGCCTTTTTGCAGATACATATAATTTAAAATTAGAAGGGACTGTCGCGTCGGTCAGGTTTGGGAAATTAGTTTGGTTGAGTTTATAGGCGCTGTAAGTGTGTTCCTCCGTCAGTCCCATCAATGTGCCGTCATCAATAGTGCCCAAAGCGTCTAATTTAAAAGCATAGGGCAGCATAGTCTGTTTATCAATAATGATATAAGTAAAAGAGTAAGTTTTTTTATTTTGATTGATGGTGTTTGGCTGTGTATATAAGAATTGATAGTATGCTTTTTCATCGATGATAGTATCATTAAGCTGCTTTATTTGGGCCGGCGTTTTTAGGAAAGTTCTTATTTCATTTATCCAGTAAAGTAGGTTACGGGTGTTTTGACTGGTAATAGCATTTTTGCCAATTTTATAGGTTGTATCGCGTAAATTCAACTCTATTTGTTTGTCGCCATCAAAATAATCGACATCGTTTTTACCCGTTAATTTATAATATCCCCCGATTTGTGCCTCAGTTGGGTCGATACTAATTTGTGCTGCTATCGTGTCGATGTCGGCGCTTTCCTGAAAAGAAAATTTGCTTTTCAAAAACTCGGTATAACTTGCATTTTTGAGCTTTTGTATCTTTTGAACCGACTTTTCAAGCACCTGCCCCGTGCAATTTGCAGAGCGGAACATAATTATTAAAATGCTTATGTATAGTATTGGTTTCATGGAGGCTATGTTATCGGTATCCAAATATAATTATTAATCCGGAGAGACAGGTATTCTAATACTATCGTGCCAAAACCGTATATGCCTGTTCGATTCCGGACAAATTATTCTAAATGAAATTAATAAAGGTAATCGCTTTAAATTGTAATTTTCACACAAATGGGAAAATTTATATATTTGGACAGTGTTGATTTAGATTATGGCGAGAAAAACATATCAGGGTTTACGAAATAATAAAGAGCGCTCAATACGGAAGTTAACTGAGGCAGTAGGAGCCGTTATTAAAACTAAAGGGTATAAAGGATTAAGCGCAACAAATATCGCCAAATCTGCTGGTTTAGACCGCCGTCTGATTACCCTCTACTTTGGCACGTTGGATAATCTTATAGAAACTTATGTAAGAAGCAAAGATTATTGGCTGGCAGCTTCAGGTGATTCCGTTGAAATGATTAAAAAGAATACAGGTGAAAATACCCGGCCAATATTGGATAGTCTGCTGACAAATCAGATGGATTTTTTTTATGGTTCGGAAGAAATGCAAAAAATTGTTTTATGGCAAATCAGTGAGCGTACGCAGATCATGAAGGAAGTATGTGATGAAAGGGAACTACTTAGCAAGCATTTTTTTGAGCTCTCTGATAAAGAATTGGCCGGGGTAGATATTGACCTTCGGGCTGTAGCCGCATTACTTGTAGCTGGTGTTTATTATCTGGTGCTTCATGCCAAATCCACAGACACCCCTTTTTGTGAAATAGATCTTAACACTCCCGAGGGAATTGAAAGGATTAAAAAAGCGATCAGTTTTATATTGGGAAAAACTTACCCTAATTAGCATTCAGCAAAAACATCTATAAAAACATAAATAAAATCCCATGAAAAACAAACAGACACAACTATTTCTATTAACAATTATCCTTACCGCCATCTTTAATATTGCCAGCGCGCAAACCAGAATAGGCGTAACAGCAGGGATTGATTATTCTAATGTGACGATCAAAAATGAAATTGGAGAAAAGGATAATACCCAATCAGTGCCCGGTATTCATTTAGGTATTACAGCCGATATTCCGATGGTAAGCAACTTCTTTATTCAGCCAGGAATTTCTTATTCTCGAAAAGGGTTTAAACAGGCAACGGGCGGATTTTTCGGATCTGCCACTAATTTTAACGTAAATGCTGACTATATAGAAATCCCGGTTCTTTTACTTTATAAGCCCCAATTAATAGGAGGCCATTTATTATTGGGCGCAGGGCCATACATCGGGTTTGGAACCGGTGGTAATTGGAGGTCCGATTCCGATATAATTGTTGGCGGGGATATGAATATTGGCAAAAAGGGAGATGTGATTTTCAGGAATAATGCTGCAAACGGGGGTAGCCTCGAATCGTATATTTACGGTAGACCGGTGGACTATGGGGCAAATTTTCTACTCGGGTACGAGTTCTTAAATAAACTTTTTATACAGTTGAATAGCCAGATTGGATTAGCAAATTTGCAGCCCAGGTTCGAGGAAGCTCAATCTGCCGGTAAGTTAAAAAACTCGACTATTGGAATTTCGCTGGGTTATAAATTTTGAAAGTAAAAATGCGCCCAATTTATGTTCGTGAATTGGGAGCTTTTAGTGTATTTGCAAATGATTGGTTGCAACCTACTAATACAATAGTTAGTATGAGCGGCTCGGGTAATGCTTATGTGAATGTAAACGGCGCCCTTAATGCAAACGTTACCGGATCTGGCTCTATACGTTATTCAGGTAACCCAACAAATATTATCCAATCAAAAACAGGAAGCAGGTACCGAATAGGGCACATATAATGTGCTTGGTCTTGGTAGCTTTTGTAGCCTGTTTGTTTGTATAAGTGATAGTCAATGAACTTGTTATACAAATATAATGAATGTTTTTGAATAAAAAAGGTCGTTTTTTAGGACGCCGTACTTTTCGCCGCTATGCTTATACGCCCTGCAAGTCAAGCACACAACATTCCATTCTTACCAGTTGAGCAACAACAGCGCGCGTAGCGGATAAAATGTCAAGGTCGGGCGGGACCGCTGAAAGCGAACAACTCCCGCCCGCTTGTATGCTTTACTTTTTACCCGGCGTGGGCTATCTTCGAGGCTATGGTGAATGAGGGGCAGCAGCAAACGGCAATCGCGGTTTGCTGCTCCAGCGAGGCTGACGGCGTAAGAATTGAGCCGCCTGCTGATACCGCAAGGGATTTCATATGCAATCTTGTCTCCTGAATTAAGAAACACTAATTTTCCTATTGGAGTTCGTTTCCAAGTGGTTTCTAAATCTGAATAATCCATTCTTTATATATAGAATGCCAATTACAATTGGTTTTCCTTAATTCGGATGATAATTTCCCTATACTGAGAAGCTGATTTTGAAATATTGTATTCAGTATTTACAATATGCCTTCCTTTATTTGTTTCCTTATTTCTTTTACCAGCTTCCAGGAGATAAATTAGTTCTTCTGGTGTTTCGGCTACCGGTAAACCCAATTTCCAACTTATTATTGTTTTATTGTTTGATTTGTATTTAAAAAAAGCCTTATCACTTTTAGGGTTAATAACTATGTCCGCTTGTTTTATATTTGAATAAGCAGAATGAAAGTTATATGGAATAAATTGAGGGTGTAATTCCAATATTTCATCCTCATTACTATACGGACGGTCCGAGATAATAGTTAGGTTTAAACCGAGCTTTTTCAATGTAGGAGCAAATTGGGCGAGGGTTTCATGCGCATTGGCAATATAACCAAACCAAACTATCTCTTTGGCTTTACTTTTATGTGGTTTTCTGGGCAATGGAAATATATCAAAATTAAGCCTGTCTGGAACACAAACAACTATTTTTTCAGGGAAGTAGGTTTTAACCAATGCTGTTAAAGAGGGACTTGAACACGTAATAGCATTAACTAAATTGCCAATTTCAATAAGGTCTACTGTGCCGTTTATCCAATCGGGGTCGCATAGGTCTAATATTTTAGGGCCCTTAAAATGCTCCATCATTTCGTGCCAGTAAGTTTTTTGAAATATCAAGTTATCGTATTTATGGCCATGCTTCCATATTTCAAAATCGTTTGTGGTATTGGCCAGCCCGTCAGCGCGTAAATGTGTTGATCCGGCCGATCTTTCATTATAATCTGCAAAAGGAATTATGCCGGTAAGTCCTGTAGTTAATGTCATTTCTATTTAGCTGAATTCAATTTGATACTACTTGATCTAAAACCGTTAACCATTGCTGCCTATACTTCGCCGGACTAAAAGTTTCGATGGCCATTTTTTTACCGCGTTGCCCAATTTCGACTGCTTCCTGGTAACCCGGACCAAGATAATATGCTATTGTTTTCGCTATCGTTATTGGATTATCGGGTACAAGGATAATGTTTTCTTTATGTATAGCCCATCTTTCAAGGTCATGCGCTCCTTCTACTTGTATTATACAGCATCCTGATAAGAAAGCTTCAGTGCGCGCCCGGTTCATGGGCGTGCGATATGAAGGATCAAAATACAAAAGAGACCGACCTAAATAATTCTTATAATCTTCGGGAGAATTGCCGGTGTCAACGTTGATCTTAGCGTAAGATAAGGGATAACCGTATACTTCATCCAGGTATTCAGAAACTGCAACCAGGCAGGCCCTGTTATAATAAATATCCAACCCCCAGGTTGAAAGGGCTGTGAAAACGCGCGGTTCCTTAGGTAAATCCCACCAATCATCCGGGTTCATTCCATGAATTACCGGTATTCCAGCACCCCATTCTTTTTCTGATGCCGCTGTATGAGAATTGACGATCATGGTATTATTACCGATTAATTCCATTATAGCAGTTCTGCATTTTTCTTCCCGTTCTTTAATACTCAAGTTAGTATGCTCGTAAGCTTCAGGAAATACCGGAGTACCGTGGTTTAGCACAATTTTGGGTACATCATTTATCAGCGCATTCAATTGGTTATAAATCAGTTTCTTTTTATTATTTAACACGCAAGACTGATCAATGTGCAATATGGCTACGTCGTAAGTCTGCGGTTCATAATAAGGTACAAAATTTAAATTTTGAGGTTTAGGACGTTTGGTCATATCCCAGCTGTACTGTATGTTTAAGCAAAAATAAAATTCACAGTCTCCCTTTAACGCGTAAAGCAGATCATACTGATGAGGGATATGCCAGGTATAGTCAAATATTTTGTATTTTTTATTCATGAAGGTAGATTTAGGTTTTAATATTTAGCAATACCTGTTTGGTTTATTGAAACTATTGGAATTTATTTGAAAAATCAATTCATTGGCAGATTTAAATATTCCTAAATTTAAATGGATGGTGTAATTTGTTGAATGTAAGTTCGTGATCTGTAATCGGTGGCCGGTATCTCATTGTTCCAGATGCTAAATAGCCGTCTGTACCCGAATGTGCATCTACATAAATTGCATTTTCCATGTCCTTTAACACAAACTGACCATTACCTCCAAAATCACTTATCTGATATCCTTCCAAAAACAATAGCGTGGGAAATAATACCTCGTTATGTCCCTGCCATTTGTTGGTTTGAGCATGATAGATGAATTTTAATGCTGCATTAGATATTCTAAAAAAAGGATTGAAACATCTTAAACGTAACTTTTCAGGAATAAATTTATCAGGATGGCTGAGGGAATTCCACCAATGCCAGTTTGGTTCTTCTGAATGGGTACGGATATGACAGGCTATAAAATCAGACATATTGTTTGAATACAGGTCAAATAAATGTTTCCAATCACCGTGAAATGTAACATCATCTTCTGTAAACCAATAGTAATCAAAATAAGGATACCGTAAATAAAAGTCGAGCAATGGAAAATGGCAACTGCCAGGTATTAATCCATTGGCAATAGGTTTTAAATTTAAATTAGTTAAAATATCGTTAGTAAATGAATGGTGCCTGGTTTTTCTTATTTCATCAGGAATTGCGGCCGTGGTACGATGATATATAATGAAAGTTTCGCCGAATTTTTTTGTAGCATTGAGCAGCATTCCATACAAGTTAATAACTTCATATGAGTGTTTATTAGTAAGTAAAACAAAGGCTTGGTTAAATAGCATTTATTTAGTTGGGATTGATAAACGGTTGATTATTTGCTGAACAAAGTATGATAACAGCATTTCTTGAGAACTATCCATGCCGAGATGCTTGAAGATTGTATAAATGATCCGGTTATAAATATATAGCGAGTTTACCTTAGGTGGATATTCTGATTTTTGAACAATTTGATAAGCGCAGTCATCTATCCATTGTTTGAGCCATCCCTGAGGCTCATTATCCAGAATTCCATTCGAGATAGCAATAAGATGTTCTTTATTATTCTGAAATTGAGCATCAAGAAGGTTAGCATACTGATGTTCTGAAACTGACCGTTTTTTATAGCCTATCAGATCTGAAATAACATTCAATGATATTTTATTATTAATTAAAACCTTTAAAAAACCAATGTATAGATAGAATGCAAATATTAATATTGCTTCGTTAGTTACAGATTCATTTTTTAATGCCTTTAATATTGCCTGGCTGATACTTACAGGAAGTTGGTAATCAGTAATACTGGTAAGCTTAAAGGATTTTATTATATCGGGGTTAAATGAATAGAATTCATTTTTTATGTCCGTTTCTATTTGTGTGTATTCATCTGCCAATATGAGCCAGGAAAAGGAAAGATATTTATTGGAAGAATAAAATTCAAGGCAGTAGGATTGTTGCATATTGGGCACTTCGTTGTGGTTAAGTAAATATCCTTCCAACTGTTTGAGTAAATTATTCCAACAAGATTGTGCGCAAAAGAAATTAATGTTTAACCATGTTCGTTTTTCATCGGGTGTAGTCATGCTAACTAACAATGGATCAAATAGTTGGATGCTTGAATGTGATAATTGGTAATTTTAGGTACAACGAGTAACTGCCGCTGTACAGCTAAGCTACAATAATTTTAAACAAAAATTTGTTTCGAAATCACATTTTTCTAACTTCAATATTAAATAGATATAATAATTAGAGTTCAATCAAAATAACTAATTGATTATCATTTAACGGACTATCATTTATTGTAATCCTAAACCATTTTATCGCAATGACAACAATAATTTATACCTGTATTACAGGTAATTATGATACGCTAAAGGATATAAAAACCAATAACAGAGCTATTTGCTTTACTGATATCGATCTAAAATCGGATACCTGGCAAATTATAAAAATTGATTTTAGACCCAAGATATTTCGAAAAATAAAAATCTGCCCGCATTTGTTTTTGCCTGAGCACGATAGAAATGTTTGGATAGACGGTAACCTTGCAATTGAGGATATTGACAAACTGATTGAAAGCAGGTCTGGATTTGAAACTCTGATGCACACAAAGCGCTATTGTATATACCAGGAAGCGGTAAGATGCATAGAAATAGGGAAGGACAAAGAAGAAACTATTATGAGGCAGGTTAATAAATATTATAATGAAGGATACCCGTTTAGCAATGGATTAATATGGAGTGCATTGTTAATCAGGGATAATACAGAAGAGAACAGGGATTTTGGTAACTTATGGTGGAACGAGGTTAGGCGTTATTCTGTCCGAGACCAGCTTAGCTTTAATTATGTTGCATGGAAAACAGGATTAAAATATCGAACTTTTTATCCAGGGAAAGGATTAACTGCCGTTACACATACAAATAAATAGGCTGGTATGGATAAGCATTGTTGTCGCATTATATCTTCAATGAGGGCCGGGTCAACCCTATTAAAGGCGCTCATAGCCACACGCCCCGATTGCTCCGATCTTCCAGAGACTCCTTTCCAGCATTATAATATAATTAAAAGTGATAAAAGAATAACCGTGTTGAAGAAACCGGCCGGATATACTGATTTTGACTATCCCGTACTTGGGGATATTCATTCAAAAGATATCATAATGATAAGAAATCCTTATGATACGGTTTGTTCAATAAAGCAAATGTATATTTCAAGAAATCAAAAAAATCCTGTAAAGGACAATGATCAGTATTTTATTTCCTACTGGTACATGGTTTACAATAATATTATTGAAAAGCGAATATTAGAGAAGCCAAACACATTATTACTACGATACGAAGATTTAATTAATGAACCGGTAAAAGAAACAGAAAGAATTTTCAAGTTTATAGGTACTGATTTTCCGACTGGGACTGATACCTATTCAGTTCCGGCAGAATATAACTGGCAATGGGGTAAAGACGATGGTGGAGAAGTATTGAAAACTTTAAGGGTTCAGAGACAAACCAATGAAATAATAAATAAGGATTTGCTGACATTTATTAACAATAGCCCTGAAATAAAAGCCACGCTTACTTATTTCGGTTATAAATTTAATGATACTGTAATTGCTTTAGATTAATCCGATGCGATAAAATGCGTTTAATTTTATCTAAACATTCCTCAATGGAAGTATTTTCAGTATTCAAATGTAAACATGAATCAATAGGAGGTTCATAATTACTGCTTATACCAGTAAAATTTTGGATTTTTCCTTCTAAAGCCTTCTTATATAATCCTTTAGTATCGCGCTGGGTACATGTATCAATACTTGCTTCAAGGTAAACCTCTATGAAATTTTCTTCGCCAATAATTTTTTTTGCCGTTAAGCGGTCTTTTATAAATGGTGAGATAAATGAAGATATAACAATTATTCCCGCGTCATTAAATAATCGGCAAATTTCTGCAACCCGGCGTATGTTCTCGCTTCTATCCTCGTTTGAAAAAGATAGATCGTTATTTATCCCCAATCGGGTATTATCACCATCAAGTATATAAATATGGCCATCGTTTTTATGTATCCACTCCTCAATTTCAATGGCCATGGTTGATTTTCCTGAACCTGACAAGCCAGTTAACCATAGTGTAAAAGATTTATTTTTATTTAATAATTCCCTGTCATGCCTGTGTATTTTGCCAACTTGTTTAAAAAGGTTGGGTTTAATTTCCTTCTGAACCAGTCGGGCTTGCTGTGGTTTTGATAGTAAGCCGAAATTTGATCTTTGCCATAACCTTTCATGAAGGTAATAAATAATAAGCTTGGTAACGAATTCTGCTACGCCGATTTTAATGCCAATTAAAAATACCCCCGATATCAGCCAGCTCAAAAGCATGGTATCTAAGGATCCCATAATGCGCCAGGAAACGGTTTTAATAACATTTCTTTTAATTAAGGGGTCCTTTCTTAAAAGTTTCAATAATATTTCTGTGATCATAAGTTTAGAGTAGGTTAGGTTAGATTAATAATTGTTGATAGTAAATTTAAAAATAAATATATAACTTGTATAGGTTTTTGAACCACGAGCTAAAAGATAGCTCTAAACCCACTATCATACCTGTTAACCTAAACCATCATGGATAGAAATTATTGCTTCATCTTTTCCGCCAAAAGATCGGGGTCAACCTTACTGAAGGCACTGATAGGGACCAGACCAGATTGTTCGCACCTTCCCGAAACACCTTTCCGGAATTATGAATCAATAGTAAGTGACAAAAGGATAGTTGTTTTGAAAGACCCCGCGGGATACAATAAAATTAATTACCCTGAATTTGAGCCTATTGAAGCCAAAAAAATTGTGCTGATAAGAAATCCTTACGACACGATTTGCTCAATGAAGGAAATGCATAAATCAGTGAATGAAACCAGGGAAATAAGAAACAGCGATCAGTTTCTTATTTCTCATTGGTATTTGGTTTACAATAATATTATTGAAAAAAGGATACTTGAAAACGATGACGCCATGTTGGTTCGCTATGAAGACTTGCTTGATCAGCCGGTTTCTGAAACGGAAAAGATCTTCAAGTTTATCGGAACCGATTTTCCGCAAGGAACGGATACTTATTTAGCACCCGCTAATTATACATGGGATTGGGGAAATGACGATGGCGCGCCAATCATAAAAACTTTAAAAGTTCAAAAAAGACATAAGGAATACATTGTAAACCAACCTCTTTTAGAATTTATCAATAGCAGTCCTGAAATAAAATCCATAATGACCTATTATGGTTATTCTAATTAATACCGTACTGTAACCTATCACAAAATGAAATTAGCGATAAACGTTGAGCCTTCGCAATGGGCAGAGCCTTTTTTGGATGTTGTTTTTAATTGCGGCCTAAACATTGTTGAAAAAGAAAAAGCGGAAGTACTGGTAATGCCTGCAAGTGAAATTACAGCCGAAGACCTGGAAAGTGGATTGAAGATAATAGCGCTTGAAAAAACTGACGGAGGGAATATCGTATTTAAAAATGTTTTAAAACACAAATCAGTTACACGGTACATTACACCCTATAATTATAATAGTTTTGAGTTGCACAACATACCTTGTGTTGATGGACGTTTTTTTTCAACCTTGCTGTCACACAACCTGGAACCGCAGGATCCCGACTATTTAATTGATGAAAAGGATTATAATAAAATAAAAGAAGGCTGGAACTTTTTGCATTACTTCCGTTTAAGAGAGATTCTTTCTTTAGAAACAGATGAGTTATTTCAAAAAAATGATCAACGCCCAATTGATGTCTTTTTTGCCGGGCGGGTAGATTATGATGACAAGGAAGGCACCCGAAAAAGTGCAGGCATTATATCTGAGCATCGAAAAAAATGCGCAGAAGTGTTAGAGTCAATGACGGATTGCGAAACACTAATTGTAAAAGGAAAACATTTAGGCTTAAAAGCGTATAATCAAATTATTTGCCATTCAAAGGTTGTAGTATCGCCCTGGGGATGGGGAGAGCCCTGTTACAGGGATTACGAAGCCATACTGGCAGGTTGTATCTTAATAAAACCTTTAACTAATTTCATAAAATCTTCTTGCGGAATGTTTGAAAATACATATTGTATATGGACCAACCCTGACTTTTCAAATTTGGAAAATGATGTAAGGCTTGCATTGCGAAATTTTGGAAATACCCGTTATAAACGAAAGGCTAACAGAGAGAATTTAGTTAAACGCGTTGAAGCATTGCCTCTTATCGTAAGGGATTGTTTAACGGTTTAATGTTGGTAAATGCCTGCGACTAAGTAATCTAAAAAAAATATACAGATGGAGTTTTTGGAACAAACCGAAAAAGATAGAAACGATGTCAAAAAAGCAGTCGTTCATTTTATACATATTGGAAAAACTGGTGGGACAAGCATAAAAGAAGCCCTGAAAAATCATCTTGTTGTAAAAGAATACCTGATTCGGTTGCATAATCATAATTTCAAATTAAGAGACGTGCCCCTTGGTGATAAAGCGTTTTTTTTCCTTCGTGACCCTTTACAGCGTTTTGTAAGTTCATTTTATTCCCGGCAACGACAAGGTATGCCCAGATATATGAGGCCATGGTCCTACGGTGAAGCAATTGCCTTTAATCTATTTTCAACAGCCAATCAATTAGCAGAAGCGTTAAGAAGTGATGATATCAATTATCAAAATAGCGCGGTTGAGGCTATGCAAAGCATTCAGCATGTAAAAAACTCATTTTTTGATTGGATTGAAACTGAGGAATATTTCAGACAAAGGTTAAATGATGTTTTATTGATAGGATTTCAGGATGACATGGAAAGCGATTTTAACAAGTTGAAAGAGTTATTAGGATTACCAGCTGAATTGATTCTACCTGATGATGACATTAAGGCGCATCGGAATCCGGCGGTAGTTGATAAATATTTATCATCAGCCGCTAAATCGAATTTAACTAATTGGTACCAAAAGGATATTCAATTTTACAATATATGCAAACATAAATCAATATAAATATGGGGGCATTTAAAATTGATTTTTTAGTTATTGGAACTCAAAAAGGAGGAACAACAGCGCTTGATAACTATTTAAGAAGGCATCCGGGAATTGAGATGGGAAGGAAGAAGGAACTGCATTTTTTTGATAATGAAAAAATATTTGCAAACACTACGGTCGACTACTCTATATTGGAAAAGCAATTTTCAATAAGTCCGGGGAAATTATATGGGGATGTAACTCCAATATATATGTATTGGGAGCCGGCGATAAGACGGATTTGGCAATATAACAGGAATATTAAACTTATAGCAATATTAAGAAACCCTATTGATAGAGCATATTCACAATGGAATATGGCCTATCAATTAAATAAGGAAAAGGAACTTTTTGCTTATTGTATTAAAAATGAATTGGAACGGGCAAGACAAGCACTGCCATTACAACATCGGATATATTCCTATATCGACAGAGGATTTTATGCCGAACAAATTAGAAGAATTAAAAGATTTTTCCCTGATGAGCAAGTTTTACTTATTAAATATGATGACTTCGTTTGTAGTCAGGAATTAACTATGCGCAAAATATTATATTTTCTAAATTTAGATACTTCTGAATATCATTTTGAATATAAAACAGTGCATAAATTTCATTCCGAATATGTAATTTCTGACGAGGAAAAAAATTACCTCCGGGACATATACATCAATGATATTAAAGAAGTTGAAAGGTTATTAAAATGGGATTGCAGTGACTGGTTATCTTGACGGAAACAAAAAACGATTCTTAACGCCGATTAATTTATCAAATCACTAAATAAACAATAGTTCAGAAATTATTGCCTTTAATATTGGTGGCTTATAATGAGTTGCTTATATAATTAACCCCTACAAACCCATGCTGGTATCAATGACAGTTAGGTAAGCTTTATTTAGCCATTATTAATACCCAACTAATTTTAATATAATTTGGTTTATTAAAATTAACTTTTTAGATTTAGTATAATCTATATACCTAATTAATAAGCCATTATTGATTTTTAACGATACAATTGTTTAATAATCATTTAAAACCTAAACCTTATGCAAAAAGACAACACCAGCGTGGTATTGTACCAGCTTGTACAGGCATTAAATATTCCTGTTACCCGCCAAAGTATTGAAGATGAAACCGCTAAACACCCGGAGCACAGCAGCTTGCTGGCTATCAGTGAGTTATTGGATCATTGGCGTATTCCCAATGCGGCCTATCATCTTTCTTTGGAAGAATTGCCACAAGTACCTGTTCCATTTATAGCTTTTTTTCAGAAAAAGAAATTCTCATTAGTAACCCGGTTAAATGAGCAGCAGGCCACCGTTTTAAACGAGCATGGCAAAAGCCAGGTTCTATCTACTGAGGATTTCAAAAAATCATATTCCGGTGCTGTTCTGATTGCCGAAAAGGATGCGGATTCGGGCGAAGCTGATTATGCGCTAAAGCGCAGAAAAGAATTATGGGGCCATCGGCGTATACCCGCTGCCTTAATAGGGGCAGGGGGATTGCTGCTTGCTTTTTTATTAATTAATTCCACCTATATTAGTTCATTCAGCTTGCAAACAGGGTTATTAACTTTATTTAAAACAGCCGGACTAACAACCGCTGTTTTACTTCTGATTCAAAGTATTGATGCTAATAATCCGCTGGTGCAAAAATTATGCAGCGGCAGTAATAATAAGGATTGTAATGCCATCCTTTCATCAAAAGCTGCTAAAATAACGAATGAATTAAGCTGGTCCGAAGCTGGCTTTTTTTATTTCGCCGGTACCTGGCTGGTGCTGCTGTTTAATAGCGAAAATACCAGCATGTTACAAGCACTGGCTATACTGAATATCATCAGCCTGCCTTACACCTTTTATTCCATTTACTACCAATGGCGGGTAGCTAAACAGTGGTGCCTGTTTTGCTGTACCGTGCAGGGCGTGCTTTGGCTGGAGTTTTTTGCCTTTTTACCGTCCCTGCTGCATGGTCTTCAGCCCTTGGACCTGACAGGCTGGGGCAATTTGATTATCGGCATGGCTATACCGGTATTAGCATGGGTGCTGGCCAAGCCTTATTTGTTGCAGGGCAAACAAATAAATTCGTTTAAACAGCAGCTCCGTCAGTTTAAATATAATAGCACCTTGTTCAATAAATTACTAAACGAAGAAACGAAATACGATTTACCCCAGGAAGACAGTTCGCTGATAATTGGCAACCGGGAAGCCGAAACGGTTATTACCATGGTTTCCAATCCGTTTTGTCAGCCATGCTCAAAAATGCATAAAAGGCTGGATGCATTACTGCAAAACCGGGAAGACATCAAATTGCAAGTGATCTTTTCTACTCACGACGCTGAAAATGACAAGAAGGCCCAGGTAGCAGCGCACCTGATGTCCTTACAAGCAGGCCGTGACGACCATTCGCTGAAAAAAGCGCTGGATGATTGGTATGAGCAGAAGCAAAAGAATTTTGAAACCTGGGCTAAAGAACACCCTATAAAGGAACAGGTAGATTGCCAGGCCTCCTTAAAAACACAGCGTGAGTGGTGCAATGAAGCCAAAATTACTGGTACACCTACTGTTTTTATTAACGGGCGCAAGCTCCCCCAAAACTATCAACCCGAAGATTTACGGTATTTTATATAAATACCTCAGCAAAGATATTGTCTCGAGAACAATGAAGTTGCCTGTCTTCGGTAAAACAGGATAGGGAAAAGCCGCAACCCGATAATAGAGGCGCAAATTTAATAAATTTATGAAAAAACTAAATTTACAACTGGGCAGCATTAAGGAAATGCTGACCAAGGAACAAATGAAGAAGGTCGCAGGGGGGTATGACGGTGGTGATGGCTGTGGGGGAGCTGTAGATGATCCCTGTGTAGAAGTTACATGTTATTATACCATGGGAAATCCAGCCCGCCAATGCGCTATTGTTCCTGATTCGATGTCATGGATAGCATTAAATGACTGCGAAGCTAGTTGTGCCGAAGATCTTAACTGTTTAAGTTGTTCATAACTTCAAAAAAACATGGCCCCTTGATAGGCCATGTTTTTTTGCTAAAAACTCTTTTATGTTTAGATATTGTTTACTTATAATATTGTCAATTAATTTTAGTCTATCAGTGTTGGCCCAAACAGTCCAAGAGAACAATATTCCGTTATTCTTCGAAAAAGCCTACCTGCATACGGACAGGGATATATACGGGCAGGGTGAAGATATCTGGTATAAAGCCTATGTGGTTAATGCACAAAGCAATATCCCAATCAATTATAGCCATAATTTGTATGTAGAGCTCATTAGTCCCGAAGCAAAGTTGATTAGAAGAGAGATCATTCGTCTGGAAAACGGATTGGGCAACGGCGACTTTAAGCTAAGTGAAACCATCCCTGCCGGTAAGTATCGTATAAGGGCTTACACCAATTGGATGCGTAACTTCGGGGATAATTTTGTGTTTGAAAAAGAGATTATGATACTGGAAACGGCAAATGCTCCAGCAGCAGCTGCTATAGCTAAAAGTAAGAAAATAACCGCTACTGTATCTCGCAATAGTACCAATGCAAGTTCAACTGCCACTCCTGCTATTCCAACTATCCGTTTCTACCCCGAGGGCGGCTCGTTGGTGAACGGTATCAATTCCTTTGTAGGCGTAAAAGCCGAGGATGCTAATGGCGAAGGCATCCCAACTAAAGGATATGTCATTTCCTCCTCCGGTGATACGGTTTCGCATTTCAGCTGCGATTCTTTAGGCATAGGGTTACTGGTTATGGTTCCGATAACAAATCAAAATTATCATGCCGTGGCGGATAAAATCGGTTCTTTTGAATTACCCAAAGCACTCAGCCAAGGCTTAACCCTACAAATCAAGCAAAGCGATTCTTTGATCCATGTGATTATTAACCGTCCCGGTCAACCGCTGTCTGGTACGGTCGGGTTAGCCATCAGGCATGCAGGCAAAACACAGCTAAATAAACGGCTGCAGCTACTAAATCAGCAAACCGTTGCTATAATACCCATAACTGCGTTGCCTGAAGGTATCTCAGCTATTACTTTATATAATGAGCAGGGCAAACCGGAATGTGAACGACTGGTGTATATTCATCACCCGGAAACAAAAGATACCATAAGTATCAGCAGTAATAAGAAAAGCTATCAACCTAAGGAACAGGTAACGCTAACAATACATGCCCAGCCTAATAGCAGCCTTTCGCTATCCGTAGTGGATGCAGATGCCATTCCTGTGCAAGCCGGGAACATCGTCTCTTATTTTCAGTTACAATCAGAGATCAAAGGCAATATTGAAAGTCCTAACCGTTATTTTGATACCACCAATATTAACCGCGCAAAACAGCTGAACATGCTCCTGCTTACCCAGGGTTGGCGAAATTTCGTTTGGAGACGCATGGAAGACACTACCCTCCGTATTACTTATCAGCCCCAACAGGGCATTGATATAACAGGAAAGGTAAGAAAGGTGTGGGCTAAAACCGGTCTGTCCGAAATTAATATTACCATGCGTGCACCGAATGTGAAAGGTCAAAAACTATTTTGGGCATTAACAGATTCCAGTGGTCGGTTCACCATTTACGACACTGAGTTCTATGGTTACCAGTATATCAGTTTTACCTCCAGGCGAAGTGATAAAATTAATAAGGACGGCGAAAGTAAGGGGAATAAAAGTGGTTGGCTACAGGTTGATTCTTTATGGCAGGATACATTAGCTATAAACTTGACGCGTATAAATAAACCCAACAACGCCGCTTCGGTTAACCAGCAGACGCAGGTTAATATTGAAAGGCTAATTAAAAATTTAGGTTTAAAAGCCGGACACAATTTGAAAGAAGTAACAATAAAAGGCACCAAGAGCCGGTTATTTACACGTTTACCAACTACCAAACATCCTATCACCATGGTTGAGCAAAAAGAATATGATAACCTGGCTCAATATCTCTTATATATGGTACCTGGATCGAGCCTGAAATTTGACGGCTGTACTTATTGTTCGCCTGGTGGAGGGCGACCGGATGCAAGAAACCTCTACATAGGAACAGCGAAAATAATTATAGGAGGGGTTTATATAGATAACTCAAAAATAAATTCTTGTTTCGTTTGTCAGGATGATTATCTAAGTCTGCCGATGAGCAGTATACTAAAAGTAAATATATTTTCAGCCGAAGATATCACCGGATTACATGTTTCGGTACAAATAGCATTACGTCCTGGTGCTTTAGATACAAAGGATTACTTTGATAATACAGTAGCCGACATGGTAGGCTATTACAAAGCAAGAGAGTTTTATAAACCTAAGTTTGAAAAGCCCGATGATATTGACCTGCGCACCAACACCATACATTGGGAGCCTAACATAGTTACAAATAGCAACGGCGCGGCAACAATAACTTATTATAATACCAGCCAGCAAGGCAAAGTACGACTAATAGTAGAGGGCTTAACATCAAATGGTACGCCATTGGTTGCAACAGCTAATTATGAGGTAAAATAATGGGCGCAAGCTCCCCCAAAACTATCAACCTGAAGATATTAAGTATTTTATATAAATACCTCAGCAAAGATATTGTTGACCAACAATGATTTGCCTGTCTTCGGTAAAACAGGATAGGGAAAAGCCGCAACCCGATAATAGAGGCGCAAATTTAATAAATTTATGAAAAAACTAAATTTACAACTGGGCAGCATTAAAGAAATGCTGACTAAAGAACAGATGAAGAAAGTGGCAGGGGGATATGGTGGTATTGGTGGCAGTTGTCCCCGGGGATATTATCTTTGTGAGTGCTGGTGTTTTGCAGACTGCTTGCCAAATGGCTGGGCATGTCATACTTGTGTAAATGGAGGGCAAGATTGGGAATGTGGACCTTGTTCATCTTGTTAAAACAAACAAGGTTTTGCCATTGGCAAAACCTTGTTTAATATAGTAATATGAAAATCAAAGTCGCTCTTATCTTAGGAATAATTTCTCTTTTCTTAATCAATTATACTAAAGCCCAAATTTTTGTAGCTGGTGCTCCTTTAGTATCCAAAAAATATATCAAACTCCTTTTCGAGAAAACCTATCTTCATACCGACCGGGATGTATATGCCCAAGGCGATACCCTTTGGTTCAAAGCCTACTTAGTCAACGGGCAGGATAACAAACTCATTAACAGCAGCGGCACGCTGTATGTGGAACTTATTGCAACTGATTCGACTAAAATAATAGATAGGGAGATCATCCGCCTGGAAAACGGAATAGGCAACGGCGACATGGAACTTGGGAATTCTCTAAAAGCCGGGCATTACCGCCTGCGGGCCTATACCAACTGGATGCGCAATTTCGGCGATAACTTCTTGTTTGAAAAGCAGATTATCATCCTTAATACACAAGCTTCCCCCGTTACTCTTGATCCGAAAGCTACCATTAGTACAAAAAACAACGTAAATAAAATTGCCACTGCAACCCTTCCCGCTGCTACTCCAATAGTCCGTTTCTATCCTGAGGGCGGCTCATTGGTGGAAGATATCAGTTCATTGGTGGCTGTAAAAGCCGAGGATGGTTATGGCTTGGGGATTGCGGTTAACGGTGCCGTACTTTCTTTGGCCGGTGATACGGTTGCCCGTTTTACTTGCGATAGTTTGGGAATGGGGCAGTTTGTTATGCTGCCGGTTAATGAGCAATCGTATCATGCGGTGGTTAATCGGGCTGATGGGGTGCCGGGACAAGGACGGCATGACGGGATGGTATTTGAATTGCCCGCGGCTTTAAGTAAAGGATTGACCCTGCAGGTAAAACAAACGGATTCGGTGATCCATGCGGTTGTATATGCTGCCGGTATAGCCGACAGTGCAATAAACATGATTTTTAAACATGCCGGTAAAACTGTTTTAAGAAGGCCCCTGGCTTTAAGGGAAGGCCAGGTATCCTTCAGGATCAATACCGCCAGTTTGCCTGAAGGTATTTCGGCAATCACCATTTATGACAATGCAGAAAAGCCGGAATGTGAACGGTTGGTTTACGTTCATCACCCTGATAATAAAAGTAATATCACTATCCATACTGATAAGAAAACCTATCAGCCTAAAGAGAAAGTTAACGCTCAGATCAATACACAGCCCGGCGCTAATTTATCTGTGGCGGTAGTGGATGCGGGGATAGTGCCGGAGCAGGCCGGGGACATTGTTTCCTATCTGCAGTTGCAATCGGAAGTAAAAGGGAATATTGAGAACGCCCGCCGTTATTTCGATATCACTAATGTCAACCGTTTTAAACAGCTTGACCTTTTGCTGATGACCCAGGGCTGGCGCGATTTTGTTTGGCGCAGGCTGGCCGATACGGCTATCCGCATTAGCTATGCCGCCGAGAATGGGATTAGTGTTCCGGGCAGGATCAGGGATGAGAACCTGAATAAAATGCTGCCTGGTTTGAATATTTCTTTATACGCAAATGGGGCTAAAGGGACTAAAATGTTCTCCACCCGGTCCGACTCTTTGGGGCGCTTCCATTTTGATGGATTGATGCTATATGGGAAGCAGGACGTTAAGCTATCCGCCGTAAATGATAAGGGCGAAAACAAAGGTGCCCTTACCGTGGATACTTTATTGCCGATGCCGGTAAAACCGGTCAATGTGCCCTTCTATTTTCCAAATAAAGGAAGGGCAATTACCAGCACGATTGAAAAACGCAATGTAGAACTAAAGAAGCTAAATCTTTATAAAACAACAGCGCTAAAGGAAGTAACCATAAAAGCTAAAACTTCACCTGTGGGATTATCCACCCACGATAAAAAACTGGTACGCCTCGATAACGGCGAAATATATTTGACCTGGGGCCCATTACAAACCTATGATATAACAGCTAAGGATTACTGGACAAAAACACTGACATGGTATATGATACAAAATGTAAAAGGAGCAATGATGGCACATCCACCCAGCCCCGGAATAGTGATAATGCCCGCAGGGGGGCCACTCTATCCGATCTTAGTTGTTAACGGCCGCACTTTCCATATCGATTATAACCTTTACTATAATATGCCCATTGAAAAATTTAAAAAAATTGAAATTCAATGTGTCACGGAGCGTACCAATGTAAAAAAGCTCAAATGTTTTTTATTTTTAACAACGAAAGAAAATGCGCTGATTGATAACCCCGGCTCAATAGATGCTGAAATAGAAGGTTATTACCAGGCCCGCAACTTTTATGAGCCTTCAGCTACTGCCAAACCTTCCCTGAATGATTACCGCACCACCATCCACTGGGAGCCCAATATTAAAACAGATGCCACCGGCAAAGCGACGGTGAGTTTTTATAACGCCATA
>Ga0164242_10001582_pt1 | contig 27018 bp, 25 predicted proteins | sample OricomgcompostMG_FD_108783 | JGI IMG/M metagenome (GOLD analysis project Ga0164242, IMG submission 108783) | Miracle-Growth compost microbial communities from Emeryville, California, USA - Original compost - Miracle growth compost (MG) ...
AGCTCGACGCCGACGAGCCCCGGCCGGATCGGGCAATCGCTCCGCCGATGGCCGCGCTGCGGTGGGGCGGCGAGGAAGGCTGATCGTGGTGTTCGCGGCCCGCTTGCGCGAACCGCTCAACACACTCAATCGGCTCGGCAACGGATGCGAGCATCCGTTGCTCTCGCCTCAATCGTGTGTGCTCCCGGCGAACCGCTCAACACACTCAATCGGCTCGGCAACGGATGCGAGCATCCGTTGCTCTCGCCTCAATCGTGTGTGCACCTTCGTAGAGAGTTTGAGAACTTCTCCCCGGCCCTGAAAACCGTGGCTTCTCGCCTGTCTCGGGGTGCGTACAAGCGTAGCGAGAGGCCGTTGGAGCCGTCGATCACCGATGATCGGGGCCGGATCATCCGTGCAGTTGGGAAGACGCAAACTTTTCTGAGCGCCGCGCAGGTAGACGAGCTGGTGGCCTTGTATGGCGAGGGGCTGAGCATTGCCGAGCTCAGCCGGAAGTTCGGTATCTACACCCGGACAGCTGCCGCGCACCTCGTCCGGCGCTCGGTGCCATTGCGACAGCGCGGGCTGGCGTCTGAGCACACGCCCGAGGCGGTGCAGCTCTATGAGAGCGGACTGCCGTTGGTGGAGGTCGGGCTGCGGTTCGGGGTCAGCCAGCAGGCAGTAAGAAGGGCGGTGGCCGCGGTAGGCGTTGAGATTCGCCCGCGCGGCCGCCGCCCCCAGATCAGTACGTGATGTCGTCCTCTGCCTGCTCGGCCTCGTACTCCGCGATCGCGCGCATGATGCCGAGCGCAGGCGTCGTGGGGTTCACGCGCCCTTGCCCGACGACGTACAGGGGCACGTCGGCGTCGTCCAGCGTCTCCATGACGTGCGCGAACGTGTCGAAGGTGCGGCCGAGTCGGTCGACGCTGGCGACGAGGACCGCTGAGGTCTTGCCATCGCGGACGGTGGCGAGGAGCTGGTCCAGCGCCGGCCGCGCCCGATCTACGTCGTAGAACTCGCTGATGACCTCGTAGCCGAGCTCGGCGGCCAGACGCTCACAGGCTTCCCGCTGCTTCTCGTGCGCTCGATGGCTCGGCCTGGCGCTGCGGGTGTAGATCACGGCATCCATCAGGCCACGCTCACTTCGGGGTGATGAAGCGAGCTGGTCGCCTCGCGCTGCCGCCGCGCGCGACGACGAGCTGCGGCCTCCTGGGCGCGGACGCGGACCAGCAGCACGACGCTGACCGGCCCCATGATGAGGAGCTTCATCGCGTTCCAGATGAACAAGATCACGAGCAGGTTGAGCCAGCCGGGGCCACCGCCCGCGATGAGGTTGGTGCAGATACTCGCGGCGAGCAGGTAGGGCGCGGCCAGCAGCATCGTGGGCAGGCCCCACTTGAGCCCTCGGCGGGTGCGGATCAGGTCGAGCAGGATGTTGGTGGGCATGTAGCGCCGCAGGAAGTAGCGGGTGCGGACGCTCAGAGCCCAGAGCAGGCGGATCATTGCGCTGTCCTCTCATTGCACGGTCAAGTGACGAGACAGTGCATAGAGAGTGGCCCGAGGGCCTGTCCAAGAGGACGCCAGATCAAGGAGGAATCTGCCTCCTTCTCAGGATAGGACGCGGCGGCGACATCCGTAAGAGGCATGCGATGGTGACGATCGTTCGTCTTCGCGAAGCGGGCGCGTCTACGTTGTCGGCATGAGCGGCCAGCCTTGTCCAATCTCTGGAACGGACTCAGAGAGCACGGCGACCTCAGTGGCCTTGCCGACACGATGCGCCGAGTAGTGGAGTTCGAACTCTCGACGGCGACGTGCCGCGTAGAGCTCCGCTACCTGTGGTGCGTTGTCGTAGGTAAGAACCCACGGCCTGTCTGCGACGGAGTTGAGGACTCTCGCAAGGTCTTCGTGATCGGTTGCAGAGAAGGCGTTGAGGTACAAGGACCCAGCCTTCTCGAAGTAGGGCGGGTCGGCGTAAATGAAGACATTGTCTTTCGGGGCGTACTCAGAAATGACTTCGATGCCATCCCGCGACGTTGGGACGATGTTGTCCGCATAGAGCGAGAGAATGCGGACACGTTCAGCAAGGCCATCCCGGTTGAAGCGGGCGTCGATCTTGTAGTTGCCCGTTTGATCTAGCCCGCCGATCGGGCCGCCGTTGAGCACGCCGGACCTATTCGTGCGGTTGAGATAGAAGGTGGCGAATCCGAGTTGTGACAGATCGCTGGTGTCTGCGGCGACGTATATTTCGCGCTGCCGCCTCCACTCGGTGACGTCGAGCTTTGTCTTGTGGATTCGTTCGATCAGCCATCCGGGCTGGGACTGAACCGTCGTCCAGAATGCATGGATGGCGGGGTCGAGGTCGTTGATGACGACACGCTCGACTTGCCCTGTGACCAGAAGACTAAGGCCGGCGCCGACGCCGCCCGCATAGGGCTCGACGTATGTACAGCCTGCAAGGTCCATGTCCCGGATCATCTTGCGAAGGCGCGAGTACAACGCTGACTTGCCGCCGGGGTACCGGAGCGGCGAGATTCGCGGGCGTCGCGTGGAGACCCCAATAGCACTCGCGCTCATGGCTTCATCACGTATCTCATGATCGAGTCGATGGAGGCCCACATCGAGAACGCTTGGTCGGGATCGACCAGGAAGTGGTGGTTGTGGTTGATCGCATTGAGCGAGTCACCCGAGTTTGTGTAGGTCACGAGTTTCCCTGTCCTGACGCCCTCGATGACCTGAATCAGGTACTTCGGCCCGTTCGCCTTGACGTATTCCAAGAGCCAGTTCAAAGCGTGGCTGAGTTGAACACGCCCGTTCTGGTTGTTCCCGGAACCTTTGATGTCGATCGACTTTGCCTCTGCATACGCCTTGATTGACTTCTCAAGTACGGCTCGGATCATGAGGAAGGTGGCGTTTGGAAACTTCTGAACGTCGACCTCGGACAGTTCGCCGAGCAGCAACTTCAGTCCCTCGGGGTAATTCGCCGGAGCCTTGATCTGCCCGAGGTCGAGGTTCCGGAGCTTCTTCTTGGTCGGAGGTTTCGCCGGAGGCTTCGGTGCTGTTGGGCCAGGCGCACCGCTCGGAGGCTTTCCGGGACCGGGTGCTCCTGTGGGCGGAGTGGGTGTGGCGCCGGGGCCGCCAGAAGGCGGGTTTCCCCCTCCGCCGGGATTCGTCCCTGTAGTTGGGGTCGTGGGGTCAGACGGAGCTGCTTCGGCTGCGTCGGCAACGATCTGACGCAGTTCCTTCATTAGTTGCGTGTAGCGAGGACTTGAGACCGAGTTCAGGCTGCGCGTGTTGATGTTCTCCTCGTACATTCCGCGGACGATCGCAGTAGCAACATCCTTGAAGACTGCGTCCGAGAGCGTCTTCGTGACGTTGCCGTTTGAATCCATCGTGAGCCCTGTGAGGTCAAGGAACTCCTTCGACTCATAGATGCGAGCCAGCGTCGATAGACCCCTGGCCCACTTCTTCGTTGCGAGGAAGTCTTGAAGTTCGGCCTCGTCGTAGTGCACGGATTTGAAGAGATTGATGATGTGCGCGCGGAAGACGAACTTGCGAACGTCGATCGTGGGATACCTCGTCAGAAGTTCCGGCAACTTCCGTCCCGCGTCGATCTGCGCCTGAAAGAACGCCGCCTGCCTACTGGGGCTCCAAGCCCGTCGCAGGTTTCCGGTGTGGATAGCCGCGATCAACTGATCCGCCTCGGTCTGGTTCGGTGCCACCATGACCCGGACCTTCGCAAGCGCGGTGCGATCTGGCAGAAGGGTTGCCAACGACGCGACTCGCGCCTGATAGTCGGGGACCAACATCGGGTTCTGGATGGCTTTGAGGGCTGCAAGCCGGCGGTTTCCCTCCACCATCACGTACTTGCCGCGTCGCTTCAGGACGACCGGAGTTTCGTGCGTTAGATAGCCGACCTTGCAGATGCCCTCGACGAGGCCCAGCGCATCCTCGTTCACGAACAGGTCTTCAATGATGTCCGCTTCGACCTTCGCGTCCGCCACTTCAAGGCGGACGTTCTTCGGGTCGAGTTGGACTTCCTTCAAGACGTCCAGCTCGATCTCCGGCCAGTTCGATGTGTCCAGCATCAGCAGAGCTCTTCTGCGATCTGCGATTCGAACGACGCCCTTACGGCCTCAGTCATCTTGCTCCGCTCCCGTCTGCGGTAGTGAGCCCCGGACATACGCGAGGACATCGCTCCTGACGAAACGCCAAGCGCGCCCGACCTTCTCTCCGGGCAATGACCCGGCGCGCGCGAGCGCTAGCACGGTCTTGGTGGAGACTCGCAGCAGCGACGCCACCTCCTCAGCGGTCAGAACCTCGTGATCTTCCGGCATCTTCTCGTAGCCTCCTTGTACGGGACGCAACTTCACGCTATCAGCGCGAAGGCTACGGCGCATCAGACCTCTTTGGTGGTCACACTGGCTACAGGACCGGCCCGACCCGCTCCGGCCCGGTACGGCGACTGGGTTTCGGTGCCTGCCGCTCAGCAGCGGCGAGGTTCCGGGCGCGGTCGAGTGCGGCGCGGGCTCGGGCCGCGTCGACCTTCTGCGCGTCGCTGTCAGCCAGTGTCCCGAGTGGAGCGGTGTCGGTGATGCCGTAGCGGTCCCGGTAAGCGGCCACGGTGCGCGCTGCCTGCCGCCATGCGGCGGCCGTGCGGGCCGGTTTCGGTGTCGTCCCGAGTGCCATTGTCCAGTCCTGGTGCTCGGTGAGCGCGGTGTCGAGGAGGGCGTCGGCACCGGTCTCGATGAGGTCGCGCCGCTCGGTGAGCGCCTGCCGTAGCTCGGCGCTCATGGTGCCGGTGGCTTCGGGGATCAGCCCGGCGATCAGGCGTGGCACCTTCCGGGCGCGGCCGGCGCTGGCAGGCCGGGTGGTTGCTCGGGTGACGCGGTAGTGGAGGACGGCGGCGATGTCGTCGGCGTCGGTAAAGCCGCGTGCGGCGACGAGGCGCGGTAGCAGCGTGTCGATGTTGTGGTGGTTGGCCTCGGCACGGCGCAGCTCGGCGGTCAGCGCGCCGAACGCCGGGGAGGTGATTGCGGCCTCGGCTTCCTCGTCGGTGAGCCCGGATGCTTGGATGAGGCTCGCCCAGCGGTCGTGCTGGGCGGCGGCGGCGATCGTCTCGTACTCGGCGGCGAGCTGAGCGATCGAGCCCCACGCCTCCTGTTCGGCGGTGATGGTCTCGTGGGCAGAGAGCTCGGCTCCGACGTGCTGGAGGACTCCGTACAGCACAGACCGGGCGGTGGCCTCGGCGTTGTCGCCGGGGTGCGGGCCGTCGTGGGAGGCGTCGGGCTTGTCGATGGCGACGTAGGCGAGGTTCGCGTTCCGGCCGCGGGTGAGGGCGACGTACAGATTCTCCCTGGTCATGACGGCGTCGACCAGAACGTGCGAGGTATCGACCGTGATGCCCTGTGCCCGGTAGGAAGTCACGGCGTAGCCGAGGTCGAGGTGTTCGGCCACGTAGTCGGCCGGGAGCACGACCGATGCGCCCCACTTGCGGCTGGCGCGGCGGAGGGTGAGGGAGCCGTCGTCGCGGACCTCGGTGACGGTCCATCGGTCGCCATTACGGACCCAGCCGCGGCCGGCGCGCAGACGGCGGTCGTTGTGCCGGGTGATGACTGAATCCCCGGCAGCGGCGCGGGTGCCGTCGTACAGCTCGACCTCGCGCAGCGCGTTCACGGTGCCATCGAGGATCAGGTCAGTACGGGCGCGCTGGTTCAGCGCGAGGACGGATTCGTTCGAGTCGGTGACCAGCACCGTCGCCCGGCCGGCTTGCCGGTCGGCTCGCCACGCGGCGTAGGCGGTGTCGATCATCGCCTCGGTATCTCCGCCGGTGACGCGGCCGTGCTCCATGTAGGTGTCGATAACCTTGGTGTGCCCGTGCCGCAGCCCGAGCGAGGCGGCCTTCTCCCACGGGTTCGTGAACCTATGGATGTCGACCAGCTCGGGGGTGTCGTCCCGGTCGTGGACGAGCAGCGAGAACGCGCCCGAGGCGGTCGGTGACTGGAGCTGGGCGTAGTCGCCCACCAAGAGCACTTTCGCTCCGGCCTCGGCGGCCAGGGCGGTGATGCGGTCCAGGGAGAGGGTGCCGGCCAGGGATGCCTCGTCCACGATGACGAGCTGCCCTTCGCGGAAGGTCTCGCCGGTGCGCTCGTGGACCTCCCACCACTTCGCCGTGTTCTCGGTCTGGACGTTCAGGTCATCGGCCAACACCTGCGCCGCGACCGCGGACGGCGCGAGTCCGACGACGGAGCCGGGGCCGTGCTCGTGCTCCCACGCCCGGCGCAGCGCGGACATGGCGGTGGTCTTGCCAGCACCGGCCGGGCCCACCAGGACATCGACGATGCGACCAGAGACGGCGACCTTCGCCAACGCCGCGGCCTGGTCGTCGCCGAGCGTGTGTCCCTTCCGATCAGGGCGGCCCGCGATCCTCTCGACCACGGCCAGGGTCACGGTCGGCCCGGTGGTGGTGTGGGCGCGCTCGAGGAGGCGGTCTTCGGCCGCCAGCAGCTCCTCGGAGGAGAACACCGCCGAGTGCTTCGGCCGGAACACGCTCGTCCCGTCCGGCCGCTGGAACACCGCCGGGCTCGACGCGAGCTCCGGCGGCGTCAGTCGCAGCGAGGCGGCCTCGGCCGCGTCCACGACCAGGCCGACGACGACCTCCCGATCCTCGATGGTGGCGAACCTGTAACCCATCGTCTGCCGGGCCGCCTCGGCGGTCAGGTTCCAGCGGCGCCAAGTGGAACGCTTCTCACCCACCGCCTCGACCACGCTGGCCCCGAGCGAGGCGATCACATCCAGCGGCACGTCGTCCGCGCGCAGCAGCAGCGGCTCCTCGTTCGCCGCAACCGCGCGCGCCCACGAGGTCGCGTCCGTCCCGAGCACGCGCCCGGCGCGCTGCCGCCACTCCGCGGTGAGGTCTGCGAGGGAGCGGACTTCCTTCTCGGGGCGGGTGGAGAGGGTGGCCTGGGCGCGGAGCTTCATGATCGTGGCCGGCGCCGGTCGCCGCCCGTGCGCCTCGACGTAGCGGCCGATGAGGCGGTCCGTCTCAGCGTCGATGTGCCGCGACCTCGTGGAGAACTCGCCCACCAGCTCCTCTGGCACGCCAGCGATCGCCCACGCCGGATTCCGGTCCCGGCCCATCTCGCGGGCCTCCCACGAGAGGCCGAACATCCGTGTCAGGTGGTCGGCGAACACGGCCTCGTGCAGCTCTGACAAGGCGACGGTCGCGGCGTGCATCGGCCGGCCGTCGAGGGAGCGCCATTTGCCGTCGAGGACGGTCTGCACCTTGTTCGAGATGACGACGTGGGTGTGCAGGTGCGGGTCGCCCGCACGAGAGTCGTAGTGGTCGTAGGCGGTTGCGATCAGCCCGGTCACATCGACCTGTGCAACCGCGCCATCGCGACCGGTTGCGCCCGTGCGGGTGGCGGCAACCTCCCGCTCCATGTACGCAACCACCTCCGCAACCGCCGCATGATGCGCCTGCCCGATCAGGGCCTGCGTGCCCGCGTCCGCGACCGCCCACAGCACCGAGGCGGACTTCGGGATCGAGAACGTGAAGTCGTATCCCGCAACCGCCCGGCGCGTCCCGCGCTCGGCCTCTTCTGCCTCGATGGCGGCGACAGCCTCGCCTCGGGCAGCCGGCCCGAACTCAGGATCGAGGTCCGCGACCCGCTGCCCGATCCGCTCCGCGACCGGCTGGTACTCGGGGTAGGCACGGCCCAAGGGCGTCCCGGTGATCGGGTCGCGGCCCATGCCGACAAGGAGCTGGAGCTGGACCTCGGAGACCTGATCGCCCTCCGCAATCTGCCCGCCGCCGAGTCCGGCGACACCGGCGCCGAGCCACCGGCCCGGCGGCGTGCCCTCGGCGCTGTAATACCGCGTCAACGGGGTCGAGAGCGACCTGTCACCGTCCGCTGCGGCGACCGTGCGCAGCAGGTACTTGTAGCCATCGCCCGCCGACATGACGCGCATCGAAACCGTCACCGCCCGGCCTCCTCTCGCTCATCGGGGAGGTGAGCGATCCGCCGCCCGAAGGGCGGGCGACCTCGATCTGCAAGAGGCGTGGCGGCTCAGAAACGAGGCCGGAACGAAGGCTCCGGTGCGCTGCCAACGGAGCTCAATCGAGGCGGACGCGGGAAGCGCGGCGAGCACCTGGCAGGTGACCAGCCCGGTCAGAAGTCGCGGCGGCGACGGCCGGGGATCACCGATCCGCCGGAGCCCCGATGCGCGAGCCGAACGACGAGAACATCGACCGCCGTCTGCGGGTCGGATCGCTGTTCTCCGGGTACGGCGGACTCGACCTCGCCGTCGAGCAGGTCTTCGACGCCCGCACTACCTGGTTCTCGGAAATCAACGAGCCCGTCGCCCGCGTCTTCACCCACCACTGGCCCGACGCCCCGAACCTCGGAGACATCACCGCCATCGACTGGAGCTCCGTCGAGCCCGTCGATGTGCTCTGCGGCGGGTTCCCCTGCCAGGACGTGTCCACGGTCGGGAAGATGGCTGGCCTCGCCCCTGGCACCCGCTCCGGTCTGTGGGCGCACATGGCCACCGCGATCGAGGCGTTGCAACCCGAGTACGTGGTCATCGAGAACGTCCGCGGACTGCTCTCCGCACCCGCCCGCCGCCCGATTCAGGAAGGAGACGACGATGAGCGACGCAACCTCTCAGCCGCAATCCCCGACGCTGCAACCCTTCGCAGTGTGGAATCCGACCCGTGGGGTCTGGGAGACCAGCCAGCCCGACCTCTACGGGCATTTGGCGCCGTACTCGGAGACCTGGCCGACCTCCGGTACAACACGCGATGGATCGGCCTACCCGCTTCCGCAATCGGCGCGCCACATCCCCGGTTCCGCATCTTCATCCTCGCCTGGCGCACTGTTCCGAACCCCGCTGGCCTCAGACTCGGCACGGGGTGGCGAGACTCTGCACCAAGTGAAGGCGCGGCGCGGAACAATCGCCTTGAGCCATCAGGTGATCGACCTCGTGACCCAGCGCGGCCGTCAGCCCTCCCCGGAGGCGACGGTCGCGCTGATCGAGGAGTTCTTCGACGCTGGGGACGCTATGCCGGAGCCGTTACCCGATGGGAACGCATCACCGGACGATCCACTCCGGCCCCAGCCATCCTGAACGACGATGCCGGCCTGAGACCTGCCCCTGCCTTCGTGGAATGGCTCATGGACCTCGAACCTGGCTGGGTCACATCGCCCGCGCTTGGCCTCACGCATGCACAACAACTCACCGCGCTCGGTAACGGCGTACTACCCCGGCAAGCGGCGGCGGCGTTGGTGATGCTCATAGGACGCTCACCCGCCAACCCGTTCTGACGGATCAGGCGTTGGTGCTTGGTGCGTAGTGATGAACCAATGGGACAAAGAGTCGGTCCACGATGTCGTTGATGGTTCGGTCGGATGGAGCCGCACGTTCGGTAATCATGGCGTAGCGCAGCAGGCTGGTTGGCATGTCGAGCACCGCGTTGGGGACGGACCCAGAGCCGATCTCTCGCCGTGTCCTGGCCCGTTCGATGATCCGGTCGATGATGCGAGGCACGCTTCCGGTGACGTCTGCCGGTAGCTCATCGAGCTCGCTGAGGAGGCCGATCATTACATCGACACCAAGGGATTCGATTCTCTCGGAGAGGGTTCGCAGAACGACACGGATATCCTCCGCGAGCGTGCCTGTATCCGGAACGGCGTCGGCGACGGTCCCGGTGTGCGCACGGATCGTCGCGTGGACAAGAGAAGCCTTATTCGGCCAGCGACGGTAGATCACTGCTCGGCTGGTTCCGGCTGCTCGGGCGACGGCATCGATCATGAACGATCCGTATCCCTGTGCTCGCAGCACCCGCCACGCCTCGTCAAGCAGCACCTCGTCCAGCTCGGCTCCGCGCCGGCGTCGACGGGGAGCGGCGTTCTCTGCCTTGCTCGCTCCGTCTGCTCCGCCCACCCGACCAGGATACACACGTCTCTTAGACATGATAAGATACGCATGTATCTAGGAGGTTGATGTGACGGACCGCACGAAGCTGGAACCACTTGGCTGGCCGTTGATCCGGCTCGCGCTGGTCGTGATCGTCGGTGGGATCGCACCGCTGATCGACACAACGGTGGTCAACGTCGCATTGCACACGATCGGCGTCGAGTTCGGTGTGGATGCCGACTCAATCCAGTGGATTTCCACGGCCTACCTACTCGCCTTGGCTGCAACCGTCCCGGTTACCACGTGGGCGTCAGATCGGTTCGGCACGAAGCGAACATGGATCGCCGGGCTGGCGCTCTTTCTCGTCGGTTCAGGCCTCTGTGCGCTCGCCTGGAACTTCGGCGCCCTGGTCGCCTTCCGCGCCCTTCAGGGCGTCGGAGCGGGGATCATGCTGCCGTTGTTGCAGACGATCCTGGTGCGTGCCGCCGGCCCGGACAAGACCGGCCGTGTACTCACGATCGTCATGCTGGTCAGCACCATCGCCCCGATCGCCGGTCCGTTCGTGGGAGGGGCGATCGTCAACGCAGGCGATTGGCGATGGGTATTCGTCATCAACCTGCCTCTCTGCCTGGCCGCGATCGTGCTCGCGCTGCGGTACATCACCGGCGACCCCGCCCAACCACACAAGCGCCTCGATGTACCGGGCGTCCTGCTACTCGGCGGCGGCTTGGCTGCTCTCCTCTACGCCCTCAGTAACGCGGCCTCCAGCACAGGCACCACGGCCCACATCTGGATTCCACTCACCGTAGGCGTTGCGCTGACCGCGGCCTTCATCGGTTGGAGCCTGCGTCGAGGAACCGCTGCCGCCATCCCCGTATCCCTGTTCCGGGATCGCGGCTTCGGCGCCGTCAACGCTGTGCTGTTCCTCTCCGGTCTCGCGCTCTACGGCGCGCTATTCCTGATCCCGCTGTACTTCCAGCAAGAACGCGGCTTCACCGCCCTGACCGCCGGCGCCATCCTCGCGCTTCAAGGTCTCGGATCACTCCTGACCCGGTGGGTAGGAGGCGTCGTTGACCGCATCGGTGCTCGACTGATCGCAACGGTAGGCATCATCCTCTGCGCGGCCGCAACAGTCCCCTTCGCGATCGCGACCACCGACACGAGCTATCTGCTTCTCGGCATCGCTCTTATCGTCCGCGGCGGAGCCCTCAGCGCCGTCAACATCGCGATCACCGCGCACGCCTTCGTCGGACTCTCCCGCGACCAGGTTCCCGCCGGCTCCGCGATCGTTCGCCTCATCCAACAACTCGGCGGCTCCGCCGGCACCGCGCTCCTCGCCACGATTCTCACCGGCACGGCGGCAACCGCGGCACTCACGGGCTTTCACACAGCGTTCGCTTGGAGCGTCGGACTGACCCTCGTTGCCCTCGTGCCGTGCGCCCTCATCCCACGCAGGGCGAGCCACTAGCGAAGTTCCATCGATGTCGGCGTCTGTCATGCATCAGGCAGAACAGCCGAGGCGCGCCGAGCAGACATTCGTGCCGATCTTGGTGCGCTCGTCAGCACATCACGCCCCGGCCGCGCCCACGGCCTACGACTTCGTCAAACTGATCTTTGTTCGGTCCGGTTCCACGATCCTGTTCAGCGAGTTCGGCCAGCGGTCGGTAGGCCCCGGCGATGTAGTGGTTCTTGGTGCCAACACTTTGTGTGGCTGCGAACCCGAGGGTTACGTCACGGTCACGACGATCTATCTCGACCCGGACTACATGATCGACCAGGTGTTCTGGCAGTACGTGGCGGTGCTGTCGGATCGGTTTCATGCACAACAGTTCGCAGAGACCGTCTACACCGAGCCCGCGCAAGTAGTCCGTCTGGGTGAGGATCGCGCCGGAATGCTGATGCCCTGGCTGGACGAACTGGTCGCGCTAAGCATTGAAGGCCCCGCACCCCAGCGGTTCTATCGAATGCAGGCTCTCTTGTTTGCCGTGCTCGATGTCCTGATCCCGTTCGTCAAGACGACCCCGGCGCGGGTCTCGGCAAGCCAACGCGCCAGAACCATCCCCGCTCCGCCTCGACTGCGCCAATTCCTCCCGCTCCGTGCCGAGGCGGCCCAGGCACGCGATCTGTTGCATGAGTCGCCGGCCGAGCCGTGGACGCTCGGTGCGCTGGCAGGGCGAGTGCACCTGTCGCAGAAGCAGCTCTCGCGGGTGTTCGCGGACGCCTACGGGAAGACGCCGCTGGCGTACCTGACGATGCTCCGGGTCGAGCGCATGGCCCGGCTGCTGCGCGACGGTGAGATCAGCATCGCCGCAGCGGGCAGAGCGGTCGGGTGGTCGAGCCGGAGCCGCGCGGCGGAAGCGTTCCGCCAATGCGTCGGTGTGACGCCTCAGCAGTACCGGGTCCGAGTCCGCGAGCGTGTGGGTGGCTGACCGGGATCGGGACATTGCTGTAGTCGATAAGGACACCATCGCCGCTCCCGCGCCCGCTACGGGGTTCGGGCTGGTAGTCCGGTAGGGACTCGTCGGGTTCATCGTGGAGCCTGGTGGTCGCAGCATCGTCCGTCGTCCGTCTCGTCCTACTGATCCTCCCGGCGCACCTCATGGTCGCAAGGGCCACCGGCACATGCCGCCGGCCCCACCGGGAGGAGGTCGATTGTGGCGACGGACGAGGAGGCGCGAGCGGCGCGGGACGCGAAGCTCGACGCCCTGCACGAACGGCTGACGGGCGCGGTCGACCAGCTCGTCTCCGGGGATGACTGGCGGCGGGCGCTGGAGTTCGCGGCGCGGTTCCGATCGCGGTCGTTCGGGAACACGCTGCTGATCTTCGTGCAGCATCTCGACGCGTTCGAGCAGGGCCTGGTCCCGGACCCGGAGCCGTCGTATGTGGCCGGCTACAAGCAATGGCAGGCCCTCGGCCGTCAGGTCACCAAGGGACAGCCCGGCTATCAAATCATGGCGCCGGTCATGGGTCGGTTCGCTACGTCGACGCCGCAGGATGCCGAGTCGTGGCGGCGGCTTAGCCGGTTTGAGAAGCCGAAGCCGGGCGAGGTCGTCCGCTCACGCATGGTTGGGGCGAAGCCGGCCTACGTGTGGGATGTCTCCCAAACCACGGGCGACCCTATCCCCGAGCGACCGACACCGACGCTGCTGGAAGGCGAGGCCCCGGCCGGGTTGTGGGACGGCCTGGCCGCGCTGGTGGAGGCCGAGGGCTATGCGGTGCTGCGGGTCGAGCACGCCGGGCTCATCCGGGGCGCGAACGGCCTGACCGACTACACGGCGCGCACGGTCGCGGTGCGCACGGACATGGACCCGGCCGCGCAGGTGAAGACCCTCGCGCATGAGCTCGCGCATGTGAGGATGCACGGCCCCGACAACCCGGAGGCGACCGGGCATCGCGGGGTCGGGGAGGTCGAGGCGGAGTCGGTGGCGCTGATGATCGGCGCCTCGCACGGCATGGACACCAGCTCCTACACGATCCCCTACGTGTCCGGGTGGGCCGGCATCGTGAAGGACAAGGACCCGGCCGAGGTCGTGCAGGCCACCGGCGAGCGGGTCCGCAAGACCGCCGGGATGATCCTCGATGCACTGGAGACGGTGCAGCTCGGCGGCGGCGACCCGCCCGGCCTGACCCGCGACGCGGAGCAGGCGCAGCGCCCGGAGCGGGCGGCGTCGGTCGCGGCTGACTTCTCGCGCCCGACCCGCGCGGCTGAGCCGGCGGTCAGGAGCCTGTGATGGGCGCGGCTGAGCTGTTCGCCTCCGTCGCCGGGCTGCCGCTGCCCGAGGCGGCGGCACGGTTGGCTGCGTCCGGGGTGCCGGTGTTCCCGTGCGTGCCTGGTGAGAAGAACCCGCTGACCACGCGCGGGTTCCATGAGGCGACCACCGATGCCCGGCGGGTGGCGGGGTGGTGGCGCTGGCAGCCGGGCGCGAACATCGGCGTGCCGACCGGGCCGGCATCCGGCGTGGAGGTCGTCGATGTCGACCGGAAGGCGGCAGGGTCCGGGTTCGCCGCGTTCGACCGCGCCCGCCGGGCCGGGCTGGTGCCGGACTGGCTGGCGCTGGTGCGCACACCGTCTGGCGGGCTGCACGCCTACTTCCCGGCCGACCCGGGCCGACCGCAGGCGTCGTGGCAGGCCGCGAGGGCGCATGTGGACATCCGGGGCGCCGGCGGCTACGTGGTGGTGCCGCCCTCGATGGTCGAGGTGGCCGGTGATCGGCGCCGCAGGTATGCGCTGATCGGCCGGGCACAGCCGCACCCGGCCCCGGTGGATGCGACGGCGCTGCGGGACTTCCTCGACCCACGCCCCGAGCCCGTCTTCCCGCGCGGCGGTGCGGCCAGGTTCGCGGACGCCGAGCGGCTGGCGGGCTGGGTCGCCGCGCTCGGAGAGGGCGAGCGGAACCGGGGCCTGTTCTGGGCGGCGTGCCGGCTCGTGGAAGCCGGAATCGCACCGGCCGCCGCCTTGGGGGCGTTGGGGCCAGCTGCCGAACGTGCCGGGCTGCCGCCGCGCGAGGTGTTCACCACGATCCACTCCGCCTACCGCGCCACCACCGCCACGCCGAGGACTCCGGGCTCGGAGTCGTTCGGGCACGACGGGGCACCGCGCCGCCCGGCACGGGTCGAAAGCCAGGTGCTCTCGTGATCCCCGCACGTCTGGCAAACGGGCGGCTCGCGGTGTCCACGGCGACCACCGGGACGGTGCTGATCGCCGCGGGCGCGTTCTGGCTGTCCTTCACGGCGCTGTCCGATCTGGCTCGCCGCTCCGGGGTGGATCGCGGGCAGGCGTGGGCGTGGCCGCTGATCGTGGACGGACTGATCGTGGTCGCCACGGTCGCGGTCGTCGCCCTCGACCGGCAGCGGGCGGCGTGGTATCCGTGGCTGCTGCTGATGGCCGGGACGGTCGTGTCGGTTACGGCGAACGCGCTGCACGCGACCGTGGCCGCCGACCCCGATGTGCCCGGCGCGCTGGCCGGGTGCGTGGCGGCGGTCCCGCCGCTGGTGCTGCTGGCCTCCACCCATCTGACGGTCGTGCTCGTCCGCTCCCACCGCACCGCACACGCCGACACCGACGCCGAGGCTGCGGGCGCGGCGGAGGAGGCCGAGTCGCCGACCCTGACCGTGAGCCGCGTCGACGTGCCGACACCGACCGGGCGCCGGGAGCTCGCGGCCGGGCTGCGGGTTCAGGGCTGGTCGAACAAGCGGATCGCCCGGCACCTCGGCGTCGCGCCCTCGACTGTGGGCCGCTGGTTCGCCAAGCCCGAGGCACCGCGCGAGGCGCTGGACGCACCTGACCGGCAGGACATCCCGAAGGAGCTGACCGCATGAACAACACCACCCGCGAAGGGGAGGCCGGTGAGGTGTCGGAGCTGGCCCGGCACGGCGACCCGTCGCAGACGGCGAGGAAGGCGACCGATGCGGCTGCGGGGGATGCCGTGAGGCGAAAGCGCGGCGTCGTGTGGGTGCGGCCGTCTGAGCTGATGAGTCAGCTCACCGCGCAGGCGGCGGGGCGGGGTATCGACTTCCACGCCGAGCTCGCCCGGCGTGCCCGCCGGCCGGCGGTGCAGGCGGTCGCCGCGTCGAGGCGTGCGATCAGCGAGCGCGCCCGCCGGCTGCCGCCGGTCACGGCGTTCGGCCGTCGTGGTCACCCGTCGCAGGGGGCGACGCGCTCCGGGATCGGGCTGAGGTGAGCTGAGATGACCGGCCCCAGCACCACGTCGACCGATGTGCGGTCGCGGGCTGCTGGGCAGCGCGTGTGCACCTGCCTTTCAGGAGGTGCCGTCATGCGCGAACAGGACACCCGAACCGAGCGGTTCCCGCAGTCCCGTGAGGCCCGGCAGCCGGGCGGGTCCCGGCAGGGGTTCGAGGGCCGGGGGTTCGAGGACTCTGAGGGGCTGCGTGCGCTGCTGGACCGGTTGAGCCGGTCCGGCCGGGGCGCGTGGCGGGATGACCCGGAGGTTGCCGCGTTGATGCGGCACGCCGCGCAGAAGTACGCGGCCCTGGCGGTCAAGCACGGGCTGGACCCGTGGGAGGCGGCGACGGCCGCGTTCGACGCGATGCGCAACCCTTCGGTGCGGGAGGCGGCAGACCCGTGGGCGATGGTCACCCACGCGGTGCGGATCACCTGCATCGCGGAGGAGCGCGGCCAAGGGCTGCTGTGCTCGACCAGCCGCGCCCGTCGCCCCGTCTACTCGGTGTTCCACGACGCGGAGCGGTTCAGCGACCGGGAGAACCTGCTGACCGACTACCACCCCGCGTTCCAGACCCCGCCGCCCGACGCCGAGTACGACACCGACGACGAGGAGCCGGAGGCGGTCGAGTCGGTGGGCGCGGTGGAGGAGACGACCAGCATCGCCTCGGCGGTCGAGGACACCATCGCCCTGTTCACGCTGCTGGGCTGGCCGGCCTCCACCGCGCGGGCCGGGGTCGAGTACGTGTGCACCCGCCTGGCCGAGTCAGCCTCGCGTGCCTCGGCGTTCGAGGCGCTGCGCCGCGACTACCACGCCCGGGTCCTGCTGGGCATCCCCGGCTCGTCCTGGCTGGCGATGCTGCGCACCGTCCTCGGCAACCCCGACCCCGACCTGGCCCACACGAGCGCAGGCCGGGGTGTGCTGCTGCGGCTGCTGATCGGCGAGCCGCTGCGTGCCCTGCTGTCCGACGACGCCCTGCTGGCGGAGGTGGTCCTGTCCGCACCCGGCAATCTCGGGAGGCGCCGTGGCTGACGGGCCGGGACACATCCAGCTCCAACGCGCCCTCGACTCCATCCGGGTCGGGCGGCGGCATCGTGCCGAGCTGGGCGACATCGACGCTCTCGCGGTGTCCATCGAGGAGCATGGCCTGTTCCAGATCATCACGATCGACCCGGACGGCAACCTCGTGTGCGGGCTGCGGCGGCTGGTGGCGATGCGCCAGCTCGGCTGGAAGACCGCCGACGTGTGGGTGCGGCCCGGCATCAGCGACCAGCTCGGCCGGCTCCTCGCGGAGCAGGACGACAACGCCCTGCACAAGCCCCTCACGTTGACCGAGCAGGCCACCCTCTACCGCGAGCTGAAGACCCTGATGGCCGAGGACGCCGCCCGCCGCCAGGAGGCGACCCGCTTCCACGCGGGCGAACAGCCCGGAACAGGCGGTGGTGCCACCGTGGCACCACCGTCCGAGTCCGAGGTGCCGGGCGGCGGGAAGGCGCGGGCGCAGGCGGCGCTGATGGTCACCGGCCGCAACTCCTACACGAGCCTGGAGCGCATCGGGGAGCTGCAACGCCTCGCCGCCGACGACACCCAGCCGGCGGCGGTGCGGGAGCGGGCGGCCTTGGAGCTGGAGGGCATCGACGCGGGCGGCTCGATCACGGCCGCGCACCAGCGCACCCGCGCCGAGGCATCGCTGGCCGAGCTCGACCAGCTCGCCGCCGACTCCGCAGCGCCCGAGCAGGTCCGCCAGCGGGCGGCGCGGGACGCGGCCGAGCTGCGTGCCGTCGAGGCGCAGACCCGGGCGGCGGAGCTGGAACGCCTGGCCGCTGACGCGCTGGCTCGGGTGCGCGGGGACAAGAAGCGCGGCAAGCGCGCCCGCCCGGCCGCCGTTCCTGCCGCGCCGGCTGCGGTGATGACGGTGCGGGCGTTCGTGCTGACCTGGGACGAGCTCGCGCTGTGGTGGGAGCGCGCCGACCCGCAAGTGGTCGGCCCGGCGCTGACCGACGAGCAATGGCGCCGCTTCGAGCAGACCGTGGCCGGCACCGTCGCGTTCGCCGAGGCCGCCGACCTGGCCCGCCGCGACGGCGAGCTCCGCACCGCCTGACCCGCCGAGGGCACACAGGCGAGGCGGCAGCCGCGCACCTTCCCGGCACACCGCCTGATGGAAGGAGCCCGCATGGACGAGCCCGCACCCCCGCCGACGCGGCGGCCCCGCCGCACGCTGGTCGTCGCCATCGCCGCCGCCGTCATCGCCGTCGCGCTGATCGGCGTCGGCGTCTACGGGCTCATCCACGGCCCCAGCACCGCCCCGACCGCCGAGCACCCCGGTACCGCCGGCAGCGCAGGCCCGACCGTGACGGCCCCGGCGAACGCGGGCGCGTCGCCGTCCCCGATCCCGGCGACCCGCGACCCGGAGGAGTTCGCCCGCCGGGTCGCGGTCGCGGTGTTCACCTGGGACACCACCACCGGCTACACCCCGTCCGACTACACCCAGGCCGTTGTCGATGTCGGGGACCCGTCCGGGACCGAAACGCCGGGACTGGCCGCTGACCTGGCCGACTACCTGCCGAACACGGCCGCCTGGACCCAGCTCCGCACCTATGAGACCCGCCAGTGGCTCACCATCGACACCGCCACCGTCCCGACCTCGTGGGCGCAGGCGCTCCAGCAGGGCAAGGCGACGCTGCTGCCGGGCACGACCGCCTACACGATCACCGGCACGCGGCACCGGGCCGGCATGTGGGACGGCAAGCCGATCACCACGACGGGGCGGGTGTCGTTCACCGTCTTCGAGACCTGCCAGCCGACCTACCCGACGTGCCGGCTGCTGCGCCTGTCCCAGCTCGACAACCCGCTGCCCTGAGAGCCGGGGTGTCGTTCGTGATGAAGAAGCTCGCCGTAGCCCTTGCCGCCCTGCTCTTCGTCGGTCCGGCCGCGCTGTTGGTGCTGGTCGGGGTGCTCGCCAACCCGTCCGCAGTCGCGGCCTGCACCACCGGCACCCTCAGCGTCGGCCCGGTCCCGGACTCGCTGACCGCGACCACCAAAGACGGCGCCACGGTCACGCTGAACAAGACCCAGCTCACCCACGCCGCCACGATCATCACCGTCGCCGGCCAAGTCAACGGCGTCGGGCGGCAAGGCGCGCTCATCGCGATCATGGCCGCGCTCACCGAGTCCTCGCTGCGGATGCTCGCCAACACCGGCGCCTACCCCGATTCGGCCACCTTCCCGAACGACGGCGACGGCGGCGACCACGACAGCCTCGGGATGTTCCAGATGCAGCCGCAGTCCGGCTGGGGCACCGTCGCCCAGCTCATGGACCCCGTCTACCAGGCCAAGGCCTTCTTCGGCGGCCCCACCGGACCCAACTACCCGAGCCCCAGAGGCCTGCTCGACATCCCCGGCTGGCAGGGGATGGACCCCGGCCAAGCCGCCCAATCCGTCGAGGTGTCCGCCTACCCGGACAGGTATCAGAACTACCAGCCCGTCGCCGAAGCCATCATCGCCGCCCTCACCCATGCGAACAGTGCCGGCACTGGCAGCTCTGGCGGCGCGGGTTCGTCGGCGCCGTCCGACCTCCCTGCGGCGACGCAGATCGTCTTCCCTCTCCCCGAGGGGACATGGGTGAAGACCAGCCCGTTCGGGCCGCGCGTGGACCCGATCACCGGAGCGCAGAGCTTCCACACCGGCACCGACTACGCCGCCGCACTCGGGACCCCGATCCTGGCGATCGCCGCCGGCCGCGTCACCGTCGCCGGCCCCGCCTCCGGCTACGGGAACCTCATCGTGATCGAGCACAACATCGACGGCCAGCTCGTCGCCTCCGCCTACGGGCACGAGGAACGCCTCTACGTCAAGGTCGGAGACCTCGTGACCGCCGGGCAGCACATCGCCGACGTCGGCACCGAAGGCCACTCCACCGGCCCGCACCTGCACTTCGAGATACGACCCGGCGGCACCAACGCCACCGCCGTCGACTCCGACGCCTGGCTCAAAGCCCACAACGCGCAAGGCATCAGCGGTGCCGACACCACCCCGGCGCTCTGCTCTGCCGACGGCGGAGAAGGGAGCTCGTGATGATCCGCCCGATCCTTCTGCCGGCGGTCGCGCCGATGGCCTCGGTGTTCCCGGACTTCGGCGCCCTCGACGGCGCCGGACAGCTCACGGCGGTGATCGGCGCCCTGCTGACCATCGTGCTCATTATCGCCGTGCTCATGCTCATCGTCTGCGCCGCCGCCTGGGCCGTCTCCTCCGCACACGGCAACTACCAGGCCGCGACCAAGGCCCGCACCGGCCTGTTCGTCGCCCTCGGGGCCGCAGCCCTCGCCGGGGCCGGCGTCGCGTGGCTCAACTTCCTGATCGGCGTCGGCGCCAGCCTGTAGCGCCCCGATCGGCTTCACCGAGGCGGGCCACCACTCGACGCTGCTGCCCGGCGGGACACCCCGCCGGGCAGCTCGCGCCTGCCGAGACGCGGAGGCCCGAGCGCGAGGCGGCCGTGGGCCGGTCCGGGGCAGGCGGGCGCACCTGCCAGGCGAACCCCGTCCCGTGGATGAAGGAGCCCTATGCCCATGTTGTCCGTCCTCTCGCCCGTCTCCTCCGTGCTGAGCCTGGCCGTCGCCATCGTTCCGCAGGACATCAACATCCCGCCGAACAGCAACGGCCTGCCCGGCATCGACCAGCTCCGCACGATCGTCGGCGCCGTCATGACGATCGGCCTCATCCTCAGCGTCTTGGCGCTGATCGTCTCGGCGGTGGTGTGGGGCTTCGGCGCCAACTCGTCCAACCCGCACCTCGCTAGCCGCGGCAAGTTCGGCGTCCTCGTCTCCTGCGGGGCCGCGATCATCTGCGGCGCCGCGGTGACGCTCATCAACTTCTTCTGGAACGTCGGCCAGTCCGTCTGACCCGACCCGAGCTGGAGGAAGGAGCCTGGGATGGGTGTTTGCGATGTGCCGGTCATCTCCACCGTCTGCAACGTCGTCGGAGACGCGGCCGCCTCGCTGGTGACCGCCCCGTTCGACTGGCTGGCGCAGGCGATGGGCGGGGCCGCGTCCTGGCTGTTCCAGGAAGTCTGGACGGTCTTCGACTCCACCACCGCCGTCGATGTCACCTCGGCCGGCTACGTCGGGGTCTACAACATCCTGTTCGGGATCGCGGTCTTCGTGATGCTGCTGTTCTTCTGCCTCCAACTCATCACCGGCCTCATCCACCGCGACCCCACCGCCCTGAGTAGAGCCGCGTTGGGGTTGGCGAAATCCGTGCTCGGCTCCTTCGTGCTGCTGACCCTGACCGGGCTGCTGCTAGAGATCACCGACGAGCTGTGCGTGGGGATCGTGCAGGCCACCGGCAACACCATGTCCGGCATGGGCGACCGGATCGCCCTCCTCGCGGGCGGCCTGGCGGCGATCAACCTGACCGCGCCCGGCGCCGGGGCGATCCTGACGATCTTCCTCGCCGGCCTGGCGATCGCCGCCGCCTGCATCGTGTGGTTCTCCCTGCTCATCAGGAAGGCGCTGCTGCTGGTGGCGATCGTCTTCGGCCCCGTCGCGCTGGCCGGGTCGAGCTGGGACGCCACACGCGGGTGGCTGTCGAAGTGGGCCTCGTTCGTGATCGCCCTGATCGTCTCCAAGTTGGTGCTCGTGGTGATCTTCCTGGTGGCGATCACGCAGGTCTCGGCGCCGATCAACGCGGACCTGACTTCGATCAGCCAGCCCATCGCCGGGGTCGCGCTCATGTTCATCGCCGCCTTCGCCCCGTACATCAGCTACAAGTTCCTGCACTTCGCCGGCTTCGACATGTACCACGCGATGTCCGCGGAACAGGAGGCCAAGCAGTCCCTCAACCGGCCCGTCCCGATCCCCTCGCGGCCAGGCGGCGCCGACAGCGCCAAGAAGGTCCTCGACGGCGGCTCCCCATCCGGCTCCGGCGGCGGCTCCAGTCCGGCCGCGCTCTCGGCAGGTGGCGGGGCCGCGAGTGCGCCGGCTGCCGAGGGCGGAGCCGACGCGACGGCGGGAGCCTCCACCGGAGGTGCGGCAGCCGGCGGCGCGGCAGCCGGGCCGGTCGGGGCGGCCGTCGTCGCGGGAGCCGCCGTGGTCAAGTCGGCCGCGACCGCCGGCCCGAAAGCCGGCGCGGCAGCCGGAGGCGCCGCCGAGGGGCACGCCGCCGCCGCGAGCGAGCAGTCCGCCCCGCCGCCTCCCGGCACCCCGACCCCCAGCACACCTGGCGCACCGAGCCCGGCGGCGCGGGCGGCATCTGCGCCGCCTCAGCGGACCCCGCCGCCCGCTGCGCCCACGCCGCCGAGTACGCCGAGCACGCCGAAGGAGTGACCTCCCATGACCAGAGCCGACACCGAGTCCTCGGCCTACGGATTGCGGCCTGTGCAGTTCTCCCGCCTGACCAAGCGCGGCATCCTGCTCGGCCTGTCCCTGCCGCAGCTCGTCGTCCTGAGCCTGGCGGTCTTCCTCGTCGTCGCCGGCCTCTACCTCGCCGGCGGGAAGGGCCTGCTGTTCACCGCCCCGGTATGGGCGACCTGCGCCCTGTTGGCGGCGATCCCCGCCGGCGGCAGGAAGCTCATCGAGTGCGTGCCCGTCGTCGCCCGCTGGGCCGCGCGGACCTACCTCGCACAGCTCATCTACCGCCGCCGGATCATCAAGCCCCGCCCCGCCGGGACCCTCGCCCTGCCCGGCGACGCCGCCCCGCTGCGGGAGTGGGAGGACCCCGAGACCGGGGCGGCGATGATCCACGACCCCCACGCCCAGACCTTGACCGCGATCCTCGGCGTCTCCCACCCCGCGTTCGTGCTCCTCGATCCCGGCGAGCAACAGCGCCGCGTCGCCGGTTGGGGCCGCGTGCTGGCCTCCGCGTGCCGGTCGGGGCGCATCGCCCGCATCCAAGTCTCCGAGCGGACCCTGCCCGACTCCGGCACCGGGCTGGCGGAGTGGTGGCGCACCCACGGCACCGACGACGGCTCCTGGGCCGCCACCACCTACGCCGAACTTATCGACCGCGCCGGCCCCGCCGGCGAACGCCACGCGACGACCATCTCGCTCGCCCTGGACATGAAGGCCGCCTCCCGGCAGATCAGAACCTCCGGCGGCGCGATGCGCGGGGCCGCCGCGGTGCTGCGGCAGGAGATGACCACCCTCCTCACCGCGCTGCGCGCCGCCGAGCTGACCTCGACCGGATGGCTGACTCCCGGCGAGGTCGCCGTCGTCCTGCGCTCGGCCTACGACCCGGCTGCCGCGCCCGCGCTGGAACGACACGGGGCGCTGGGCCGGGACCTCGCCACCGCCGGGCCGGTCGCGGTCACCGAGACCTGGGAGCGGCTGCGGTCGGACTCCGCTTTCCATGCGGTGCTGTGGATCAGCGAATGGCCCCGCTCCCAGGTGTATCCGGGGTTCCTCGGCCCGCTGGTGCTGTCCAACGGCATCCTGCGCACCCTCGCCCTGCACTACACGCCCGTCCGGGCCGACCAGGCGGCACGGGACCTGCGGAAGAAGAAGACCGAGCTCATCTCCGACGCCGCCCAGCGCCGCAAGATCGGCCAGATCGAGGACGCCACCCAAACCGCCGAGTACGAGGACGTGTTGCAGCAGGAGGCCGACCTGACCGCCGGGCACGGCGTCCTGCGCGTCTCCGGCCTCCTGTCGGTCTCCGCGTCCACCACCGACGACCTGGACGCCGCCGTGGCCGCGATCGAGCAGGCCGCCATCCAAGCAAGCTGCGAAACCCGCCGGCTCGTCGGCCAGCAAGCCCAGGCGTTCACCGCCGCGGCCCTGCCCCTGTGCCGCACCGTGTGAATGCGGATGCCCTCGGCGCACCTGTCAGGCACCCCGGACTCGCCGGGGCAGCCTGAGCGGTGAGGAGCCTGACCATGCCGACCTTCGATGACCCCCAAGCTGATGCCGCCGAAGCCTCGGCGGCGCTGCGGGGGCTGGCCCACGCCACCCGCACCTTCTCCGACCCGGCCGATACGTACCTGGTGATCGGCGATCTACTCGCCGGGGTGCGGTCATTGCGGCAGGTGCTTGACCAACTCGCCGGCGCCCACATCGCCCACCGTGCCCGCGCGCACGACGACGCCGGAAACCAGCTCGCCGGAGCCAGCTCGGCTCTCGCGGCGGCGGACGAGCTGCACCAGGCCGCTACCCTCCTCGACACCGTGGAATGGCGACTCGACGCCGCCGCCCAGCACTCCGGCCGCATCGCTTGGCACCCCGCCCCTGCGCCTGTTCGCCGTGAGGCGTCGCCCGCGATGGACCGGCTCGCCGCCAGGCTCGGCGGCTCGCCTGCCTCCGGGCACTTCCGCGCCGATCGGTTCGGCGCCGACCCGTTCTCCCGCGACCCCAGCCGCCCGCACAGCAGCCAGGGGCCGTCGCTGTGAGTAAGGGCGCAGCAGGTCCGAGCAGCGCACCTGTCGGGCATGGACACCACAGACAGCACCCCCGCAAACGATGATCCCGGCATCGCGCGCACGACCGCCCAGGCGGGTTCGCTCACGCTGACGGTCTGGCCCGACGAGCCGGTGGGCGAGCACCAGCGCTACGCCTACCGCGTCCACGACACCGCGACCGGGCAGACGACCTCGGGCCGTGACCTGTTCACCGGCGCCGGCGCCCCGGTCGAACCGGGCCGCGCGATCCGCGAGCTCGCCGGGTTCCTCTCGGCCTCGGGCGAAGCCCGCCAGTACGCCCTCGACCACCCCGGCCTCACGCCGGAGAACGCCGGACTGTTCCCCGAAGACGTCGCCGAGGCCGCGCGAGCGAACCTCGACGCGCTCACCCTCCTGGCCGAGCACGGACCCCAACCCGACCAGTCCGAGGCATCGCAGGAAGGCCGACCCGCGCGGCGGTGGGTCAGCGTCGTGTTCCTCCAAGGCGCCGAGGCCGACGAGGTACTGGACCTGCTCGACCAGAAGGGTGCGGACGCGGCGATCGAGCACCTGGCCGGCTACGACTACGGCGAGGACACCGTGCAGGCCGCGCTCGAGAACGGGTACGTCTACGACACCCCACCGACCGGAATGCTCGACCGCACCGCGAGCAGCGACATCTACACGCTGGTCTACAGCCCGTTCCTGGGCCACCTGAACCTGCTGCGCGAGTACAACGCCGTGCCCGACCCCGCCCTGCTCGGCATCGACAACCCCGCCCCCGAGCCCGAGGTCCGCCGGCGCACGACCGGACGGGCGAGCTGGGAGAGCACGGCCGATTGGTTCTCCGGCTCGGCCCGCCCTGCCCCGCCGGCCGGCGGCGGGCGGTCGCTGTGACCGGGCGCGAGGAGAGCCGGCTGCACACGGCGGTGCTGGTCGGCCCCGAGGGTGAGCGCCGCCGGCACCGCAAGGCCCGCCGGCAGGCCGCCGCCCAGGTCCAGGCCGACGCCCGCCGCGCCCAGCGCGACCAGGCGAAAGCGAGGTGGGAGGCCGAGCAGGCCGAACGTCGGGCGACGACCTACCTGCCCGCGAGCGGTGAGCCCGGCCCGGCGGCATTGCGGACGCCGGGCCGGTTCCGGCTCCCCAAGCACCAGGACACCTCCGCGACCCTGGCAGGGCAGTATCCCTTCCTGGCCGAAGGCGGACTCGGCAGCTCGGGCGTGTTCGTCGGGCAAGACCTCTACAGCGGTGGCTCGTTCGTCTACGACCCCTGGGTCTTGTATCAGCGCGGGGTCATCACCGCCCCCAACATCGTCTTGGCCGGCATCGTCGGCTCCGGGAAGTCGAGCCTGGCGAAGTCCCTCTACACCAGGTCCCTGCCGTTCGGGCGCAGGGTCTACGTCCCCGGTGACCCGAAGGGTGAGCACACCCCGGTCGCGGAAGCGGTCGGCGGGCGGGCGATCGTGCTCGGCCACGGGCTGCGCAACAGGTTGAATCCGCTGGATGAAGGACACCGGCCTTCCTCGGTCTCGGATGCCGAGTGGACCACCCAGGTCGCCTCGCGGCGCCGCGATCTGATCGGCGCGCTCGCGGAGACGGTGCTGGACCGGCCCCTGTCACCGTTGGAGCACACGGCCGTCGACCTCGCCCTGACCGATGCGGTCCGGTCGGCGGAGGTGCCGATCCTGCCGATGGTCGTCGACCGCATCCTGGCCCCGAACCCCGGCGACAACCAGGACGGGCGGCTGGCCGAAGACGGCCGCCTCGTGGGCCATGCGCTGCGCCGGCTGGTGGCCGGCGACTTGCAAGGACTGTTCGACGGCCCCTCGACGGTCCGGTTCGACCCGTCGCTGCCGATGGTGAGCCTCGACCTGTCCCGCGTCGCCGAGAACTCCACGCTCATCTCCGTCCTGATGACCTGCTCCAGCGCGTGGATGGAATCGGCCCTGTCCGACCCGGACGGCGGACAGCGGTTCGTCGTCTACGACGAGGCATGGCGGCTGATGCAGTACCCCGCCCTGCTGCGCCGGATGGACGCGCAATGGCGGATGAGCAGGCACTACGGCATCGCCAACATGCTCATCTTCCACAAGCTGTCCGACTTGGACAACGTCGGCGACCAGGGCTCCGCGATGCGCGCGCTCGCCTCCTCACTACTGGCGAACGCCGAGACCAGGGTCGTCTACCGGCAGGAACCCGACCAGCTCGGCACCACCGCGACCGCGCTCGGACTCACCGGCACCGAGCAGAAGCTCCTGCCCGGCCTGGGCACCGGGCAAGGACTCTGGCGAATCAAAGACCGCTCCTTCGTGGTCCAGCACCAGCTCCATCCCGCCGAACTGGCCGCCTTCGACACCACCAGCCGGATGACCGGGGTCGTTGGGGCTCATGTTCCCCGGATTTCTGGCGGTTCATCGGTATTCGTGAGTGAACGTGAGGTCTCCCGATGAGCCGGCCGCGCTACAAGCGCACCCCCGGCGACCCGGCGCACGAAGGGCACAGGCAGCACCGGGACCAGCAAGAGACCGCAGAGATGCCGGTCGTGCTCCCGCACGTCGTCGTGGACATCACGATCGACGGGCGGATGAGCGTCACGGTCGACGGCGAGGCGCACGAGCCGGAACCGTTCGCCCCGCCGTGGCGACGCGAGGACTTCGCCCGCGTCCTCGACCAGCTCACCGATCAGCACAGATCGCCGGTGCGGGTCGAGGTCCGCGAAGCAGACGGCACGGTGTTCACCGACATCATCACGCCCAGCAAGCGCCGCCGCCCCGACCCCGAACCAGACCCGGAGGCGGACGCGCAGGCGCCGGGTACCCCGCCGCTGCTGGGGCTAGAGCAGGTCGGGTTCGTGCCAGGTGAAGACGTCGCGGTCGCGGTCGTGATCGGTCATACAGGGGCCGCCCCGGACGGCACCACCCGCATCCTGCTGACGCCCGATCAGCTCGCCGGCAGTCCCACCCGCGAGGTGATCCTGCTCGGCCGGGTATCCGGCGCCGCCGCAGTCGGGCGCCCGGCATGACCAGTCCACGACCAACCGGGCCGCTCGGGGACGAGCTGACCAATCTCGGCATCGGC
>Ga0164242_10001583_pt1 | contig 26980 bp, 21 predicted proteins | sample OricomgcompostMG_FD_108783 | JGI IMG/M metagenome (GOLD analysis project Ga0164242, IMG submission 108783) | Miracle-Growth compost microbial communities from Emeryville, California, USA - Original compost - Miracle growth compost (MG) ...
CCGCAGTGAGCTGCGGCTTGCCGTCGAGGCCGTCAGAGCTGCCATCGCCGATGCCGGTCTGACACCGGCTGACATCGACGGTCTCAGCACGATCTCGACCGACACCAACGCCGAGATCGACATCGCCCGCGCCCTCGGCATGGGCGACCTGACGTTCTTCTCCCGCATCCACTACGGCGGCGGTGCAGCCTGCGCGACCGTGCAGCAGGCGGTGCTGGCGGTCGTCACAGGTGTTGCCCGCAACGTGGTCGTCTACCGCGCGTTCAACGAGCGCTCCGGTAGCCGCTACGGCACTGCCAAGCGGCCACAGCCGACCGGCACCGGCAGCGAGCAGATCGCTTCGTCGTGGCTCAACCCGTTCGGCCTCCTGACCCCGGCCAGCAAGGTCGCGATGTTCGCCCGGCGCTATATGCACGAGTACGGCGCCACCAGCGAGGACTTCGGACGGGTCAGCGTGGTGGACCGCAAGCACGCGGCGGTGAATCCGAACGCCTGGTTCTACCAGAAGCCGATCACTCTGGAGGACCACCAGAGCTCGCGTCCGGTGGTCGACCCGATCCGGCTTCTGGACTGCTGCCAGGAGAGCGACGGCGGCGTCGCACTGGTGATCAGCAGCACGGAGCAGGCTCGCGACCTGCCCCATCCGGTCGTGACCATCTCCGCAGCCGCTCAGGGCGTCGCCGCGGACCAACACTCGATGGCCAGCTTCTACCGCGACGACGAGCGGTTCGCGGCCCTTCCGGAGATGGCTGTGGTCGCGCGACAGCTCTACGCCACCGCGCAGATCGGTCCGGAAGACATCGACGGCGCGATCATCTACGACCACTTCACCCCGATGGTGCTCCCCCAGCTCGAGCTGTTCGGGTTCTGCCCGCGCGGCGAGGCGAAGGACTTCATCCGCGACGGAAACCTCGAGATCGGCGGGCGCCTGCCCATCAACACGCACGGCGGTCAGCTCGGCGAGGCGTACATCCACGGGGTGAACGGCATCGCCGAAGCGGTGCGTCAGCTTCGCGGAGCCTCGTCCAACCCGATCCCCGGCGCCCAGCACCTGCTGGTAACAGCGGGCAGCACCGTGCCGACAAGCGGGCTGATCGTCAGTCGCGGGTAGGGCATGATCGGCGCCGCCGCCGCTCAGCGCGGGACGGTGCCGATCACGCCGGCGTCGGTGAGCCGCGCCAGCTCGGCCGGGTCGAGGCCCAGCTCCCCACCGAGCACCTCCTCGTTGTGCTCCCCGAGCAGCGGGGACGGCAGGCGGTGGGCCCGGCTCGGGAGCGGAGAGAACCTCATCGGCCAACCGGGGTAGAGATCGGGGCCGACCACGGCATGGTCGACCTCCTCGAAGAAGCAGCGCGCTGCGAGCTGCGGATCGGTGAGGTGATCGGATGTACGGGCCACCGTTGCGACCGGGACACCCAGCCGGCGCAGTTCCGCGACGACGACCTCATGTGGCAGCGAGCCCACCCACACCGACAGTCGCTCATCCAGCTCGTCATGGCGGGCCAGGCGCTCCCCCACCTCGTCCAAGGCCGGCTCGACTGGCCAGCGCGCGACCCTCGCCAGCGCATGCCAGTCATGGACGTCGCGTACCGACAACGCGACCCAGCGGCCGTCCTCCGCGCGGTAGACACCTTGAGGTGCCTGGGTGGCGGAGCGATTGCCGAGCCGGCCCATCACCTCGCCGGTCATCGCATAGCGGATGATCGGCTCGGGCGCAAGGCAGGCGCCGACCTCGATCTGGCAGACCTCCACGAGTTGGCCAAGACCGGTGTGCGCGCGGCTTTCCAGCGCGGCCATCGCCGCGAAGGCGCCCGACATCGCCACCAGCGGATCCATCTGACCGCCCGGATTCAACGGCGGCCCGTCCGCGAAGCCGGTCAACGCTGTATGGCCCGACGCGTAGATGAAGGAAGGCCCGAACCCGACATAGTCTCGCCAGGGCCCCTCCAGCCCGAACCCGGGCATCCGGATCATCACCGCACGCGGATTGATGGCACGCACCTCCCCCCAGCCGAACCCGAACTTCTCGACGACATGCGCCGAGTAGTTCTCCAGCACTACGTCGGCGGTCTCCAAGAGCCGGGCGAACAGGCGACGACCGTCGTCGCTGGCCAGGTCGAGGGTGATATCGCGCTTGTTGAGGTTCACCGACCGATAACGGCCGCGTTCGTACCACTGGTCGCCGAGCTCCGGCGAGGCCATGTTGAAGCGCCAACCGTCCGGTCGCTGGATCGACTCCACCTTGATGACGTCCGCACCCATCGCGCCGAGGTATTCGGTGCAGCCGGCGCCGGCCCAGAAGGTGCCCAGGTCGAGCACGCGGACGCCCGCGAGCGGCAGGTCACCGCCGTCCTGTGGCACCGCAGGCAGCGACGCTCGGGGCAGCCACCCGGTCTCGGTGATCTCAGCGGTGTGCTCCCCCAGGAGCGGGGCGGGCCGGTACGTCGCCGCCGGTGTCTCCGAGAACCGCCAGGGGAAGGACGGATGGACGACCCCGCCGTCTCGGCGCGCCTTCGTGGAGAAGAACGGCCGCTCGCGCCACTGGGCCGAGCGGAGGATGAGGTCGCCGTCGTGCACCGGAACGGCCGGGATGCGCAACCGCTGGCACTGGGCGACGACATCCTCCACCGTGTGCACGCGCGTCCAGTCCTCGACCTTCGCCTCGAACAGCGCACGGTCCTCGCCGCCCTGACGCAGTCGCTCCCGCTCGTCGGCGTACTGGCCCAACTCGAGCAGCTCACAGAGCTGCACCCACTGGGCCTGGGTGAGGACGTTCACGCCGACCCAGCCGTCGGCACACTTCTTCACTCCGAGCAGCGGCTCCATGGAGTCGCCCTTGCCGAGCTGATCGAGCACCGACTTGGTGACAGTCGGGGCGGTGAGGGTCGAGTGCACCGCTTCGAGGCGCGAGACATCGGCATCCACGCCCGCACCGCTGCGGCGGCTGCCCACCAGCGCGGTCAGCGCGGCGGTGGCGAGATAGGACGCCGCGACGTACTCCTCGAAAGCGCCCCCGACCTGGACCGGGTCGCTGGCAGGCCAGCCGCGTGGCTTGATCCAGCCCGCAGTCGCCTGGATGGTCAGCCCGGTCGCCGCCACGTCGGCGTAGGGACCGGTCTGCCCGAAGTCCGACAGGCGCACCACCGCAAGACGCGGGTTGACCTGCCGCAACTCCTCCGGTGCCAGACCGGCGGCCTCGAGCCGGCCGGGACCGAGATCCTCGACCAGCAGATCGGCCTCGGCCAGGAGCCCCTTGATCACGTCGACGTTCCGCCCCGAGACGAGGCTGCGCTTGTTGGAGTTGACGTAGGCGAAGAGTCCGCCGTCAGCACCCGGCGGGTCGGCGGGGCCGAAAGGCCCCGCCGACCGCAGTGGATCGCCGTTCGACCGCTCGATCTTGATCACGTCTGCTCCGAGATCGGCGAGCATCCGGGTGGCGAGCGGCGCACTGATACCGCTCGCCATCTCGAGCACTCGGACGTCCGCTAGCGGAGCCGGTCGGTCCTGACAGAGCATCCGAGCGTCCACGTCGACTCCTCTTCCGCGATCCCTACTTCAGGACCGGGGCCATGTCGAAGCTGCCGACGAGCGAGAACTGATTGTCGGTCGAGCGCTTCACGATGAACGCCCAGGGCGAGCAGGCCGACCGCTGCGCCGGGAACGGGCGCGCAGCGCAGGAGAAGTCCTTCCCCTCGCCGGCGTAGAGCGGGATCGCCTTCGACGTCTGGAGCTCCTTGGCGATCGTGCCGGAGTTCAACGTGCTCGGGTCGGTCACCTGCTTCGCCGCGTTGTAGAAGTCCATCACGGCCGCGAAGCTGGTGGCCGCGAAACCGACCGGGTGCCCCTTCGGCTCGTACTTCGCCATGGCGGCCACGTACGTCTGTGAGTCCTTGTCGTTCGGCACAGCCGAGGTGTCACCCGTAGCGATGTACGTGTCACCGAGCTGGCTCGGAGACAGCGTGTTGTAGACGCTCTGCACGTTGCAGCTCGGGCCCCACGCCAAAGGCGTCATGTCACTGAGTGCGCCACGCGCCTGGACCGTCGCGGTGCACTGGGCCAGGCTGGTGAAGGCCAGGATGAGATCGGGCTTCTTGGACAGCGCCGTGTTGTAGGCAGAGGTGAGGTCCGCGGTCGAGATGTCGACCGGAACCGACGAGAACGCGATGCCGGCACGCGAGAACGCCTTCGCGACGTCACCGTCGACCGCCGCGCTGAGGGCCGCCACGTTGGTGTAGATCGCGGCGACTCGCTTGTAGCCCTGCTGCTTCGCATACTCCGCGAACGAGCCGTACTCGGCCCCGTAGCCAGAGGCGGGTACGAAGGAGAGCGGGTTGTCCAGCTCGGCCGGAGCACCCGCGTTCAGCGTGAGGTAGGGGATCCCGGCGCCGGTCACGATCGGAACGGCGGCCTCTCCCTCGGGGTCCAGCCCCTTGATGACGATGTCGGCCTTCCAGTCGACCGCCTTGTTGGCGCAGTTCACCGAGCTCTCGGGAGTGCCCAGCGACGCGCACGTCATCATGGTGATCGGCCGGCCGTTGATGCCGCCGAGATTGCGGTTGATGTACTCAACCGCCGCCTTCGCGGCGTAGGTGCCGTTCGGGTCGCTCGCCGATGCCGAGGCGCCCTCTTCGTTGAAGTAGAAGACCTTGACCGGTGTTCCGCTCGCCGGCTTCGCCGGTGTCGGCAACGTGATCGACGTACCTCCACTGGCGCTGGCGTCGCCGCTTCCGGCGGTTGTGCTCGCGCTGTTGCTGCTGCCACAGCCCGTCAGCGCTAGGAGCGCCGCCGCCGTGACCGCCATCGTCGCCTTCAGATTCTTCATCCTGACCCCTCTTGAGGTGCCTCGGCACGCCCAGCCCCGGCCGGAGTAGCCGACCGCGATCTCGACCATCCAAGTCGGATCGTCGTTCAACGTAATCAGCAGAATATATAATGTCAATAACTACGTGTGGGCCCCGTCACAGCACGGAGTATCCACTCGACGCCGCGCCGAAGCGGGTGCCGACCCGGCGTCGACGCAGTGCTGCGGGGCACCACCGCGCGGGCGTCGCGCCACCTCGGTTCCGGTCGCTCAGTGACGGCCTGTCAAGAGGTCGGCGTGTCCTCGTCCTCGGTGTTCGCCTGGCGCGCCTCGACGTGCTTCGCCAGCTGCTCCCCCGAGTGCCAGATGTGCTCACTCATCTCGCGGCGAGCTCGCTCGGCATCGCCGTCACGGATCGCGTCGATGAGACCGGAGTGGTCGTCTACGGTCGTCTGCGGCCATCCTTCGATCGTCGCGTAGAAGCGCCGCGGAACGTAGCGGGCGACAAGCTTGATGACCCACGCGAGCTTGGGCGCCCCCGACGCCCGGTTGATCTCCGTGTGGAACTCGTGATTGAGCTCTTCGAGGGCGTTGAGATCTCCTCGTTCAGCGGCGGCGGTGAGATCGGCGTGGATCGCCTCGAGCCGTGCGACGAGCTGTGGGGTGGCGCGGAGGGCGACGCGCGCGGCGATCTCACCGGCCACCTGGGCCTGGACCAGGAAGGTGTCTCGAATGTCATCCCCTGTGATGGGAGCAACGGTGAAGCCGCGGCGCGGACTCAGATTCAAGAAGCCCTCTGCGCGAAGTGCCTGGAGTGCCTCGCGCGCCGGCGTCGACGAGGTGCCTAACTCGGCGGCGACCGCCTCCGGGCGCACCCGAGATCCCGGGGGCAGCATGCCGGAGGTGATCTGATCCCGGACGTACGACGCCGCTTCGTCGCTCAACTGCGGACGGCGATGTGGCGCTGGGGGCATCGACACTTCCCTTTCCTGAAGGCATGAACGACGCGGACGCCGACGTACAGGAGTCGGCTAGGGGCGACTCCGCAGAATACGGTGAGACTCACCGAAAACGATGCACGAAACGCTCGCGTACCTCAGTGAGAAGTCGGCTGGGTCGCCGATCTCGGGGCGAGGGCCCGACGCAAGACCTCGATCTCCTCGTCGAGCTCCCGCCTGGAGACAGCCGCCGTCGGCGCCACGACCGACGAGCAGTGGAACGTGCCGGGGAAGCAGTGCAGCTCGACCGCTACACCGCTGGCGAGCAGTCGACTCGCGTAGGCGATGCCCTGATCGCGGAGAGGGTCGAACTGCATGACCGCGACATAGGCCGGCGGCAGGCCGCCGAGGTCGGCTTCATGGGCCGGCGATGCGCGCGCCACCAGCTGCGGGTCGGCAATCCCGTCTCGGCCGAGATAGTGGTGCCACGAGACCCGGACGGTCTCGGCGCCCAAGAACGCGGTGTCGGTCAGCATCATGCTGGCGTCGACCGCAGTCGGATCCAGCTGCGGGCAGTTGAGGTACTGGAAGCACAGCGCCAGGCCCGTGCTCCGCGCCTCGATCGCTACTCGCGCCGCCAGCCCAGCGCCTGCGCTGCGGCCGTGCACCGCTACCCGGTCGACGTCGTATCCCTGGCTGCCGCCGGCGCGATGCACCCACTGGAGAACCGCGACGCCGTCCTCGAGTGCGCCCGGGAACGGATGCTCCGGAGCGAGCCGGTAGTCGACCGACAGGACCACCGCGCCGAGGCGTTCGCTCAGAACCGCACAGCGTCCGTGGCTGCCGTCAGGACTTCCGACGACGTATCCGCCGGCGTGGAAGTGGAGGATCACCGGAAGATCGCCGCCGGCGTCGACCGGGCGGTAGGAGCGGACGGGGATCGATCGGCCGTCACGACCCGGGACGGTCAGGTCATCCACCGTGACGCCGTCGGACAGCGGGGCGAGCGCACGGGGCTTGGCCCGGCTCGCCCGATAGTCGACGAGGTCCAGTGACTGGAGTTCGCTGACGGAGTCGACCAGCTCAGGGTCGTAGGACTGCGGCACAACAAGCCTTTCGGGTCGCGCCGGTCACCAGAACCGGTAGTGCTTGGAGTCGGGCGCTCGCGTCATCTCCCAGAACTCGAGCGTCGTGAGCGGCCAGTTCTGGGTCACGCGCCCCGACCGCGACTTGTACCAGCTGGTGACGCCGGCGAGCCCGTACGCCGTGCGGGCGCTCGCCTCGTCGAGACGGACGTAGTAGTCCTCGAGTGCCTCACTCGTCGGCTCCATCGCGGTGAGTCCATGCTCGAAGAGATAGCTCAGGCACGACATGACGTACTCCACCTCCGCCTCGGAGAAGAACACGATGCTGCCGTTGACCACGAGGTTGGTGTTGGGCCCGTAGAGCAGGAACAGGTTCGGGAAGTTCGGAACCGTGATGCCGGCGTACGCCCGGGCGTCATCGGCCCATTGGCGATGGAGGTCGGCGCCGTCGCGGCCGGTGACCTCGATGGTGCTCAGGAAGTCCGACGCAGTGAAGCCCGTGCCATAGATGATGACGTCGACCTCCACCTCCCGGCCGGCCGCCGTGCGGATGCCCGTGGGCGTGATCGCCGCGATGTGGTCCGTGACGATCTCGACGTTGTCACGTCGCAGCGTCGCAGCCCAGGTGCCATCGTCGCGCAGCATCCGCTTGGCGTACGGCGGATAGTCGGGTGTCATCTTGGCGAGGAGGTCGGGCCGGCCCTCATAGTCGCGCTCCAGCTGGGCGATCAGTGCCTGCCGGAGGCTCTCGCTGTCGGCCGAGATGGACCCGGGCGTGTCCCAGGCCGGATCGACGAGCGCATACCGTCGCCGCCCCTCGACGTTGGTCCAGAACTGCACGAACCTGTACCACCGCTGATACCCGGGGATCATCCGGAACAGCCAGCGCAGGCCGGGCCGCAGCTTCCGGGTATACGTCGGAGTCGGCACGACCCAGGGGGGCGTTCGCTGGAACACGGTCAACGACGACACGTCGGCGGCGATCTGCGGGATGACCTGAAAGGCACTCGCGCCGGTCCCGATCACCGCCACGCGCTTGCCCGCCAGGTCCACCTCGCCGTTCCACCGGGCCGTGTGCCAGGAGTCACCGGCGAAGGAGTCGAGCCCCGGGATCGTCGGGTAGAGCGGAGTGTTGAGCTGGCCGACCGCGCTGATCACGGCATCGGCCCAGAGCGTCTCCTCACCTGCCGCGGTGTCCAGCTCGAGGCGCCACCGACCGCTGGACTCGTCATAGGCTGCCGACCGGACCGTGGTGGCGAAGCGCACGTGGTCCCTGACGTGGAGGTCGTCGGCGACCTCGCTGAGGTACTTCGCGACAGCCGTCCCCGGCGAGTAGTAGTCCTCCCAGGCGTCACGTTGGGCGAAGGAGTAACTGTAGCAGAAGTTGCTCGTGTCCAGCCGGACGCCGGGATAGGTGTTCTCCAGCCATACGCCCCCGACCTCGTCGTGTCGCTCGAGCACCACGTGATCGATGCCGGCGGCCTGAAGATGGCGCGAAGCGGCGATACCGGACATGCCGGCTCCGATCACGGCTACCCGGAACCCCTCCGGCGCCGGCGCCGGGCGCGCTGCCGCCTCGCCCGGGGCCTCCATTCCGAGCTGGTGATAGAGCAACGGCAGTTGGTCGGCACCGACGTCACCGGCGACGAACCTCAGCATCGTCAACGTCGACTCGGCATCGTGCTCCACGACCGGACAGCCGGCGGCCGCCCAGCGCCTGAGCGCCGTACGGATGAGGAGCCTCGCACGGTCCTGCGCCTCCGGCGTCAGTCCGCCTTGGGGTGCCTGGCCGACGACCTGGGAGACGCCGGCGGCTCGGAGACCCGGCTCGAGGATTCCGAGGTCGCCAGTCAGGTGCGCGACCGCCGGCAGCAGGGCCGGCAGCTCCGCCTCGGCGAGTGCGTCATCCAACCCCTCCAGCAGGTCCTCGACCGTTCCACTCATCTGCTGCAGCTGCACCGTCACGTAGAGGTCCTCTCTCAAACCCATCCGTAATCTTACGCATAATATCTAAATGATGGCGCTGTGCCGGCTCGAAAGCCCGGCGATACGGTTCAGCTGCTCCCGCGCCGACCCGGCGGAGAGCTCCAGATGTTTCGACCACAGGGTGAAGTGGTGGAGCGGGTAGTCGAGGGTGACTCCGACGCCACCATGCAGGTGCTGGGCCGTCGCCGTCACCCGCGCCGTCGCCTCGGACGCCCAGAACTTCGCGATGGCGACCTCCCGCTCGGCCGAGCGGCCGTCGTCGAGTCGCCACGCCGCCTGCCACAGGGCCAACCGGGTCGTGTCAACGTCGATGTACCCGCCGCCGGCCTGGACCGCCACGGCTTGGAAGGCCGAGAGCGGCCGCCCGAACTGGTGGCGCTGATTGGTGTGCCGGGCGGTCATCTCGAGCGCCCCCAGCCCGATGCCGGTCAACAACGCCGAGGTCGCGACCGTCACCCGTTGCCGCGCCCACTCCGCGATGCCAGCCCCCTCGAAGGCGTCGGCGTCCCCCACGAGCACGTCCTGGAGGACGATCTCCGCCTCCGGGAGATCGCTGGTGGTGCCGTAGCTCTGGAGCGTGACGCCGTTCGCGGCGGGATCGACCAAGAGACCTACCTCGGTGTCACCCGCCCGCGCGATCAGCAGCACCCTCGTCGCCTCGGCGGCATAGCAGACGTCGACCTGGCGGCCACTCACCCGCCACCCTCCACCCTCACGGGTGGCCGTCAGATCGTGCGCGGCGGCGGAGAGCGTCAGCACCGCACTCCCTTCGACCACCGCCGAGAGCCACCGTGCCCGCTGCGCCTCGCTGCCGAAGGCACCGACCACCTGTGCGGACACGATGCTCTCCAGCACCGGAGCCGGGGCCAGGTTGCGCCCGAGCTCCTCCAACAACACCGCGAGCTCGAGTGCGCCGCCACCGGTCCCGCCGTACTGCTCCGGAAGGCCGGCGCCGAGGACGCCGGCCTTCGCAAGCTCGGTCCACAATGCGTCGCGGGCCGCGGGTGAGGCGAAGACGATGCCGGCACCCGGATCCGCTGCGCCGTACTTCTGGGCCACGGCGCCGCCGGCGTCGCGAATCGCCGTCTGCTCCGCAGAGAGGGTGAAGTCCATCAGAAGGTCGCTTTCCTGGTACGTCGGTAGGTCATGCTGACTTCGTCATGCCGAGTGCCTGTCGGGCGACCATCTCGCGCAGTACGTCGTTGTTACCGCCGCCGAACGTGCCGACGACGGCGCCGCGGTATGCGTGCTCCAACTTGCCGTTGAGCACCGCCCCCTCACTGTCACGTGTGCGGTACCCGGCGGACCCAACCACCTCGAGCAGGCTCCGGCAGGCCTCGATCAGCACTTCGGTCCCGAAGACCTTCGCGCCGGCGGAGTCCGCCGCGCCGATCTGTTGGCCGCTGGCCAGCTTGGCGACCATCCGCCAGTTGAGCAGCTTCAGCGCCTCGAGCCGCGCCTCCACACGCGCCAGGAGGAGCCGCACGGACGGGTCGTCGATCACCCTCGCACCCTCGGGGGTCGTGGTGCTGGCAGCCCACGTCCGCACGTCGTCGAACGTCTGCAGGATCCAGCCACGGGCCGCCGACAGCCCGATGCGCTCATAGTTCAACTGCGCGGTGATGATGCTCCAGCCGGCATCTTCGTCGCCGACGCGGTTCGTGACCGGCACCGTGACGTTGTCGTAGTAGGTGGTCGTGGTGGCCCGCACGCCTCCCTCGGAGATCGTCGGCAGCGGCGTCACCGAGAAGCCCTCGGCCGTCGTCGGGACGATGATCAACGACAGGCCCTTGTGCTTGGACGCCTCCTGGTTGGTGCGCACCGCCAGCCAGATGTAGTCGGCCTGAGCACCACCGGAGGTGAAGATCTTCTGGCCGTTGATGACGTAGTTGTCACCGTCGCGCACCGCCTTGGTGCGCAGCGCAGCGAGGTCCGTGCCCGCCTCCGGCTCGGTGTAGCCGATGGCGAAGTCGATCTCCCCGCTGAGGATCCGGGGCAGGAAGAACGCCTTCTGCTCCTGAGTGCCGAAGCGCATCAAGGTGGGCCCGACGGTGTTGAGCGCGAGCATCGGGACCGGAACCCCGGCGCGCTTGGCCTCGTCGAAGAAGACGAACTGCTCGAACTCCGAGCGGCCCTGTCCGCCGTACTCGCGCGGCCAGCCGAGGCCGAGCCAACCATCGGCCCCCAGCTTCCGCCGGATCTCGGCGTAACGCTCCCGTGAGTCGACCTCGCCAAGCTCGCGCTCCTCAGCGGTGACGACGGAGGCGAAGTACTTCCGAAGCTCGGCGCCCAGCGCCTCCAGCTCCGGCGTATACGCGATGTACATGCAAGACCCCCCTCGGCCACATTGTGTTTAATATATAATGAGGAGTCCGGCCGCACAACAGCTGTGGGGGAACGGGCACATGTCTGCAGGGAGCTCGTGACGGCGGCCCGGCCGCACCCAGCCGAAGGGCACAACCGGACCGCAACCACGAGCAGACGCTCAGCTGACGACGATGCGCGCTGACGCGACGTTGGTGATCAACCGGTGCACCTGTGATGCGTCTCCGTCCCGCTGCGAACGGACCCGCGCAGTGACGAAGTATGTGCCCGGCCTGTCGTAGCCATGGCTGGTCTGGAGGGTCAGCGCAGTGTCCTTGCCGGTCACCTCGTGCTGGAACGGGAATGAGCCCGATCCGTCCCAGTCCCATTCGACCGAGACGATCGTCCCCGCGTTCGGCGGCGCCTCCGTCTCGACGACGAGCTGGACCGGGTCACCGACGGCGACACCGGCTTGCACCGCGCCGTTGGCCGTCACCTTGACGACGGGCTGGATGCCACCGCGCTCGGCCACCGTGCTCGGCAGCTTCACCTGACCGTCGACCCAGTCGAAGCTCGTGTTCGGCGGCGCCTCTCCCCCTTCTGTCCACGAGATCAGGTCGGCGAGCCCCTGCTCGATGATCGGGAAGTAGTCGATCAGCCAGGTCGCGGTGGCTCGCGTCGGCCCGTTCGGCAGGTACGACGGCGGAATGTGCTCGGCGTTCTGCGTCCACTGCAGTCGGTAGTGGTCCGCCGCGAAGTCGGGACCGCCCGTCGCCAGCACCGCGTCGCGGTAGATGAGGCCTTGGCCGGGCCAGAGCGACGAGTCGTGCGTGTGCTGCATCCACAACAGCTTGCCGGCGTAGTGCCCGGTGTAGGACACCCCCATCAGCGGCGACATGAGCGGCACCGGGTGCTGCGGATAGATGGGCTGGCCGTCGTGGCGCAGTGAGTCGAACTGCGTGTCCTCCATGAGGTGATGGCGGTGGAAGTAACAGAAGGCGAGGAACTTCCTATTGTCGACATGGATCTCGTCACCGACCTTGACTCCTTCGAACCGCTTGAGATTCGCCTCGCCGTGTCCATCGCAGGCGAAGAGGTCGCCGACGGTGCTGATGGCGTACAGCTGACGACCCGCGGCCTCGCCGCTGGTGAGCTGCAGACCTGCACCGAGGCGGTAGCCGTCGGGCAGCCCCTTCACCTCGAGTGCATAGGCCATGTCCATGCCGGCCTCCCCCGCCATCAGCCCGGCCATGGTCTTGGTCATCATGTACTCCGGCGCCTCGAACGCCGGGTCGGTCAGGAGGTCGCGGACCGTCACCACGCGACTCACGGTCGTCTTGACGTCGATCACGTCCCGTTCGACCGCGGCTGGTAGGTCATGACCGATGTATCCCGGCTTGGTCCAGAAGTTCTCGAAGTACGTCGGGTCCTGCTCGACCAGGAGGTCGGCGATGGACGACCAGAGCCAGATCTGACCCATCGGCGTGAAGATCATGAACTCGTTGCCGTGCGGGAAACCCTGACGGTACAAGCTGGCCAGCTCCTCCGCCTGGTGTGAGTCGAGGGCCTCGAAGGGGTTGCCCGTGCCACCGGGCTGCATCGCGTCGATGAGGCGGCTCGCGGTAGCGGGTTCGCGCAACAGTCGCTGCACGTTGAACATGCACGCGAAGCTCATCACCTGGGCCCCCTTGATCCGCTCGGTGGCCGGGAAGGGCCGGACGTCGCCACCACCCATGAACGGCATCGCACCGTCGAAGACGTCGGGCGCGTTCTCCAGGACGAGCGGTGATCGACGACCGCCGCCGCTTCCACCCCACACGTAGGAGTGGTGCGGCTCGGTCCCGTACACCTGTCGCGCGACATACTTGGAGAATCGGGCGCCCTCGACCGCGGCTCGCCAGCCATAGAGCGTCGGATCCTCGCCACCCTTCGGGTCGATGTCGTCGCCGATGTGGCCCATGTTGGTCTCGACCATGTAGCCGCCGACCCGCGTGGTCAGTGGCAGGCCACCCATCGCCTCACCGAGCGCTCCACCGAAGAAGTCCTCGTGGCCGGCATGGGCACCCTCCATCGGCATGACCAGACGACCCTGCCACTGCTCCTTCGGGGGGAAGTAGAACGCGAAACGGGTGTCACACTCGGCGAACCCGCCGTGGACGTAGCGGTGCGGGACCGGCGTGTCTCGCTCCTCGTCGAGGTCGATGTACGGCGCACCGAAGTGCTCGTCGGTGACGTGGTAGTCCTCGCACTCGATGCGGGTGGCGGTTGTTGGCATGGCGTTTCCTTCGGTCCGGTGTCGAGTCGGCCCGGCAGGCGCGAGGTCGTGCGCGAAGTCGGCTCTGAGGCACGTGCTTACAAGCCGACTCTGGCGCTGCCGTCACCTTGTGTCAACAGCGTTCACTAAGCCAGCACAGATCGAAGTGAACACCGTTGACGGCTTGCCCCGGTGTGTCTAGGCTCACATTTCAATCACGGCCTCACCCCTTGACATGAGCCAGTGGACTACTCGGGAGAGCTATCGGCTGCGAGGGCACGGGGAGGCACCGTCGCTGGCCCGTGGCGTCCCAATCACAGGAGATCTCATGTACCGCAAGAAGGCACTCACAGCTTGTGCAGCGATGGGCGCCGCGGCGCTCCTCACCCTCTCCGCCTGCGGCTCGTCGAACGACACCGCGACGGCGAGCGGCAACGATCCGGGCACCGACAGCGCGGCCGCGCCGAGCGGATCACCGAGCTCCGTCACGGCGAAGATCCTGGTCACCGGCGACTTCACCAGCACGATCCCGTTCACGCTGCCGGAGATCGTTCCGATGGTGAAGGGGGTCTTGAAGAGCTTCCCGGGTGTCAAGATCGAGACCTGCGACGCCAAGGGCACCGCCCCCGGATTCCTCGCCTGTGAGCAGCAGGCAGTCGTCGACAAGGTCTCGGGCTTCGTCGCCGGGTTCACGGGCGGCGGCCAGGACATGAGCATCCTGACCAAGGCGAAGATCCCGATCATCGGCGCAGGCGATGCCCACAGCCCCAACAGCTATCCGACCTCGGAGTCGTTCTCTCAGTACGTCGCGCTTGGCGCCGGTCTCTACCACGCCGGATGCACCAAGTTGGGCATCATCTATCTCGACGGTTCTGACTTCCTTGTCAACTACATCAAGGAAGGCTTCGAGGGGCTCGGTGGCAAGGAGGTTGCCCGCGCGGCGGTCGCCGCGAACGCCGCGGACCTCTCCCCCGCGGTCTCGAAGGTGATCGGCGCCGGCGCGCAGTGCGTCGCTGTCAGCCTCACCCCGACAGGGGCCGCCCAAGCACTCACAGCGTTGAAGCAGAGCGCCGCCAAGGTCACCATCGGCGGCATCTCGGCGGTGTTCAGCCAGCAGGTGCTCGACGCCCTCGGCCCGCTCACCGACGGCCTGCTCGTCACCGACTCCCAGCTGAACGCCGACGACCCGGCCGCAGGCGTCCAGCAGGCGAAGGCCACCATGCAGGCGGTCGACCCGAAGGCCCCGCTGACCGAGCAGGCCCTGAGCGCCTTCGCCGATGCGAAGATCCTGGCCGCGGCCTTCTCCGCCTCCAGCGGGGACGTCGACGCCGCCGGACTCACCAAGGCTCTCAACAGCCTGAGCAACGTCGACGTCGATGGCGTCATCCCACCGTGGTCGTCGACCACGCCCCTGGACAGCAAGACCTTCTCGCGGATCTTCAACCACTACGGCATCACCTACAAGGTCGAGAACGGCAAGCCTGTCAGTCAGGGCACCTTCTACGACATCTCCAGTCTGCTGACGGGCAAGTGATGAGCGCGGGCGGGACGGCGAACGGGAGCCTGCGATGACCGAGATCTGGAGATTCGCCGCGCTGGGGTTGGGCGCTGGAGCGCTGTACGCCCTCGCCGCCATCGGCCTCGTGCTGGTTCACCGCGGTTCGGGCGTGGTCAACTTCGCGCAGGGCGCGGTCGGCATGATCGGCGCCTACGGCTACTTCGAGGCCCGGCAGCAACATGGCCTGCCGCAGGTCGCCTCGGTGGCGATCGGCGTCCTGGCATCCGCCGTGCTCGGTGCGCTCTTCCACCTGCTGATCCTGCGTCTGATGCACGGGGCATCGGCGCTGGCGAAGATCGTCGCGACGCTGGCGCTCCTCGTCGTACTCCAGTCGACGGTCATGATCATCTACGGTGATCTGCCCAAGGTGATCCCGTCCTTGCTCCCGATCTCCCCGGTCAGGATCTTCGGCGCAGAGGTCGGCCAGGACCGGATCTACATCTTCGGAATCGTCATCGTCGCGACGATCGGCCTCTGGCTGGTCTATCGCTTCACCCGCTTCGGTGTCGCGACCACGGCCGTGGCCGAGAACCCGCGTGCTGCGGCGGCGCTCGCCGTCTCCCCGAACCTCATCGCCGCCGCTAACTGGGCCATCGGCTCGGCGCTGGGCGGCCTCGCGGCGATCCTGCTCGTACCCATCACCGGGCTCGGGACTGCCAATCTGACCTATCTGGTGATCCCAGTGCTGGCCGCTGCCGTGGTGGGACGATTCTCCTCGTTCCCACTGACCGTCGTCGCGGGACTCGTCATCGGGGTCGCTCAGTCCGAGGTGACCCGTTACGTGACCCAACCCGGCTGGGGTACGGCGGTCCCGTTCCTGCTCGTCACCGTCGTGCTCCTCGCCCGTGGCAAACGCGTCGCGGGCAAGGAAGAGGCTTTCGGCCGGATGCCCCGTCTCGGCACCGGCCGGCTGGCGCCGGTTGCGGCCCTGCTGGCCCTCGCCGTCACTCTGGTCTGCATCTGGACCGTTCTCCCGTTGACCTGGGTCAACGCCGTTCAGGCGCAGCTGCTGGGCTCATTGATCCTGATGTCGTTCGTGGTGATCACCGGCTATGCGGGCCAACTGTCCTTGATGCAGTTCGGCTTCGCAGGAGTCGGCGCCTTGGCTTCCGGCTGGCTGGTGTCCAGCCATGGTTGGCCGTTCGAGGTCGCGCTGCTCGCCGGCATGCTCACCGCGATCCCGGTAGGCGTCGTCGTCGGCCTGGCAGGGGTCCGCACCCGTGGCGTCTACCTCGCGATCCTCACCCTGGGCCTGGCCATCTCGCTGGAGGCGGTCGTGTTCGGCAACTCGAAGCTCACCGGGGGCCCATCGGGCTACGACGTCGGCGACACGCACGTCTTCGGGATCGACGTGAACGGACTCTTCTACCCGAAGCGCTACGCGACGTTCACGCTGATCGTCCTGGCTGTGGTCGGGATCGTCATCACGAACCTGCGCCGCTCACGGGCCGGACGCCGGCTCATCGCCGTACGCACCAACGAGCGGGCCGCTGCCGCTCTCGGCATCTCCGTGATCCAGGCCAAGCTGTACGCGTTCGTGCTCGGCGGCATGATCGCGGCCCTCGGCGGCATCCTGCTGGCCTTCCGCAGCCCGCTACTCCAGTTCACCGGCTTCTCCGGTCTCCAGTCGGTCACAGCGATGCAGGATGCGGTCCTCGGAGGTGCGGGCACGCCCCTCGGCCCGCTGGTCGGCAGCGGCTTCCAGCCGGACTCGCTCGGACAGCAGATCTTCGGCTTCCTCGGCTCGAAGGTCGCGCTGTGGATCGGTCTGGCCAGTGGAATCGGGCTGCTCTTCATGCTCACCTACGCGCCCGACGGTCTGGCGTTCACGATGATGCCGCGCAGGGCGGGGGCACGGCTGATGAAGCGGCGCTCGCTCAAGATCGGCACCCGCTCCGCCGAGGCCCCCCGAGCGACCGAGACGCCATCAGAGTCGGCTGCCCTCCCCATCGCGCACCGGGTGGCGCCGAAGGCTCTCCAACTGCGCGACGTCACGGTCCGGTTCGGCGGCGTCGTCGCACTCGACGCGCTCTCCCTCGACGTACACCCCGGCGAAGTCGTCGGGCTCATCGGGCCCAACGGCGCCGGCAAGAGCACCTGCATCGATGCCGTGACCGGCTTCAACTCACCCGCCTCAGGCGAGATCCGGCTCGGCGAGGAGCGGATCGACCGCTGGCCGCGAGAACGACGGGTCCGCGCAGGCCTCGGTCGCTCCTTCCAGTCGCTCGAGCTCTTCGACGACCTCACCGTCCGGGAGAACCTGCTCGCGGCCTGTGACGACCGCGATCTCAAGGCCTATATGACCAACCTCGTGGTGCCGAGCCGCGACCAGCTGACGCCCGCCGCAGTCGCCGCCGTCGAGAGCTTCGGCCTCGACCCGTTCCTCGACGTGCGCGTCAAGGATCTCGACTACGCGATGCGACGCATGCTCGCCGTCGCCCGTGCCGTCGCGGGCGGCCACTCGGTGCTGCTGCTCGATGAGCCTGCCGCAGGCCTCGGCGACGTCCAGACACGCCGCCTCGGCGAGGTCCTGCGCAACCTTGCCGACGAGCACGGCATGGCGATCTTCCTGGTGGAGCACAACATCGACATGGTGCTGCGCAGCTGCGATCGCGTCTATGCCCTCGCGTTCGGCTCACTCATCGGTGCGGGCACAGCCGCGGAGATCCGCAGCAACCCCGACGTCATCGACGCCTATCTCGGCACGAGCCGCTTCACCGAAGAGAACGCCACGGGCGAGGCGGCCTCCGCGAACGACGCCGGCGAGGCCATCCCCGCCGTACCTGCTCCACGGACCACCACCACCCCGATCGGGAGCTCATCATGACCACCGCCGATGCCATCGACACCGCCGCGCTGCTCGAAGCGCGCGAGCTCACTGTCGGGTACGGCGCCGTGCCCGTCGTCCACGACGTCGACCTCACCGTGGCCCCCGGCGAGGTCGTCGCGCTGCTCGGCGTCAACGGCGCTGGCAAGACCACGACGGTCCGCGCTCTCGCCGGCGACCTGAAGCCGATGAGCGGCGAGGTGCGGCTGCAGGGAGAGCGGGTGACCGCTCCCCTCTACCGACGGGCGAAACACGGTCTGCGCTACATCTCCGAGGAGCGCTCGGTCTTCATGGGGCTGTCCACCGCCGACAACCTCCGCCTCGGCGGCGCGATCAAGCAACGGTGCCTCGACCTCTTCCCCGAGCTCGAGCGCCTGTTGGGGCGCAAGGCGGGCCTGCTCTCGGGCGGCGAGCAACAGATGCTGACCCTGGCGCGGGCGCTCTCGGTGGACCCGAAGGTGCTGATCGCCGATGAGCTGTCCCTCGGCCTGGCTCCGCTCGTGCTTGAGCGCCTGCTGCTCGCGGTGCGCGCGGCGGCTGACCGCGGCGGCGCCGTACTCCTGGTCGAGCAGAACGTCCGCGATGCACTGAAGGTCGCGGATCGGGCCTATGTGCTCAGCCACGGACAGGTCGTGCTCGAGGGCCACGCAAGCGACCTGAAGGGGCGCATCGACGAGATCGAACGGACCTATCTCGCGGGCTCGGAGCTGGGCGCGGCTCGATGACGTCACGGCGCTCTCACCTGGCCGTGGCATCCTGGTGCGGTGCGCGATCATGCTGCGATGGGAGAGCCTGTGACCAGTCCAGCCACGCGCCCTGGCTTGAGCACTGAGCTGATCGTCGACACGGCGCTGAAGCTCATCGCGGAGCACGGCGCAGACGGTCTCTCGATGCGCCAGCTCTCGGCCGAGCTCGGTGTCTCCCTCGGCGCGACGTACCGCCACGTGCCGAGCAAGGATGCGCTACTCACCCTCTGCGGGCGCGCTCTCTACGAGCGCAGTTACACCAGCCCGAACCAGGGGGATGACCCTCTACTGTGGGTGCGCGAGCAGGTCATGCACCTCTACGACCTGTTGGTCGCCCACCCCGGGATGGCGAGCCGCACGGTCTTCGCCGGCAACGTCGACCCCGAGCTCTCCCAGGCGGTGCGACGGTCGCTCGTCCAGGCCGGGCACAGCGACGAGAACGTCGAGATGGTCGGCCTCGTCCTCACCTTGTACACCGCCGGGGCACTGATGGCGTCCGGCCGGCCCGAGTCTGCACACACGACCGGGCTCAACACGAGGTCGCTGATCGTCGCCGGCATCGACTTCATCCTGCACAGCTACGCGCCGGGCGAGACCGGCGCCTCGCCACTCAGCTGACGCGCGGCCGCTCGCCACGAGGAAAGGCTGCCTGGACGGCCTCGGCAACGCGAAGCACCAGGTCCTCACGCCCGTGCCACGCCGCGATCTGCAGCCCGACCGGCATGCCGTCGACGAAACCGCACGGCACCGAGACTGCGGGGAACCCCAGCCAGTTGAACAGCATGGTGTGGCTGCAGTAGACCGGCGCGAAGCTGCCCCCGGGGAACGACGGCCCGTCCACCGTCCAGATACGGTCCCATTCCGACGTAGTCGCTGCGATCCGCTGCGCCGTCACCGACAGGAGCACGTCGTACCTCGTGAAGAACTCGCGGAAGTGGTCCCAGTTCCTGGCCCGGGAGGCAGCCTGCTGCCGGTAGAGCTCGGGATCCACCGGCTGGAGGGGTGTCTGGTTGGTGCCGACCATGGCCTCGTAGGCAGAGGGCTCCACGGTCCAGCCGACGGTGCCGATCGCGGCCCGGTCCTCCCACACCTCATCCGTCGTCTCGACGGATGCCCCGAGCGTGGCGAGACGCTCAGCCGCCGCCCGGGCGACGCTGATGACCCGCGCGCTGTCCGCGGTCGCGTAGAGGTCGGCGAAGCCGAAGTTCTCGGTCCACGCCATCCGCATGCCCTCGACGCCGCGCTCGAGTCCCTCGACGCAGTCGACAGGATCGTTCTGTACGGCGACGTAGTCGCGGCCGTCCGGCCCTTCCATGGCGCGCGTGAAGAGCGCGACATCGCGGACGTTGCGCGCCAGCGGACCGTAACTCGCGGTGAGCATCATCGTCGGCCGGCGGTAGTCGACATGCGGGATCAGGCCGCGGGACGTGTGGAGACCGACCACCCCGGAATACGCGGCCGGAAGCCGCGTCGATCCCCCGCCGTCGGTTCCGATCGTGACCGGAAGCAGCCGCGCCGCGGCCGCGGCAGCGCCACCTGAGCTGGACCAACCCGGCACGCGGTCCAGATCCCAAGGACTCCGCGCCTCCGCGTCCCAGTTGAACGGACTGAACACGCCCGGCTGAGCGCGGTCGTGGGCGAGGTTGGCACCCGCTCCCATCATCGTGTTGGTGCCTACGATGATCGCGCCAGCTCTGCGGAGGCGCTCGACTGCGATGTCGTCGAAGTCCGACAGCTCGTTCTGCGCGCCCTGGCGCAGATGCAGGCCTTCCACCCGGATGTGCGACTTCACCGAGGTAGGGATGCCGTGGAGATCGCCCAGCTCCTCGCCGGCGAGGACTGCGCGGTCAGCGGCTCTCGCCTGCTCCCGCGCCCCGGCGTGGTCGACCTCCTCGAAGGCGTGCAGCGCCGGGTCGAGCTCCTCGATGCGGCCGAGGAAGTGATCCACCACCTCGACGCAGGAGACCTCGCGCTTGGCGATCAACGCAGCAATCTGCCATGCCGGCAACCAGGTGAGTTCGGACAAGGGCCACGCTCCTTCGGTCTGACCAGCTCGCCACGCGTGACGTCCATCACATCGCGCTATGCCGAAGCTAGACGTCGACACCAGCCCTGTCAACAGTGTTCACTTACCCGGTACGAACGACCTCACCGGGCAGCGGCGCGCGGCGCCGCCGCATGACGAACGGAAGCGTGATGACGAGCTCACTCGAAGGCAAGGTGGTCCTGATCAGTGGTGCCGGCAGCGGTATCGGCCGCGCTGGGGCACTGCGGTTCGCCGAGGCCGGCGCAACGATCGTCGGTTGCGACCTCGACGCCGGCCGCAACACCGAGACGCAGCGGCTGGTCGGCGCCTCCGGAGGCACGATGGTCGACGTCTCCCCCGTCGACCTCGGCGAGCTCGCCGGGTGCCAGACCTGGGTCGACCGCGCAATCGACGAGTTCGGTCGGATCGACGTCTTGTGGAACAACGCATCAGCGTGCGTCTTCAAGACCATCGAGACCATGACGGCGCAGGAGTGGGACTTCTCGATCCGCAACGAGCTGAGCCTGGTGTTCCTCGGCACCAAGACGGCCTGGCCACATCTGAGCGAGAGCCACGGCCTGGTGATCAACACCGCCTCCGTAGCAGGCCATGGGGGCGGCGTCGGCGGCATCGCCCACTCGGCGACGAAGTGGGCAGTGCGCGGCATGACCCATGTCGTGGCGGCAGAGGGCGCGCCCCGGGGAATCCGCGCCGTGAGCATCAGTCCGGGCGTGATCGAGACCCCTGGCTCAGCCGAGCAGCTGAGCGTGCCCGGAGCCACCCAATCGCTGCTGCAGCAATCGCTGGTCCCACGGCTCGGGCAGCCCGACGACATCGCCAAGGCGGCGGTGTTCCTTGCGAGCGACGACGCTGCCTTCGTCACCGGCATCGACTTCCGCGTGGACGGCGGCCTGGTCAACCACGGCTGATGCCGTACGCCGACCAGGCCGCCGCGAAAAGGTGGTGCCTGTGTTGCTGGTAGCGCTCAGACGAGCGCCGCCTCCTGCTCCGACTCCGACGCCGCGTCGCCGTTGATCGAGAAGCCACCATCGACCGTGACCAGGCTGCCGGTGGCGAACTCCGCCTCGTCGGATGCCAGCCAGGTGGCAGCGTAGGCGATGTCCATCGGGTTGCCGATCCGGGTCAACCGGCCACCGCCCTTGTGTCCGCCGATGTCGCCCTTCAGCGCGACCACCCGACCGACGAGGATGCAGTTGGCCCGGATGCCGTCGACGGCACCCTCGGCAGCGAGCGAGCGGGTCAGGCTGTTGACGCCGCCCTTCGCGGCCGCGTATGCGCTGAAGCCCTTGAAGCCGGCGACCGACTGACCCGAGGAGATGTTGACGATCGAGGCGCCCTCGGCCCGGGCGAGGTGCGGCCAGGCGTACTTGCAGGCCCAGAAGACGTTGCCCGTCAACGTGCCCGTCAGGATCGCCTCCCACTCCTCGGTGCTGTACTCGTGCATCGGCTTGACGCTGGTCGCGACCGCACCGGTCGGCGCGGCGTTGTTGATCAGCGTGGTGAGCCCACCGAACCGGGCCACGGTCCCGTCGATGACGTCACGGACACTCGCCTCAGAGGTGACGTCGAGCTCGAAGAACTCCGCCTCACCACCAGCCTCACGGATCCGGTCGACGACCTTCTGGCCGCGCTCGACGGTGCGGCCGGTGACCGCTACCTTGGCACCCTCCGACGCGAAGTGCTCGGCGATCGAGCGGCCGATGCCTCGCGTCGAGCCGGTGACCAGCGCGACCTTGCCGTTCATCCTCGTACCCACAACAGGTCCCTTCGTGAATCAGTGAGTCGTCGTCTTCAGCAACGACGCGCGTACGTTCTCCATCGCAATCAACCGGCGCCGGACCATCTCGATCGCGGATGCCGAGTCCGGGCCGGTGGGCCCTGCCTCGAGCCGGGCGAGCCGCTCACGGACGAGCACGATCTCCTCATCCAGCCGCTCACCCGCCTCGTCCTTGGTCAGGAGGTCCTGGTCCACCCAGTCCGGCGCGTCGATGTCCTTCTCAGCCATCCGGGTGTGCCTCAGAGCCGCGGGAAGTTGTACAGCTTGCGGGCGTTGAGCTCGACGATCTTGTGGGCCTCGTCGTCCGGCACGTCGACCAGGAGCTTGGCGGCGTACTCGCGGCTGTTGGGCCAGTTGGAGTCCGAGTGCGGGTAGTCGCACTCCCACAGGATGTTCTCGAGCCCGATCTGGTGCCGACGGGCGATGCCCTCGAAGTCGTCGATGTAGCAGCCGTAGATGTGCTCGCGGAACAGATCGGAGGGGCGGACCTCCTTGTTCACGTTCTGGTACCAGCGGTGGCGCTCCCAGGTGAGGTCGATGCGCTCGAGCAGGTAGGGCATCCAGCCGATGCCACCCTCGGAAAGCGCGACCTTCAGGTTCGGGAACTTGTAGAACACCGGAGAGAACAGGAGGTCGGCGGTGGCGTCCATCGAGTTCGTGCCGAAGAGCGCGATCATCACCGCCATCGGGGCCTCGGGCGAGGTGATCGGCGGCTTGCCGGACGAGCCGAAGTGCATGCACAGCGGCATCTGGGTCTCCTCCGCCGCACGGAACACCGGGTCCCAGTGGTCGGTGTAGAAGGACGGCAGACCGAGGCTGACGGTGTTCTCCGGGAAGGTGATCGCCTTCGCGCCCTTCGCGGCGCAGCGGTAGATCTCCTTGGCAGCGAGCTGCGGGTCCCACAGCGGCAGGATGATCATCGGGATGATGCGGCCGGGGGCGTAGGTCGACCACTCATCGAGAATGAAGTCGTTCCAGGCCTGCACCGAGAGCAGCGCGAGCTCGCCGTCGGTGTGCTCGAGGAACACCGTGCCGGCGAAGCGCGGGAACGACGGGAAGCACATCGCCGCCTGCACGCCGTCGATGTCCATGTCGGCGATCCGCGCCTTGATGTCGTAGCAGCCCGGCAGCATGTCGGAGTAGCGCGTCGGCTCCATGCCGTACTCCTGCGGCTTCTTGCCCGCCACGGCGTTCAGGCCGATGTTCGGGTAGATGCGGCCCTCGTAGCTCCACACCTCGGCAAGACGCGGAGCCTTCGCGGCCTCATCGTCCTTGCCGTTGCGTGAAGCGTCGAGCAGAGCAGCCGAGAGTCCTTCGTCACCGTGGCTCTTGCTCATGTCCATCTCGATGATCCTCGGGCCCTGCTCGAGGTACTTCTTCGGCAGCCGGTCGGCCCACAGGTTCTTGGGCTCGATCACGTGATCGTCCACCGAGATGAGTTGCATGTGGTCCTGAAGCGGCATGAGGCCTCCCTCAACGAGGTTTTCCACGCGCCCGGTTCGACCATGAATGTCACACGGGAAGGGACGCATCTGACGACATGTACGTTAGTGACCCGCCTCACAACCGTCAACGATTCGGGCGGAATCAGCCGGAAAACTTCCGTATACCCGGCTCTGAGGCAGGCCAGTCGATCCGATGCTCTCTGACGATCGCGTCACTCTCCGTCCAGGTTCGCCCCCTCAAGCGCATCGAAGGCCGCCTCGACCCGCGCATGGCGTCGCCGTACCCCGTCGAGCGTCTCGGGATGGGTCAGGACGTAGAGCTCGCGACGCCGCATGGCGTCGAGGGCGATCGCGGCCACCTCCGGCGCCTCCAGGACGTGTACGCCGGCCGGAATCTCGCCGGCAGCGACCGAGGCCGGGTCGACGCCAGGCCGATTGCGTGCGCTGCTCGCGATCCCGGTGCGGACCATCGCAGGCAGCAGCACTCCCATGCTGACCTTGGCGTCACGTCGAGCGAGTTCCTGCGAGAGCACCTCGGTGAGCGCGACCACGCCGTACTTCGAGGTCGCGTATGCCGCCAGTCCCGGCCCTGCCGCCAGTCCGGCGATCGAGGCGGTGTTGAGGATGTAACCGTCCTCCGAGGTCTCCTCGATCAGCGGCAGGAAGACCTTCGTCCCGTTGATCACGCCCCATAGGTTGACCCCGAGGATCCACTCGAAGTCGTCAAGGCTCAGCTCGTCGAACGGCACCACTTTCGCCACGCCGGCGTTGTTCACGACGATGTCGACGCGCCCGAAGCGGCGCATCACCTCGACGGCCAGCGCCTCGACGTCTGCACGCGCAGACACATCGACGACGACACCGGTGGCGCCGAGCTCGGCGGCCGCGCGGTCGAGCGCCGAGCGCTCGACGTCCGCGATGACAACCTCCGCGCCTTCGGCGCGCAGTGCCTGTGCGATCGCGTAGCCGATGCCGGACGCACCGCCAGTGACCACTGCGACCTTGTTCGCGAACTCGAAGGGCTGCACCACGCCGCTCACTTCCCTGCCCCCAGCCCACGCAGTACGAAACGCCCGATCTCGTCGAGTTCCTCGGCGGAGGGAGTGGTGGCGTTCCACAGATGGCGTCGCATCGCGCCGACGACGAGGTCGGAGACGCACGCGCCGTCGTAGACCGGGTCGGCGCCGAGCGCGAGCAGCGGCGGCGTCAGCAGCTCGGTGATCGGCATGAGCAGCTCCATCTGGCTACCTGCCTGCACGGCCGTCCCTGTCTGGTTGAGATAGCCCAAGACCGAGCGACTCGTCCGGGCCAACTCCTCGTCGCTCACCTGACGCAGCACGACGTGGATCCAGGTCAGAATCTGCTCACGAGGATCCTCGGTGGCGGACATGCGATCCCGGAGCGTCTCGGCCACCCGCAACGTGCCTCGCTCGAGTACGGCGAGGATCAGCTCGTCCTTGCTCCCGAACGTGCGATAGAGCGTCTGATTCGAGATCCCTGCCGCCGCCACGATGTCAGAGACCGACGGGATCACCGGCGCAGAGCGCTCGATGAGCTCGATGGTCACGTCCAAGAGTCGCCCGACCTCATCCTCGGCACTGCGTCGCTGACGCTCCAGGCGACGAGCGGCCGCGCGCGCCGCCCGATCGCCCATGGTCGGAGTGGAAGGAGGTGGTATATCGTTCTTCTGCACGGGTAATCCAATTCTGCTCTGAGGAGACCGATGACTTCCGGAACCCATGAGACCACGCCCCCGGCCAACGGCGACACCCCCTCGCCGTTCGACATGTTCAGCCTCGCGGGCAAGGTGGCCCTCATCACGGGCGGCAGCCGGGGTCTCGGGCGCGAGATGAGCCTGGCGTTCGCTGCCGCCGGCGCGGACATCGTGGTGGCAAGTCGCAAGCTGGACGCCTGCGAGCAGGTCGTCGCCGAGATCCAGGAGACCACCGGCCGCTCGGCGATGGCCTACGCCTGCCACATGGGTCACTGGGACGAGATCGAGGGCCTCGTGGACGCCGCCTATGAGCGCTTCGGTCACATCGACGTCCTGGTGAACAACGCCGGCATGTCCCCCGTCTACGACAAGGTCACTGACGTCACCGAGAAGATGTACGACAGCGTGCTCAACCTCAATCTCAAGGGGCCCTTCCGGCTGACCCAGCTGATCGGCACCCGGATGAAGGAGCACGGCTCGGGCAGCGTCATCAACGTCAGCAGCACCGGGTCGCTGCGTCCCATGGGCTCGATCATCCCCTACGCCGCCGCCAAGAACGGCCTCAATGCCATGACCGAGGGCTTCGCCCAGCTGCTCGGACCCGAGGTGCGCGTCAACACGCTCATGCCTGGGCAGTACCTCACCGACATCGCGGCAGCCTGGGACATGGACCACACCAACAAGATGTCGGAGCGACTGCACCTCAAGCGGATCGGAGAGCCCCACGAGATCGTCGGCGCGGCGCTCTTCTTGGCCAGCGACGCCTCGAGCTACACGTCGGGCACGATCGTCCGCTCCGACGGCGGCATTCCGTAAGTCGCACACACCCGACGGATCAGCGACAAAGGAGGACAGCCATGATGGGTGGCCCCAGCATCAAGCACCTCGACGACGTGCCAGCCGAGGAGATGCTCCGCTTCGAGTTCGCGGATGGCCGGACCGCCTCGATCTGGGAGAAGTGGATCGAGCTCTCGCCGCGCTACATCGCATTCTGGAACCGGTGGGATCCGGGTGCGATGACCGCACAGCACGGCCACGCCGGCGACCACTCCAACTTCATCCTGAGCGGCGAGATCCGCTGTGGTGACGTCGTCTGCCGCGCGGGCAGTCACATCATGCTGGAATGGGGCGACGTCTTCGGCCCCTGGGAGGCCGGGCCGGAGGGCTGCGAGCTCTATGGCTTCATCGCCGGCGAGGGCAGCCCCTTCGCCGGCGACCCGGCGCCGTTCGACGCACTATTGGCCGCCCGCGGGGCGCGCACTGTGCCGCTGCCTCCGCCGACGCGACGACCACCCTGGAAGGACACCAAGTTCGCTCAGGGCAAGGTCACCAACTGGACCGCCTGAAGCACCCACCGCAAGTAAGGAGGGGCGCCGGAGCCACAGCTCCGGCGCCCCTCCTTGTCGCGCTCTACGGCGTATCAGCGCAACATCGTGATGCCGCCGTCGACGGCGAAGATCTGCCCGGTCATGAATCGGGCACCCTCGCCGGCAAGGAA
>Ga0164242_10001584_pt1 | contig 26972 bp, 20 predicted proteins | sample OricomgcompostMG_FD_108783 | JGI IMG/M metagenome (GOLD analysis project Ga0164242, IMG submission 108783) | Miracle-Growth compost microbial communities from Emeryville, California, USA - Original compost - Miracle growth compost (MG) ...
CAGATCGCCGGCACGCTCACCGCGCTTGCACTGATACTGCTGTCGATTTCCGGCGCGGTCATGTGGTGGCGCCGCCGCCCGATCGGCCTGATCGGCGCGCCGATCCCATTGACGCGGCCGCGCTTCGGCGCGGGGCTGATCACCGCGATCGTCCTGCTCGGCGTGTACCTGCCGATGTTCGGCCTGACCCTGATCGCCACGCTGACGATCGAGCGGCTGGTGCTGAGGCGCCTTCCGGGTCCACGACGATGGCTAGCCCTGCGGGGTGCCTGAAGCCGGCGCGCGAAATGGTCAGCCTTTATACGTCGCTATCGAACTTTGTGTGAGGCGCCGAATGGCGATCTTGTGGTAAGGTTGGAGGAGATTCGCCGAGATGAACACGGCTGGCTGAAGGCCGCGTGAAGGGGATCAGACAACCATGACGATCGGACCCAGAGACGTAAGTCTGCCAGAAGGAAGCGACACGCCAACCCGTGGCGCCGATACCCTGCGTCACAGTCGCCGGTTCTCGAACGAATTGATCGAGGATGCCCGTAAGCTTTTTCAGGAGCAGACGGATCGGAAACTCACGGCGGAAGATGGCCGTCAGATTCTAGAGAATCTTACTGGTTTCTTTTCCGTCCTCGGCGAGTGGGACCGAGCAAATGCTCGGCGCGAAGAGGGAAGCGACAATGGCGAAGGCGACTCGAATGGGTCGTATCGATAGAGCGATGTGAATTTCGGAAATGCCCAAGAAACTCGATATCGACCATCTGGACAGCAGGCGCGCCCAACGCATGGGCCAGCGAAGTCGATCAACTGAGGCCGAGTATCAGGAGATTCTGCCCCAGACCTCCTCCGATAAGACCGATTCGTCATTTCGAGAATTGGCGGCCGAGTTGCGCGCACGGATCACAGGACGACAGCAAACTCCATCCGAGGTACTGCTGCGCGAAGGTAGGTCTGCTCGATGACAGTAGGTTAGGCGTATCCACATTTGCGAACGGGCTTCGTCTCCTTTGCGCCCCATCTCTGTCATCCGAGCCTGGATGGTCACTTCCCGAAAGCGGACATCAGTTGGATGCCGTGGGAGCGACAGTTATGGCGGACAGTCCGAAACGGCTCCTTTCAAGCACCAGACGCCCCCAGCCAACGATCATTCACGACACCAAGGCGCTGCGTCGCGCCCTAATTTGGTTGTTCTGCTGGGTCGCGCCTGCTCTAATTTTTGTGTGTAGAAAAAAATCGATAGTTGTCGGAACGGCAGATGGCGCGGTCCACCTCCAGATATTCGAGAACAATTCGGTGAGGCTGAAAGTCGCTGGATGTAACACCTCAGCTTAGCCTTTAAGATCGTCGTGCACGCACACTGTGCGCCAGTGGTCTCGATATGAATGTCCAGCACAACGTCGGCTCGACCAACCCGGGAAGTCCGGTTAGACTTTCGATCGAATCGGTCGATGGTGGATTGTGCCTCACCGCGGCATGGTCGTGGAGGAGGCGGTGGTAAGTTCTGACGTGCAGGAGGGTGTCCCAGGGTGGCTGCTGGACGACGCCGTCGGCCCCGACGCCAAATTCCGCCAGGGGGATCTGATTGTCTTTGAAGGGGCCGAGAATCCCCTCCGCAAGGTAGGGATAATCGTCACCGCCGATTGCGATCTTGAGCAGAGAAAGCACGCTCGCCTCGTCACCCTCGTCCCGGTCGTCGATGCGCGAACCGTCCTTGAGCGATATCTGTTGTTCGAGGACTGCGAGCGGAAGCGCGACCTGATCGAGTCATATCTGTTCAAAGCGTATTCGATAGACGTCCGCCAAGAGCGCGTCACAAAACTCACGCTCCTGCGGCAAGCCTGCGCACCGTCCGATCTAGACGGGAAGGATACGCGCAAAGTGGCGGCGGACTTTATCTTCGGCGCCTCGGATACCATCGCAGTCGAAGGTTACGTTAAGCTGATGAGAGACATCGGCAGCGGACCTAAAGGGAAGAATGCGCTCCGCGACCAAATTCGCAAGCGTGGCGATCTGCTAATGCTCCCCAGTATTAGAAAATTGGGGGTCGCTGGCCACATCGCGTGGTTGAGACACATCTGGCAGGTTGGTGTGGACGACATCGCGCTTCGGACCTCGGAGGTTGGCGATCGCCCGGGCGAGCGACTCGGACGCTTGGATTCGCCGTTCCGATACCGGTTGACGCAGCTGATGGCGCAGGTGTTTTCGGACATCGGCTTGCCGGACATTCCAGACGGGATGGATGAGGCCATGGAGGAGGCTTACGGTGATGCCTGAGTATATGTTAGTTAGTGAAGCCGCCCTCGACGCGGCGCTGGCCACCGGTGCGTTCGACTTGGGCTCGATGCTACCGAAGGAGGAAAGCGGAATACATCGGTTCGCTATTGGCGAATCCATTGTCGGATATAAGCTCGCTAACGAATCACCGGGTCAAATTCTGGCGCTGGTTGAGGCGAAATGGCTGGCGTTCCTGAAAGACGACGGCGGAGCCCCCAGTGAAGTTTTCCGAAGGGTCGCCCGGGTCGTAAAAGGCATGAAGTCGCCGCCGGTCCATCTTCCGCGGCATTGGCTGGAATACCACCACAAGAACCTACTGACCTTCTTCGCGTTGCCGCGTGAGGTCTCAAGCCGTCGTTGGGTGGTGGAAATCAACAGCGAGATCAAGTGCGTGAAGTTCGACTATCTGACCTCGCCGGGGTCGGTAGTGGACGTCGCGAACTTTGCGCCGAGTGCTTGGCCTAACGGCATCACCGGTGTCATCGCCCAGTTCGCCGCCGAAGAGCTAAGCGAACTGGAAACGCCCTCCTTCGCCCCGATCGCGCAGGAGTTCGATCTTGAGACAATTGGAAGCCGCTCGGTGGTCGAGGGACGATCCTACGAAGAGTGGCTGGATTTGCTCTCCGACTCCCAGAAGAACATACTCCAGCAAGACATGGATGCATCGGTGAGAATCCTCGGCCCCGCCGGTTCGGGCAAGACGCTCGCGTTGTGTATGCGGGCGATACAAATTTCGCGTGACAAGGATGTCCGAGCCCAAGGTAGACGGCTGCTCGTCGCCACGCACAGCTGGGCCATGTCCGAGCGGATCGACGGCGTTCTCACCGCTCTGAATGGAGGGATTTCACCCGATGCGATCACCGTCTTCCCACTACTGTCGCTGCTGGAACTCCATGCGGGCCACATCGGTCAGCAGCGGACAAACGTAATAGGCGATGACTCCTCGGAAGGTCGCTTCAAGTCGATCGAAATCATCGGCGAGACGATCTCAAAACTCGAACTCACGAACCACCCTGGCGTCGCAGGCTGGATAGGCGACGCGGTGTCGGCCGCTAGGGACAGTCGGCAGCGGCTCGACCTCACGTTGGACCTCTACGATGAGATTTCGGGCGTGCTGACCGCGTCTGGAGTCTCGCCCGACGACCCGGAATCGATTCAGGAATATCTAGCGTCATCCCGCGAAGATTGGATGCCGCCGTTTGAGACGATTGCCGACAGGGGTTTCGTGATCGCGGTGTATCGCTCCTTTATGCAGGAGTTGATCGACCGGTCCGCTATCACCACCGATCAGTTCATCCTCGATTCGATCAGAATTCTGGAGACGTTTACTTGGAGGATGAGGAAGGAGACTGAAGGATACGACTATATACTGGTCGACGAGCTACAAGTTTTCGATCCGCAGGAGCGGAGCGCGTTGCAGTTGCTCGGGCGGTCCCGGCGGGGTGTCCCCTTCATAACCGCTGAAGATCCGGCACAAGGAGTGTTCTCGTCGCTGAATGCGCGGCGCGCCACCGTCGAAAACGTTCCAGTCTACCTGGATGTCGTCCATCGCTTCAACGAGCAGATCTTCGAGTTTATCAGCTTCATATATCAGCAATTCCCCCTCAATGCCCTTCCACTCCGCATTCACGATACCCGCGGTGCCGGCACACAGCGTCCGGCGATGCTCTCATTCGCGAGGGCGGAGGAGGCTATCGCAGCGGCATCCAAGTTGGTCGCAGACATCTACGCCGATGCTGGGCCTTCCGATCGAATCTGCGTCGTGACCTTGGGGGACATCGACGCCGAGGTTTCTGCGCGGCTAGTCGAGCTGGGCCTCAAGACAATCAGGCTTGAGAGCTTCGACGACGTCGAGCGATTGTCCTACAGCAAACGGTCCATTGTCGTCTCTCCCTGGCAGTTCGTGGGCGGGACGCAGTTCTCGCACGTCGTGGTCTTGGCTTTGGGGATCTCCGCTCCCACTTCACAGTTCGGTCGTCTCCGCGAGATGGTATCCGTGTATCTCTCGTGCAGCAGGGCCACGGAATCGCTCAACATTTACTGCGCCGGATACGTCCCGCTGGTCCTAGCGAACGCTGTCGATGAAAAGCTACTAGCCGTCTAGTGAAGCTTCTGACGACTGTGGGAAAACCCACCCCACTGAGACCCAAAAGTGAGATGGCCACGAAAACGTTCTGTGCGACGCCCATTGAATGGCCAAACTTGATCAGATCGGGCGTATTCGAAAGAACATATATCAAGAGGGGAAAAGATTAACCATGCGCGTTATTCTGGGTGCGACGACTGGGCTGTTCAGGTCTTTGGCGTTTCGTCGGACGCGAAGAAGGTCTTGAAAAGCGCGGTGGACATTACCGTGTATTGGCTTGAGCGATACTTCTCGAATGGGAACGTATCCAGACCCGCGAGGCGATTACGTAGATTCTCGAACGTCATTTCCACCCCAGCATCCAAAGCCTGCCTCATGGCTCCGATGAGCCCGTTGACGACCGTGGGGGTCAGGAGGCGATTCTGAATCGTCCGGGAAGTCGTCCATCGGTCGGCCGGGAGGCGAGATTTCGCGGCGGCAAAGAACAGCCCGATCTGGCTCGCGCAGTAGTCGATGTAACGCTTGCGCGCTGCATCGTTCTCGAAGCTGACGAAAGTGTCCTTATCGGCATCCGTCCATCGCGCGAAGAGTGGACCAGGCACGCTAGGCCTAACGAGTGGGCGAAGCCCGTAGCTAACCACCGACGTGGTGCGCAGACCGCCGGCGTCGAAGAAACTCTGGGAGAATTTGCCAGAGAGAGCTCCTTGGCTGTCGTTCAGCTTGTCCAGAACATCTCTGGCGATGGAATCGGCGAGGAAGGGACGAATGAGTTGGTTGATAGCCTGTTTGAGTTCAGACTTGGCATTTGATTGCGTCGAGTTGATTTCTAGAAAAAGCCCAGCCTCGAACCGGGTCTTCTCCGGATCGCTGACTTTGTCCGGATAGATGATGCCGGTGACCAAGAGGTTCTGCTGCGATCGTAGGGCGCCGATGACATTCTCGTTGGCACCACCTTCGTAGTAAGAGAAGACGCGATGCTGACCATCAATGATCCCGACCGAGTTGAATTCGCTAGGAATGGAAATGACTGCTGGTTGTGTCGTGTGGATGGTCGTCGTGTCGATTGTGTTCTCGTTGGCATCGAGGATTTTTGTACCTGACGGCAGGGTAACGATAATGTTGTTTACGAACACTCGTTTCTGATCGACAAGGTATTTCCGTATGGAGTCTAGCTTCGTCCGCAGAATCATCCGCTGATATAGACCGCTACGATCCCTCCATCCGTCCCTGCGAAGGACATAAGCCCGCGACAACAGCGCCGATGGTTGGATGTAGAAGGAAACGACCTTATAGCCCTTCGGAAACTTGGAATGATGTTCGGGTAGGACCGAGCCGTTGAATGGGTCTCGCGGTGAAGCATTGGCGTTGAGTGCTTTGTCGGCGAAAACCTTGTATTCGATGCCAAGGAAAGCCAATAGCTCATGCTGGGCAGACCTACGCACCGTCTTCGTTAGAAGCTTGAAGTAACGGACGATGCTGTAGTCCATAAATAGGGCATGATTTATCTGAGTCTTTAGCTCTGCCTGAACTGTATTTAAGGAGCAATAGAGCAATACGACACGTATTTGATTGTCGCTGTACTTTGCTCCCAAGGCGCCTGCGATGCTGAGTGGTGCGCCTCGTGCGAACCCGATGAACTGCGCATCATCCTTCCGGATACGATCGTACATCAGGTATTTCTTCTTGGCGTGTTCGGAAATGTCGTTCGCCGTCGTGTACTCGGCGAAGACGACGACGTTCTCCAAGATAAAGACGTCGTCGAAATCCGAAGTCACCCCATCGTAGGTGAACTCCTTGTCGGACGCGCCCTCGGCGCGCTGAAAGCCTACTGCGGAAAAGACTTCCCGGATCTCGCGACGATGCCGCCGCTGCAGGTTACGCTTGGCGCGCTCCTCAGGACTCAACACCTTCTTCTTGGATTTCGTAACCTTAGCTTTCGCCATGTTCGCCTCCAGCCGAAGCCGGTTCGGATTCGGCTTCGTCTTGCCGCCATTCGAGGGGAACCTGAGCCACCCGCTCCGTGGATCGCGGACGGCGAACAGGTTTGCCCAGCGGTCTAAGCGGCAGGTCGCCTTTGGCGTATTGGGCGATGCGTTCCTCCGCGATCGCGAGATAGGGTTGATATCGGTCGATGCCGACGGCGTGCCGGCCGTGTTTTACCGCAGCGATCGCGGTGGCCCCGGTCCCTATAAAGGGATCCAGCACCGTCTCCCCCGCCTTGCTGAGCGCGAGCACGCACCGTTCCGCGAGTTCCACGGGGAACTGACAGGGATGTTCAGTATGTTCGGGATGGTTCGCCTTAACGTTGGGGACATCCCAGACCGGATTGTTCTGAAAATCCTCGACAGCTGAGAATTCCCAATAGTCCGATGGGTTCTTGCCCAATGGATTACCACTAGGCTTGCCAGCCTTCTTCCCCTTGGACGAGCTGTGGCGCTTGCCGGGGTAGAGCTGGGGGATGCGGACGGGATCGAGGTTGAAGGTGTAGGTGTCAGTTCTGCTGAACCACAGAACGGTCTCGTAGCGGCCGGAGAAGCGTTTGTCGGCGTTGTAGCCGAAGTTGTAGCGCCAGATGATGCGATTGCGCAGACGGAATCCCAAACTGCGGAAAATCTCGATGAAGGGCACGTCGAGGGGGAACAGCTCTCCATCGCTTATGTAAGTGCCGACCTGCCAGCACACTGAAGCGTTCTCCGTCAGCGCGGGTAGCATGGTCTCAATGACCTGCCTCTGCCACGCCAGATATTCGCCGTAGGTGCGCTCGTCCGTTCGCTCGTAGGGCTTGCCGATATTATAGGGTGGTGACGATATAACTAGGGTGCAACTGGCCGGGGAAAGGCACTGGAGTCGCTCAAGAACATCTCCAGCCAAAAAACGCGCCTCGCCAATCTCCTCGGCAGCGGTGACACTTTCTTTGGGAGGAGCGCTCATTTCCGCAGACGGGATTTGATCAACTCTACAGAGCATTCAGCGGTCCGGAGCTTAATGCAGCGCAACAGCGCTGAAGCATTCACCGGCAGCACGTGATGCGTCCGCACAACGTCGCTCTCGCGACAAGCCCCAGTCGACTATCGTCCCGTCAATCACCTGTACGCTGTCCCCCCGGAATCCCTCACCCTAGTCCTAGCGCTAATCCATAGAAGATTTTCAGGCAACCCAATCTGGATTCGAACTTCGGCAATCGATATTAAAGGAATAAATTCAATAACTTGCGGAGGCTATGCTTCAAGCGGCCATGCGACCCTCTGCGCACCTGTCGCAAGCCCTTGAAATATTTTGCTTATTCCTAAAGAATAAATGGTCGGGGAGACAGGATTCGAACCTGCGACCCTCTGCTCCCAAAGCAGATGCGCTACCAAGCTGCGCCACTCCCCGACGCCGGTGCGCTTTGCCGACGCAGGGGCGGCTTGGCAAGCGTTGCCTAGCGGTCGAGCCAATCGGTGAGGCTCAAATCGTCGGCCGATCGCGTTTCGGCGCCCATGCTCTTGCGCATGATGCCGAGCGCCCGGGGAGTCTGCGATTCATCCTCCCCGGCAACGGCATCACGCGGCGATCGGCGAGCGGAAACCGTTCGACGGCCCAGGGAGCCGCGGCATCGGGCGGGTCGGGTGTCCGGCTCATGCCCGTCTCCCTGTCGTCGTCGCTCGCCCTCGTCAGCGGTAAACCCGAGGGTTGTGTCGCTTCACAATAAGTTTTCGGGAAAGAAACCACCGCACGCTGTCGGGGAAGCGTGCTTCTTGGTGGGCCCGGCACCGAAATTTGATCTAGGTTAACGAACTGGAATAACGATATAAATATCGTGACCCCGGCGAGAATATCCCTGACGATACCCCAAGGCACCCTCGGATAACATGAAGCGGGCGCCCAGACAGCGACCGTCTCGACGCAGTGATCTAGCCGTGACTGTTGAAAAATACCAGACGCAGCAAATCGCACGGTGCGATGAGGGAATGCCTCCCTCCCAATCCGAATGTCCGTCTGCTGGGTGTTCCGCTCCTTCTATCGATAGGAGGAGATCAGCGTTTCGGGCGACTGCAGATCCTTGAAGATCATGTCGCTCCAAGCTTGGAGGAGTGCCGCCTTCGGTTTGGAATAGCGCGCTCGATTATAAGCCCATTCCGACGCCGATACACCGTTGGGCATATGAGCCAGAATCATGTCGATGATCAGGCGGTCGCCGGCACGATCAAGAAGAGCCGCCCGCTCATTCATGAGCGTCGAGAAGGCGGAGCGCCATCCATGAGGAACCATTCGATCCTTATAACGTCCGCCGGCGATAGTCTTGTAGAGTCCACTCAGCGCCCCCACCGACATGGGCTTTCGCCAAGCGGCCATTCTGGGGAACACGAACTCGGCATGACCGCTCAGTTGACGGACCATCCGAAGCGTCGCAACCGCCTCAACGGAAAGCGGAACATCATGTCTGAATTCCGGCATCTCCTTGTCAGCAGTTTTCAATTTCATATGCGCTGGCGGAATTTTCCAGACAGGCCGTTCCGGAGGTTTCGCAGGATCGGTCCAATCGATCCCTTCAAATTCGGACCATCTGGCCAGGCAAAGCGTGCCAACACGAACGAGCGTTAGCGCCAGGAAACGGGACGCCAGCTTGGTGAGAAGGTGCCCGGGCGATCGATCCACCGCCTTCTGGAACTCCAGCAGTTCGCCAACATCGACAAGGGCAGGCAGCCGTCTCGCGGGTGGGGTGGGTTTCAGCGCCTCGGCCAAGCCTTTTACGTCCTCGATAATATCGGCGGATATCAATCTCTCAGCCCGCGCTCGCGTGAGGATGGCCAGGACATCGCCCTTCACGCGTTTGGCTGTCTCGATCGCACCGCGGGCTTCTATTTTCCGCAATTGGGTCAGCACCATCGAACTGGTGATTTCCGTCACCGGAAGTTTGCCCAGCGATTTAAGGATATCGTTCTCTACCCGACTACGGACACGATATGCGTTGGCGGGTGACCAATGCCCTTCATGATCTGAGAGCCACTTTTGTGCTAAGCTGGCCAAGGTATTGTCGCCAGCCTGCAACTTCATGTACTTGCGCTTCTTAGCTTCGACCCAAGGATCTTTTCCATCCCTGAGTTCCCGTCGAGCCGCATCACGCCGATCTCGCGCCTCAGCCAATGACACCTCTGGAAAGAGGCCGAAAACAAGCAGTCTTTCCTTGCCCGCATAACGATATTTGAATCGCCATGACCGGCTGCCTTTCGCCGTGACGTAAAGAAAGAGCCCCAAGGCGTCATGGAGCTTATAGCCTTTCCCGGAAGGTTCGGCGTTTCGAATTCGTTGGTAGGTCAGCATCTGATCAACCCTTTCTCCGGGACCAGAGCGACAAAAACGCAACGATTCGTGATAGCGTATGGTAGTTTATGGATGCTCATGGTGGAATAAATCTCCTAAATATTTATTTTATTATCAGAGTCTTATATACACGATCATCGCTTGCTAGGGAATCTCCGCAGTCGAATTCGCCCACAATCGCCCTCCGGAAGGCGCAAGGACGCGAGATCGCCGCCAAGCGGAGGCGCTGATGCTGGCGGGCATGCCGTTGCTGAAAAGATCGGCGATCGTAGCGCAAGTAAGCGATAACGGCAGGTTACTCTGCAGTGCTTGGCAGGGTCCTCGCAGACACTCTTATTCGAGCATCTCTACACTCCCCCTCCTTCTCCCGTTAGCGCAATTGGAGAAGCGCGTTTCCTGCATTTGCGAGCGACATCACTTCGATCCCCTCGCGCAATGGGTACCGATCCTGGCCAGGATACACGACGATACGGCGATCGGGCGCGAGATCGGCACAAGCTTGATGGAAGCCTCGTTCGACTTTGGGTGCGAGACTGCGCTTGATTTCTATCGCCCAAAGCTGGCCACCTCGAAGTGTCAGGAGCAAGTCGATTTCCGCACCTCGCGCTGTCCGATAGAAGTTCGCCCGGGTTCCCTCGGGCGCGACGGCGATGAGGGTTTCAATGACGAAGCCCTCCCAACTCGCCCCGGCGACCGGGTGACGAAGGACGTCATCCAATGTCGCAAGTTCAAGGAGGGTGTGAACCAATCCACTATCGCGCACGTAAACACGCGGCGACTTCACCAAACGTTTGCCGACATTGTCGTGCCAAGGTTCGAGCCGCCGGACCAGCAGCAGATCGACAAGCAAGTCGAGCCACGCAGCAACCGTCTTTGCATCAACGCCGATGGATCGAGCAAATTCAGCAGCGTTCAGCAGTCCGGACTGGTGGTGCGCGAGCATCGTCCAGAAACGCCGCATGGTCTCCGCCGCGATGCGCGGCCCGAACATCGGGATGTCGCGTTCGAGATAGGTTCTGATGAAATTCTGGCGCCAGCGGTCGCTCGCGATGTCATCCTCGGCAAGAAAGCTATCCGGAAAACCGCCCCGCGTCCAAAGACGATCCAGATCATTGCCGGGCACTTCCAGGGCATCCAAAGGGCGCATCTCGAGATAGCTGATGCGACCGGCCAGCGTTTCCCCCGTCTGGCGCATCAAATCGATGGAGGCAGATCCGAGAAGCAGGAAACGCCCGGTGCGCACTCCCCTCCGCCGACCGCGATCAATCAGACCGCGCAAAACCTGGAATAGTTCGGGGAGACGGTGGACCTCATCGAGAATGACGAGCTTATCCTCCTGCGTTGGAAGGTAACTTTCGGGATCGTCGAGAAGCCTGCGGTCTTTCGGCGATTCAAGATCCAGATAAATCGATGGTCGCGTCTGCGCGATCTCCAGTGCCAGCGTGGTCTTTCCGACCTGCCGCGGCCCGAGAAGGGCAACCGCCGGCGCACGGTTGATTTCCGCGATGAGCTCGGAGGTAATACGCCGATCAATCATTGTTGTAATTATGGATCACAATTCCCGTTTTGCAACAATAAATTTGCTATTGGATTTTGAAGCGCGGGCAGGCTTCACTAGTCGCCAGGGCGAGGGCAAACCTTGCGTGACCATATCCGCCCAAGTCTGATATAGTGCGGCGCGCGGTTTCAAATAGCGTGCTCGGTTATACGCCCATTCCGATGCTGACACTCCGGCCGGCACATGCGCCAACGCCATATCGATAAGCAGCCTGTCTCCGGGTCGATCCAGTTCCGCGGCTCTCTCGTTGAGTATGGTGGAAAATGCCGTTCGCCACCCATGCGGAACCATCCGATTCTTGTACCGGCCGCCACCCAGTCGCTTGTAGAGCGCACTGAGTGTCGCATCAGTCATCGGTATACGCCATGACCGACTATTGATGAAAACGAACTCAAACCGCCCCGTCAATATCCGTGCCGCACGCAACACTTCGACGGCCTGCAAGGAAAGAGGGATATCGTGACTGAATCCGGGCTCGCCCTTGTCTTCCACATCCAGCTTCATCCTTTGGGCAGGAATGCGCCACACAGCCCTCGAGGAAGGCTGGTCATCTCGATCCCAGTCAATACCTTCGAATTCTGACCAGGTTGCTGTCCGCAAGATACCAACCCTGGGAACAGTCAATGCAAGAAAACGGGAGGCCAGCTTGGCGACACTGCCAGCGGTAGAGCAGTCAACCGCCCGCTGCAGTTCGAGAAGCTCGTCAATCTTCGTCAAGGCGGGTTGCCTGATGACCGGCATGGCCGGCTTGAGAGCAGGTCCGATACATTCGACAGAGTGAACGACGGTGGCGGGAACACGGCCTTCCGCATGCGCACGCTTCAGAACGGCCAGAACATAGCCTCTGACCCGTTTGGCCGTTTCGATGGCCCCACGTGCCTCGATGGCGCGGAGCGCTCGAAGCACTATTGGCCCATCGATCTCGTTGACGGGCATTTTCCCGATTGCAGGAAAGATATCTTTCTCCAGGCGGCTTCGGACCCGAAACGCGTTTGCCGGAGCCCAGAGAAGACACTGGTCGGCAAGCCACTCCTCTGCCACAAACTCGAAAGTGTCTTCAGGATTAGAGATCCGCGATTGGCGCCGTCGCGACGGCGCGGGATCCTTTCCGGCACGAATCGTAGCCCAAGCACTATTTCGCTTCTCCCGGGCGTCATTCAGACCCACTTCGGGAAACAGACCGAAAGTTAGCCTCTTCTCCTTGCCATCGTATCGATATTTATATCGCCAGGATTTCGAACCTTTGGGGCTTACGTAGAGATACAAGCCGTTCTGATCTGCCAACTTGTAGCCCTTCTCTCGCGGCTTCGCATGGCGAATCTGTGTAACTGTGAGAGCTATCACGACCTCCTCTGGAATCATCGGAGACATGAAGGCCCGGATGAACGCGGAGGGCGCTGCTAAAGCGACCAAGTCGCCTGCCACAGCAATTTTTCCTGCAAACCTTTTTCGAATCTCTTTGTTGCGACCTCGTAACAATCGACGCTAGGCTCTCAGGATTTCCCTCATCCCCAAATATCGCCACTGACCCAAGGCCGGACGCCCAATCGTCTTCATGACGGGCGAGCTTCTGCCGCCGGCTAGGACGGCCGACAGCGCCATCATAGCTCGTTCAAGTTTATCTGCCGCAGCCTACATGGTCGAACATTTCCATGCGAATTGGCTAGCGCCCACTATCTGATGCGAGCCTCCCTAACCAACGTCCAGGACCAGCCTTCGGTCGTAAGCGCTTCGCTAATCCAGGCAACAACAAGACCCGGCTCATCACTGCAATACCATTGGATATAGTCGCCTTCCTCTCGCACCCAAGCCACCAGATCGCCTGCCGTGCGGAAGGAATAAGAGACGACCTCGCCATCAGGCCCGTGCCATTCGACCCCGACAAGAGCCGACCATAGATCGACACCGTAGGCGCCGTTCGATCTGACTCGATCACCAACGGTCCGATCAACGGCAGCTTCAAACTGCTTATAAGGCCGAAGAATCCGGCTGCTGGGAACGCCCTCGAAATCTCTTCTGCAGAAAAAGGGGAAGATAGCCTCCATCATATGTGTTGCTTGTGCTGATTGACTGCAGCCCGATCTCATTCGGACAAAGCGTCATCTATTGTCGACCAGCGACAAAGGATCATCTTCTGTCGACCGCGGTCCAGGCTCTCTCGACGCTCTCCCAATTCGTTTCTAGGCGGCGCCACGTTCAACCTCGTCAGCAGATATACCGCTAAGGAAAGAGAAGTTGCTCTCCTTCCAAAGCTCAACCCAATAATTATAGCCAGATCGGCTATCAGGAGAGGATTGAGCGTACCCGGCTAGTCGGGCGGAGCAACAGCCTTCTAGCCAAGTTTGTCGCAACGCGATGCAACCTCGTGAGACGACGACGGTTTATCACTGACGAGAGCGGGCGACGACAACAGGGAGATGGGCATGAGCCGGACATCCGACCGCGCCATCAATCGCCGCAAGCTACTGGCGCTCGGCGCGGCCTTTGGCACCACGGCCGCGGCGGGCGCGGTCGCCAGTCATGATGGCATGCTCGGCGGACCGAGCCGAACCTTCACCAACACGCTGCCGTGGCGTGACGGTTTGACCGACGCACCCGGGGCGGTTGCCGCCGGCGGCTGGCGTTTCCTTAATGGCGGCGAGGTCGGCTTCCTCACCGCCGCGGTCGACCGGATGATCCCGCCTGATCCCACAGGGCCGAGTGCATCGGAAGCCGGCGTCGTCACCTTCCTCGATCGCCAGCTTGCCGGCGATTACGGCAACGGCGCACATTTTTACCTCGAGGGACCGTGGGCAAAGGGCGTCGAGACCCAAGGCTATCAGAGCCGCTACACCCCTGCCCAATTCTATCGCCATGCCATCGCCGCGATCGAGGCGGCGGTCGGTCATGCCGAGGGGGGCAAGGCGTTCAGGGATCTGCCCGCCGATCGCCAGGATTCGCTCCTGAAGCAGATGGAATCGGGGGACCTGAAGCTCGACGGGCCGATCACCTCGAAGGCGTTCTTCACGATGTTCCTGCAGAACGTGCTCGAAGGCTATTTCTCGGACCCGATCTACGGCGGCAACAAGGGCGGCGCGGCATGGGCGATGATCGGCTTTCCCGGCGCGCATTACGATTATTCGGAATGGGTCACAGCCTATAACCAGCCCATCCCCGTCCAGCCCGTCGGCCTGCGCGGCCGGCTCGATTGGTCGCGGAGCTGAGCGATGGCCAAGGCGATGCCCAAGGTGGATGTCGTGCTGGTCGGCTTCGGCTGGACCGGCGCGATCCTCGCGCAGCAATTATGCGATGCCGGGATGACCGTGCTCGCCCTCGAGCGCGCCGCCGCGCGCACCACGCCCGATAATTGGGCGACCACGTTCGACCAGGACGAGCTGCGCTATATGTGGCGGCATCATCTGTTCCAGAACGTCAAATATTCGACGCTGACGGTACGCAACAATGTCAACCAGACCGCGCTTCCCATGCGCAAGCTGGGTTCGTTCCTGCCGGGCACCGGGGTCGGCGGCGCAGGCATCCACTGGAACGCGCAGATCTGGCGCTGGCTGGAGACCGACTTCAAGCTCAAGAGCCATAACGAGGCGCGCTACGGCAAGGCCGCGACCGAGGGGCTGACGATCCAGGACATGCCGCTCGGCTATGACGAGCTCGAGCCTTATTACGACATGTTCGACCGCATCTGCGGCACCTCGGGCAAGGCGGGCAACCTCAAGGGCGCGAAACAGCCCGGCGGCAACCCGTTCGAAGGTTCGCGCAGCGCAGACTATCCGACCCCGCCGCTCACGCTCACTTATGGTCCCAAGTTGTTCGAGCAGGCGGCGGCGGGGATGGGACTTCATCCGTTCACGCATCCCGCAGGCAATCTGTCGGAGCCCTATACCAACCCGCTCGGGCTACAGATGGGCAAATGCACCTATTGCGGCTTTTGCGAGAAATTCGGCTGCGGCAATTATTCCAAGGCGTCGCCGCAGACCGCACTGATCCCCTACATACTGACCAAGCCGAACTTCGAGCTGCGCACCGAGTGCGAGGTTCTCAAGGTCGAGCGCACGCCCGACGGCAGGCACGCGACCGGCGTCACCTATGTCGATGCCTCGGGCGCGGAATATTTCCAGCCTGCCGAGATCGTCGCGCTGACCGCCTACCAGCTCCACAACGTCCATCTGATGCTCGTCTCGGGGATCGGCCAGCCCTACGACCCGGCGACCGGCCAGGGCCATGTCGGCAAGAATTACTGCTATCAGACGATGAGCTCGGTCGATCTGTTCTTCGAGGACAAGAACCTCAATCCGTTCATTGGCGCGGGTGCTCTCGCCTCGGTGATCGACGACTATAACGGCGACAATTTCGACCATTCGGGGCTCGGCTTCATCGGCGGCGCCTATATCGCCGGGATGATCACCGGCGCGCGGCCGATCGAGATGACGCGGGTGCCCGACGGGGTTCCCAAATGGGGGCTCGAATGGAAGCGCGCGGTGGCCAAATATTACCTGCGCAACATGTCGCTCTCGGTCCACGGCTCGAGCTACGCGCAGGCTGGCAATTACCTGAGCCTCGATCCAACCTACAAGGATCAGTTCGGCCGGCCAATGCTGCGCATGACCTTCGATTTCCCCGACAACGATCTCAAGATGGCACAATATTGCACCGACCGCGCCGCCGGGATCGGTCACAGGATGGGCGCGAGCCACGTCCATCCCAAGCCGCGCAAGGGGCCGTGGGACGTCACGCCCTATCAGACCACGCACAATTGCGGCGGCACGATGATGGGAACGAGCCCGGCCGACAGCGTGGTCAACAAATATTCGCAGAGCTGGGACGTCGCCAATCTGTTCGTCACCGGCGCCGGGCTCTATCCGCAGAATCCGGGCTATAACCCGACCGGGACGCTGGCGGCCTTGTGCTTCCTCACCGCCGACGCGATCAAGAGCCAGTACGTCAAGGCGCCCGGCGCGCCGCTGGTGGCGGCATGAACGCCGACGCGACGCAGCGGCGCAGCCTCTGGCATCGTGTGCTGCTCGCGATCGTCGCGGTGATGGTGCTGTTGATCGCGCTATCGATCGTCACCTGGGGCTGGCTCAAGCTCAATCCGGTGAAGATCGTCGAGCCGCCGCCCGGTGTGCTCGGCCTGCTCACCGCGCCGATCCCCGACGGCGCCAATGCCGACCTGATCCGCCGCGGCCGCGCGCTGACGATCGCTGGCGATTGCGTCTCGTGCCACACCCGCGCCGGCGGGCATCCGTTCGAAGGCGGGCTCGGCCTCCAGACACCGTTCGGGGTGATCTATTCGCCCAACATCACCAGCGATCGCGCCACCGGGATCGGCGACTGGACGCCCGACCAGTTTTTCGCCGCGCTGCATCGCGGCGTCGCGCCGGGCAGCAAGTATCTCTATCCAGCGCTGCCCTATCCGCACTTCACCACGATCCCGCGCAGCGATACCGACGCAATCCTCGCTTATCTAAAGACGGTGCCCGCAGAACATTATGTCGAGCCCGGCAATCGCCTGCCGTTCCCGCTCGACGTCCGGCTCAGCATGATCGCGTGGAACGCGGTGAACTTCACACCGCACGCCTTTCAGCCCGATCCGTCGAAGCCGGCGGCGTGGAACCGCGGCGCCTATCTGGTCCAGGGGCTCGGCCATTGCGGCGCCTGCCACACCGCCAAGACCGCGCTCGGCGCCGAGCAGCGGACCCGCGCGCTCCAGGGCGGCACGCTCGACAATTGGGTGGCACCCGATCTCACCGGCAATCCGCGCACCGGCCTCGGCAGATGGAGCGCCGCCGACATCGTCGCGTATCTGAAGACCGGTCGTAACACGCATTCCAATGCTGCCGGGCAAATGGCCGAAGTGGTGACCTATTCGACCTCGTTGATGCCTGACGAGGATCTCGCCGCGATCGCCACCTATCTCAAGACCCTCGCGCCGAGCGCCAATGTGCCGAGTCCGGCCCCGGCGGCAGCGGCGATGCGCGCCGGCGGAGCGATCTACGCCGATGCCTGCACCGCTTGTCACCTCGCCGCCGGTAAGGGGCAACCAGGCATGTTCCCGCCACTCGCCGGCAGCGCGGCAGCTCAGCAAAGCGATCCCACCGGCCTGATCAGGCTGATCCTCGCCGGTGGCCGCACCGCGCCGACGCTGACGCATCCCAGTTTCCAGACGATGCCGAGCTTCGCGTGGAAGCTGAACGACCAGCAGATCGCCGATGTCGCCACCTATGTCCGCAACAGCTGGGGCAATCGCGCTTCGCCCATTCCGGCAGATGCCGTCGCCGATCTTCGCGGCAAGCTCGCCCTGCGCCACGCGCTGCGGCGCGGCGACGGTCAATGAATGAAACCCTCTTTGCCTGCCCCTTCGATCGCGCAAATCGCTGGTTCGCCGGCGCGGCGTTATTATACCGGCGGCAATCTCGATCGCGCTCGGGCGATCGCCGATTTACGCGCGCGCACGCACAAATTGATGCCACGCTTCGCGCTCGAATATCTCGAAGGCGGCGCCGGCGAGGAGGCGACGCTGTATCGCGAACGCGAGGCGTTCGCCGAGTGGCGCTACATGCCGCGGACGCTGGTCGACGAATCTAACCGCGACCTGAAGCGCGCTCTACTCGGACGCGAGGCGGCGATGCCGCTTGCAGTCGCGCCAACCGGCCTCAACGGCGTTTTCATGCGCCACGCCGATATTGCGCTTGCGCAGGGCGCCACAAGGTTCGGCGTGCCATTTATCCAGAGCACCATGTCGAACGACCGTATGGAGGATGTGGCGAAGGTCGATCGCCTGCGGCACTGGTGGCAGCTCTATGTGTTCGGCGGCGATGAGATCTGGCAGGAACTGCTGCGCCGCGCCGATGCCTGCGGCTGCGAGGCGCTGGTGTTGACCACCAACTCGCAGATCTTCGGCGATCGCGAATGGGATAGTCGTAACCGGGTCGGCGGTGCGTGGCCGACCTTTGGCGCGATGGTCGATGCGGCGCTTCATCCGCGCTGGTTCATCTCGACGATGATGCACGGCATGCCCGAATTCGCCAACGTCGTGGATTTCGTGCCCAGGGACCGGCGCAGCTTCTTCGACAGCGCCAACTGGATCCGCGACCAGATGCCGCGCACCTTGTCATGGGGTGACGTCGCAAAAATCCGCGCGCGCTGGCCCAAGCCGTTCTTCGTCAAAGGGGTGCTGAACCTCGACGACGTGCGTCGCGCCGTCGACAGCGGGATCGACGGCGTCATGCTCGGCAGCCACGGCGGGCGGCAGATGGACTGGGCGGTCGCGGCGCTCGATATCCTGCCCGAGGCGCGCAAGATCGTCGGCGACAGGATCGCGCTCTATATGTCGGGCGGCATTCGCCATGGCACCGACATGCTCAAGGCGCTGGCGCTCGGCGCGGACGCGGTGCTCGCCGGTCGCGCGATGCTCTACGGCCTGTGCGCGGGCGGTGCCGACGGTGTGCATCGCGCGCTCGAGATCGTGCACGACCAGGCGATGAACGAGCTTGGCCAGCTCGGTGTGCCGTCGCTCAATGCGCTCGACGCCTCGCTGATGCGCCGCATGCAGGGCACGCCGGTTCCGCAGGTCTGATCGCGTCAGGCCGGATAGGCCATGGTCGAGAGCAGCGCGATCTCCGCCGCGCGTGAATCGAGTCGGGTGTGCTGGACGACGATCGGCACGCTACTGGTGATCACGCTGGCGTAATCGGTGCCACGCGGCACCGGCTCGGGATCGTCGAGTTCGTTGAAGCGCAGGTGCAGCGTGCGGCGCGCGCCAAGCGTTACCTTGTACGGCCCGACGGGCTCGCGGTCGGTGAAGAACAGTATCATCTCGACCTGCGCTTCGGCGTCGCCGGTGTTGAGCAGGCATGCCGCCTCGTGGCTGAGCAGCGGCCGATCCGCATTGATCATGCTGTGTTGGGGGATGAATCCTTCGGGGATTACCCAGCGGGTGCGGCCGATCGCGTCCATTTCACCATCTCCTTCGTATTGCGATGGAACGGCGCACGGCGCGATCCGTTACCAAGACACACGAAAATTCCCATTCGATCGAGCAAGGAGGCGCATGTCATGGCGCAGACTGTCGGCGACTTTTTCTGGGAACGCCTGCATCAATGGGGCGTGCGCCGGATCTTCGGCTATCCGGGCGACGGCATCAACGGCTTGCTCGGCGCGCTCGACCGCGCCGGCGACAAGTTCGAGTTCGTCCAGGTGCGCCACGAGGAGATGGCCGCGTTCATGGCCTCGGCGCACGCCAAGTTCACCGGCGAGCTCGGCGTTTGCATGGCGACGTCGGGGCCGGGGGCGGCGCATCTGCTGACAGGACTTTACGACGCCCGGCTCGATCACATGCCGGTGCTGGCGATCGCCGGGCAGCAGGCGCGCACCGCGGTCGGCGCGCATTATCAGCAGGAGCTCGATCTCGGCGCGATGTTCAAGGACGTTGCCGGCGCCTTCACCGGCTATGCCGCGGTGCCGGCGCAGGTTCGCCACCTGACCGATCGCGCGGTGCGCATCGCTCTGGGGCGACGACGGGTGACCGCACTGATCTTCCCCAACGATCTGCAGGAACTGGAGATGGAGCAACCGCCGCGCAGCCACGGCGCGGTGTTCTCGGGTGTCGGCTGGTCGGCCCCCAACGTAGTGCCGACCGACGCCGATCTCAAACGCGCGGCCGATGTGCTCAATTCGGGCGAAAAGGTCGCGATGCTGATCGGCGCGGGCGCCAAGGAGGCAGTCGACCAGGTGACCGCGATCGCGGACCGGCTCGGCGCCGGCTGCGCCAAGGCGCTGCTCGGCAAGCAGGTGCTACCCGACGAGCTGCCGTGGGTGACCGGCTCGATCGGCATGCTCGGCACAAAGCCGAGCTACGACATGATGATGGAGTGCGACACCTTGCTGATGCTTGGCTCGGGTTTTCCTTATTCGGAGTTCCTGCCCAAGGAAGGCAAGGCGCGCGGGGTGCAGGTCGATATCGATCCCGGCATGTTGTCGATCCGCTATCCGATGGAGGTGAACCTGACCGGCGACGTCGCCGCGACGCTCGAGGCGCTGCTGCCGCTCATCAAGCAGAAGACCGATACCGCTTGGCGCGACACCATCGCCGGCTGGAAGCAGGAGTGGGACACGACGCTCGAGGAACGCGCCGAGGTCGCCGCCAACCCGGTCAACCCGCAGAAGGTGTTCCGCGAATTGAGCCCGCGACTGCCGAGCAACGCCATCATCACCAGCGATTCGGGGAGCTGCGCCAATTGGTACGCACGCGATCTGAACATCCGACGCGGAATGATGTGCTCGCTGTCGGGCGGGCTGGCCTCGATGGGCGCGGGCGTGCCCTATGCGATCGCCGCCAAGTTCGCCTTTCCCAATCGCCCGGTGATCGCCAGCGTCGGCGATGGCGCGATGCAGATGAACAACATGGCCGAGCTGATCACGGTCGCCAAATATTGGCAGGAGCGGTGGCGCGATCCGCGTTTCATCGTACTGGTGCTCAACAACCAGGATCTCAATCAGGTGACCTGGGAGCAGCGGGTGATGGAGGGCAACCCGAAGTTCGACGCGACGCAACAGATTCCCGACGTGCCCTACCACAAATTCGCCGAGTTGATCGGGCTGAAGGGTATCTTCGTCGACGATCCCGATCGCCTCGCGGCGGCGTGGGACGAGGCGCTCGCCGCGGACCGCCCGGTGGTGCTCGAGGTCAAGACCGATCCCGAGGTGCCGCCGCTGCCGCCCCACATCACGATCAAGCAGGCGCGCGCCTTCGCCTCGATGCTGGTCAAGGGCGACCCCGACGAAGAGGGCGTGATCAAGGGCAGCGCCAGGCAATTGTTCGCGCACGTCTTCGGAGACGGCGACTGAGCCATGAAGACGGCACCCGACAGCGACACGCCGGCGGTGCGGTTGATCGCCGGCGGCGCGACGGCGCTCGCGGCATCGGTGCTCGCCGACAGCGGGCTCGAACATTATCGCGGCTCGTTCGCCAATCCGGCGATGGTATTGCCGATCGCCGCCTCGTCGCTGGGCATCGCGGTCAACGGCCGTCGGGCGCAACGGCCGGCGAGCGGCGGCTCGCCCGCAATCACGATCAGCCATGTCGGTGCGGTGACGATCGGCGCGCTGGGCCTCGGCTTTCATGCCTATAACGTGCTCAAGCGTCCGGGCGGGCCGAGCTTCACCAACCTGTTCTATGGCGCGCCCGTCGGCGCCCCCGCGGCGTTGGTGCTCGCCGGTACGCTGGGCATGGCGGCCGACACGCTGGCGCGGGACAAGCATCTTTTGGGGCCGGTCGAGCTTGCCTCCGGCCGTGCGATCGGCGCGCTTGCCGGCGTCGGGCTGATCGGCACCACCGGCGAAGCGGCGCTGCTGCATTTCCGCGGCGCCTATCATGATCCGTTCATGTGGGCGCCGGTGGTGCTGCCGCCGATCGCCGCCGCTGCGCTGCTCCGAGACGTCGTGCAGCATGAGCGTCGCCGGGCAACAACGATCCTGCTTGGCGCCACCGCCGCGCTCGGGGTGATCGGGGCTGCCTTCCACAGCTACGGCGTATCGCGCAACATGGGCGGCTGGCGGAACTGGCGGCAGAACCTTCTCGCTGGTCCGCCGATCCCGGCACCGCCGGCATTCGCCGGCCTGGCACTCGCCGGGCTCGGCGCGCTCCTGCTGATGAAGCAGCGGCATCGTCGTGGCTGACCGCTTTCCCGATTATGACGTGCTCGCCAAGCGCGACAGTCCGAGCTGGAACCCGCAGACGCGCAAGGTAATCGCCGAGCGGCTGGCGACGCCCGAACCCGAGGTGCTGACGCCCGAGCAACGCGCAGCGCTGCATCAGCTGATCGACCGCATCGTGCCGCAGCCCGAACATCGCCCGCCAACCAACGCCGCGGCGCTGGTGTTGCACAAGATCATGACCAACGCCTCGGACGGGTTCCGCCACCATCGGCTGCCGTCGGTTCGCGAAGCCTGGGAACGTGGGCTCGATGCGATCGACGCCGAAGCGCGAGCGCGGTTCGGCCATGCCTTCGCCCTGCTCGATGGCGACAAGGCGGACGCCGTGCTCCGCGCGATAGAGCTGGGCGATACTCGCGCCGAAGCCTGGGCTGACCTGTCGCCGGCGCTGTTCTGGAGCTGGCGGGTGATCCCCGATGTGGTCTCGGCCTATTACGCGCATCCCTCGGCGTGGAGTGCGATGGGGTTCGGCGGACCCGCCTCTCTACGCGGCTATGTCCGCCTGCAAGCCAATCGTCGCGATCCGTGGGAAGCCGAGGAGGTCGAAGATTGAGCGACGCGCCGCAGGCCCCGCGCGCGATCGGCGGCCGCGCACCCGACGTATTCACGCCGGGCGGCTGGACGCCGATGCGACAATATGACGAGGGCGACGAGGTCGATTTCGTCATCGTCGGTACCGGTGCGGGCGGCGGCACGCTCGCCTGCAAGCTCGCGGAGGCGGGCTTCTCGGTCGTCGCGATGGATGCCGGCCCCTATTGGCGCCCGCTCGAGGATTTCGCCTCCGACGAGACGCATCAGGAAAAGCTCTACTGGACCGACGAGCGCATCGTCGATGGCGAGACTCCGCTCAAGATGGGCTCGAACAATTCGGGCAAGTCGGTCGGCGGATCGACGGTGCATTTCGCGATGGTCTCGCTCAGGATGCGCCCCGAGCACCTCAAGGCGCGCACCATGCTGGGCTACGGCGTCGACTGGCCGATCGGCTGGCGCGAGATGTGGCGCTATTACGATGAGGTCGAGCGAGCGCTGTGCATCTCGGGCCCGGTCACCTATCCCTGGGGCCCGAAGCGGCCGCGTTATCCCTATCGCGCGCACCCCTTGAACGCAGCGGCCGACTATCTCGCCCGCGGTGCCGAAGCGCTGGGAATCCGCTGGACCGAAACGCCGATCGCCACCCTGTCCGCGCCTCGGGGCAAGGCGCATCCCTGCGTCTATCGCGGCTTCTGCGTGACGGGCTGCTCGACCAACGCCAAGCAATCGGTGCTGGTGACTTGGCTGCCCCGCGCACTCGCGGCGGGGGCGGAAATCCGCGATCTGGCAATGGTCGGACGGATCGAGACGCGGCACGGCCGCGCCGCCGGCGTGCACTATTTCCGCGAAGGCGAATGGCGTTTCCAGAAGGCCAAAAACGTCGTCGTCGCCGGCTATGCGATCGAAACACCGCGGCTGCTGCTCAATTCCGCCAATACCGAATTCCCCGACGGTCTCGCCAATTCGTCGGGGCTGGTCGGCAAGAATCTGATGGTCCAGCTCAATCAAGCCGCCTGGGGGCAGGTCGAGGACGAGGTGCGATCGTACAAGGGACCACCCAGCCTGGCGATTTCCGAACACTGGAATTACGAGGATGCCGGCAAGGATTATTTCGGCGGCTGGACCTATATGAGCCAGGGGCCGCTGCCGATCGCCTGGGCCAAGGAACTGGCCGGCGGACGCGGTCTGTGGGGCCGGGCGCTGATCGACGAGATGGCGCGCAGCAACCATTCGGTCGGCCTCAAGATGGTCGGCGAGGTACTGCCCGACGAGCGCAACCGCGTGACGCTGGCCGACGAGACCGACCAATACGGTTTGCCGATCCCGCGCATCACCTTTTCCTGTCGCGAGAACGAAAAGGCGATGATCAAACATGCGGTCGATTTCATGGACGCGAGCCTCGAGGCGACGGGCGCGATCGAACGCTGGAAGGAGATGGACGACACCTGCCATCTCAACGGCACCGCGCGGATAGGCGACGATCCGGCGACCAGCGTCGTCGATGCCGATTGCCGAAGCTGGGACATCCCCAATCTGTGGATCTGCGACGGCTCGGTGTTCCCGACTGTCGGCGGGGTCAATCCGTCGCTGACGATCCAGGCGATCGCCTGCCGCACCGCCGACCGCATCAAGGCGCTCGCTGCATGCTGCAGCCTTTAGGCGACCATTCCAAAGGTGGAACCAACATCGGAACGTATTCGCTTTGGCATCATGTTCGAAGGTGCTCTGACAGGGAGGGTCGCCTTGGTGACCGGCGGAGATTCGGGAATCGGCGCGGCCTGCGCAAAGGCGCTCGCCGATGCCGGCGCCGATGTCGCGATCACCTATCTCGACGACCAAGAAAGCGCGGCCGCGACGGCCGACGATATCCGGCAAAAGGGCCGTGCTGCCGTCACGCTGCGCAGCGACGTCCGCAAGGAGGCAGCGGTCGAGGCGTGTTTCGATCAGGTGGCCGAAGCGCTGGGCCAGCCGGATATTCTGGTGAACTCGGCAGGGCTGAACATGTCCGGCACCGAGGTCGCCGACATGGAGCTCGGTCAATGGCAGGACATGATCCTGACCGACCTGAGCGGCACGTTCCTCACTTGCCGCCGCCTCGTGCGCGATCTTCGCCGTGACAAAAAAGGCGGCGCGATCATCAACATCACTTCGATTCACGCTGATGTCATGCGTGCCGGGGGCGCGGATTACATGGCGGCGAAAGGCGGCCAGAAGAACTTCACCGAAACGCTGGCGCTGGAGGTCGCGGGTGACGGCATCACCGTCAACGCGATCGCGCCGGGGATGATCCTGACCCCGATGAACCAGGTCGCGAAGGATCATTGGATCGTCCGCAAGATCAAGACCGAGTTCATCCCCCTCAAACGCGCAGGCCAGCCGGAGGAGATCGCCGCAGCGGCGGTGTTCCTCGCCTCCCCCGCCGGCGCCTATTTTACGGCGTCGACGCTGACGATCGACGGCGGCCTGTCCAAGATGCTGGCGCTCGGCGCTTGACCGGGCCCGGCTTCGACGTCGCCGGAATCGAGGATATCCGGCTTCGGGGGCCGGCGGACCTTGCCCGGAAGCGGCTGATGAGCCCCTATGTCTGGCGGGATGCCGACAGGTTCCGGATGCTCTTTCGTGTGGTCGACGACGCGGCGGCCACAACGGGCTCCTTGTGGCTCGCGCAGGGAGACGGACTGGACTTCACCGCCGACGAGGCGCCCCTGATCGTGCCCGGACCGCAGGATTTCGACGCCAAAGGCTGCGAGGATCCAACCGTCGTCCATGTCGATGACGGTTGCCTCGTCTATTATACCGGCGTGCAGAGCGACGGCGTCGCGCAGCTCTTGTGGGCGCAGGGGCCGGATATCCGATCGCTCGGGAAGCGCGGCGTCGCGCATCCGTCGACGCCGAGAGACCACAACACCAAGGAAGCGGCTGTGGAACGGCGGGGGGCGGGCTGGCTCCTGTTGTTCGAATATAGTTGCAAGGGCCATTCGCGTATTGGCCGGGCCGAAGCCGATGGCCCTTCAGGCCCGTGGGCCGAACGACCGGCCCCGCTGGCGCCGCGCCCCGGCGGCTGGGACGGCTGGCACCTTTCCACCGGGCCGATCCTGATCGACGATCCGAACGGCCCGATCATGTTCTACAACGGCGCCAACGAAGATGCAGTCTGGCAGATCGGATGGGTGCGGTTCGACGAGATGCTCTCACGTCCGATCGATCGCTGCGGGGCGCCGCTTGTCGAAGCGCCGAAAAGCGCCGGCCCGGACGGCCATAGAGTGGCCTTCGCCGCTTCCGTCGTCGCGTCGGAAGACGAACTCTGGCTTTATTTCACCCATAACGACCGATCATTGAGGCGCGCCCGGCTTCGCCGGCCCCGGCCCTGAAGGACGGTAGAGCCGGCCGCAAATACTGTCGGACCCAATTGTCGGTGCGACGCGTTCGGTTCCTTAAAAAGGGAGGATGAAATGAGCGGCCGGCTCCTCGCTTCATCGCCGGATATCTCGAATGGCCGCGCTCGGGTCCCAATGAACCGATTCGGTCCTGGCTGTTGATGGCCCAGATATTCCGGCCATCGGCGGATACCTACGCACGCCTCGTCATTATCGCCGTGGTCGTCGGTGCCGTCGCGCTGGTGCTGCTCGGCCCGACCGCCGGCTGGTCGAACTACCAGAGCAAGGTCGGCTGGGGCGTCGAGCAGCCGGTGCCGTTCAGCCACAAGCATCATGTCGCCGGACTCGGGCTGGACTGCCGTTTCTGCCACGCGACGGTCGAGACCAGCGCGCACGCCGGCTTCCCCTCGACGCACGTCTGCATGACCTGCCATTCGCAGATATGGACCAACGCGAAGATGCTCGCGCCGGTGCGCCAAAGCCTCGCCAGCGGCCAGCCGCTGCAATGGAACCGCGTCGCCAAGCTGCCCGACTATGTCTATTTCAACCACTCGATCCACATCGCGCGCGGCGTCGCCTGCGTCGAATGCCACGGCCGCGTCGATACGATGCCACTGCTCGCACGCGCGCATCCGTTCGAGATGCGCTTCTGCCTCGACTGCCATCGCAACCCGGCCGAACGGCTCGGCCCGAAGGATCAGGTGACGCGGATGACACCGCTCGGCTGGGACGAAGCGACCCATCGCCGCTTCGCGCTGGCGGCGGCGAAGCGCTATCATCTCGATCCGAACCGGCTCGACAAATGCGATATCTGCCACCGATGAGCGCGGGCTGGAAAGAGGCGCTCGCGGCGCTCCGCGGCCAAGGCGGCCGGCGCTTCTGGCGCGGGCTCGACGAACTGGCCGACACGCCCGATTTCCGCGCGGCGCTGACGCAGGAATTCCCCGCACTCGCCTCGTTCGACTGGAACCGGCGCGGCGTGCTGCGCGCATTCGGCGCCTCGCTGGCGCTGGCCGGGCTGGCGGGCTGCGAAGCGAACCCCGACGATCGAGCGATGCCCTATGTCGAGGACCCCGAGCACCTGATCCCCGGCCGCCCGCAATTCTACGCGACGATGGTGCCGTTCGCCGGCGTCGCGCAA
>Ga0164242_10001585_pt1 | contig 26968 bp, 21 predicted proteins | sample OricomgcompostMG_FD_108783 | JGI IMG/M metagenome (GOLD analysis project Ga0164242, IMG submission 108783) | Miracle-Growth compost microbial communities from Emeryville, California, USA - Original compost - Miracle growth compost (MG) ...
AAAACCTGGATCGAGGGTTCGAATCCCTCCGTCTCCGCCAGGAGTCATTCCCGGAGCATGCCGCACCGTTTCGGGATCAGCCCCGGAAGCCCGCCACAAGCGGCTTCCGGGGTTTTTTCTTGTGCCGGACCTTCCCAACCCATACCCGTCAATCGCTTGCAAAAGTATGGGTAAATGTATGGGTACGAGGAAGGCAGAAGCCACCAGAAATTCACGCTCCATCCACCGTCTTTCCGCGCTCAGTGTCGCCCGCAGGCGCGCGCTCCTGGGTCTACCGTTTCCGGCATGAAGGGCGCCTGCGCGAGATAGGTCTGGGCGGGCTGCGGCGCGTATCGCTCGCCGACGCCCGCGAGCGCGCGCAGGGCTGCCGCAGGCAGCTTGGCAACGGGCTTGATCCCATCGAGGAGCGGCGCCGCGAGCGCGCGCAGCGCGCCGTGCGGCTCGCGCGCACGAAGACTTTCGATGAATGCACCACCGCCTACATCAAGGCCAACCGCGCGGGCTGGAAAAGCGAAAAGCACGTGGCGCAGTGGGAGAGCACCCTGGCCACCTACGCGTCACCGCTCATCGGGAGCCTTTCGGTGCGCGACATCGACACGACGCACATCGTGAACGTGCTCGAGCCGATCTGGGAGGCGAAGCCCGAAACGGCGAGTCGCGTACGGTGACGCCCAAGGTGCGCGCGGGCTTTCTGGGAAACCGCAGTCTCACGCTTGCCGAAGGCGCGAAGATCGACTGTGTGGGTGATACGGCATTTGATTCGACCCAGGCAGGCATTTCGACCTGCACGGTCACGAAGAACGTCTATTCGGATGATGGTCATGTCGTGCTGATCGAGCGCGGTTCGCAGATCAATAGCGAGTACCGCTCGAATCTCGCGCCCGGGCAGAAACGGGTGTTCATCCTGTCTGCCCGGATCAAGACCCCCGAAGGTGTAACGGTCGAGGTCGATTCGCGCACACCGATGCGCCTGGACGCATCGGTGTGGGCGAATATTCGCCGGCGCGGCGGCCCTGTTCTTCATGCGCCCGCCTGCGGACGTCGAAGTGCTCAACGACGTGAACGACGATCCGATCAACCTCTATCGCGTCGTGCAGCATCACCTTGATGAGTTCGTTCGTCGGTAATGATATGGTCAGCCCGGCCTTCGGGGTATGCTGGCCTGTTCGTTCACGTCGGGGACTGTCATGGAGAACATCGCGCTGTCAGGCATCGATCTCGGTAAGCACATCTTCCACGTTCATGCACAAGACAAGGCAGGACACCAGCTATGGCGCAGGAAACTGAATCGAAAGCAGCTTATCGAGCTTGTCGCCAACACGCCGGCTTGTCGAATCGTGATGGCGACGTCAAGCTTGCCGATGACAGGCATCGCGTAGGTTTCGAAGGCATTTGTCCATTGGTCAACATGTTTTGGGTTTTTTTCACCCGGGGCTATGCATGGCGATGTACTGCTCCGCGCACTGTGCGAACGTAAGCTTGGCTACGGCGGCTGCCTGCGCCGCGATGCGGAGGGCGAACGGATCCTCGCCTCGTCCGGGCATGTGACGCATCCCCTCGGCTTTTTGTCGCGCGGTGGCGAGAGGGACATTCAGACAGGAGCCTGGCCTCAGATCACCTCAGCGAAGGCTGTTGACCGCGCAACAACCACGATTCATTCTCCGCGCGCAAATCCCTCATCCCGTTGAGTCTTTCAAGATCGCGATCATCCAGTCCCCGAACAGACGCACCCGAGGCGGCACATTACGTCGATGCGGGTAGAGCAAATTGATCGGCATCGGCTCGGGCTGATAGCGCGGCATAACTTCCACCGCCAGTCCTGCTTTCAGATCGGACGCAGCTGAGCTACGAGGAAACTGCGCAATCCCAAAGCCCGCCCGGCAGGCCGCACTGTAAGCCGCGCTATTGTTGACCGTTACGCGATGCTTCATCGGCACCGAGCGGCTAACGCGGTCTTCATGATATTCAAAGCTGCTGGGCGGATCAGACGGATTGGGCTGATAGTTCACCAGCCAGTGAGCAGCAAGGTCCGACGGTTCCTCAGGCATACCGTGCCTCTCCACATAATCGCGACTGGCCACATTGATCAGCGGCAGTTGCCCCAGCGGCCGGCAGGCCAGCGATTCATCAACCACATGCCCCACGCGCACCACGCAGTCGAAGCCATCGGCCACCACATCGACGCGCCGGTCGGTGCTGAACACATCCACTCGCAGATCGGGATGACGGTTCATGAACTCGGGGAGGGCGGCCATCACCACGCCGGCCGACATGCCCAACGGCAGATCGACCCTCAGTTGCCCGCTCAGTGCACTGCCGCTGCTCCGAAACAGAACCGCAAGGTCGTCGAAATCGTCGAGCAGCCGTTCGCTGCGACCGAGCAATTCCTGGCCTTCATGCGTAAGCACGACCTTGCGTGTGGTGCGTTGCAGGAGCCGCACGCCAAGCTGAACCTCGAGCCGCTTGATCGAGGTCGATACGGTCGAGCGCGGCAACTGCAGCTGCAAGGCCGCGCGGGTAAAGCTGGTCAGGCGGGCTACCAGGACAAAAACCCGCAGATCGTCGATGGATGGCTCGCTGGAGTTCATGGAACTGGTCGAAAAACTCGACCATTGATGTCGAAAAAAATGGATTTATCAGAGTTTGGTCGAACAGTAAAGTACGCCTGACTTCCTGCTGCATCTAACTTTTCGAGGCAATCACCATGACGACTTCCACTCCCTCTCCGACTACGACGCGCATTGCCTTGGTCACCGGCGGTAGCCGTGGCCTCGGGAGATCCGCCGCCATTCATCTCGCTCAACAAGGCTGGGATGTGGTCATCACCTACGCCGAGCGGGCCGATGCAGCCCAGCAGACAGTCGCGGAAGTGGAGCGGCTCGGTCGCAAGGCCGTGGCGTTGCAACTCAATACAGGCGAGGTCGGTAGTTTCAAAGGTTTCGCGCAGATTCTTGCCGATACGCTGCGCGACACCTTTGGCCGCGAAACCTTCGACGCGCTGCTCAACAACGCCGGCCAGGGCTCCAACGTCTCGTTTATGGAGACCACCGAGCAGGAGTTCGATGCGCTGATGAACGTTCATCTCAAGGGGGTCTTCTTCCTGATCCAGACGCTGGTGCCGTTGATGGCCGACGGCGGCCGAATCCTGAATATTTCCAGCGGCCTGGCGCGTTTCTACAGCCCGGGTAAGGCCACCTACGCCACGATGAAAGGCGGTATCGAAGTGCTCTCCCGTTATCTGGCGAGGGAACTGGGCGCGCGCGGAATTCGCGTGAACACGCTGGCGCCGGGGGCGATTGCCACTGATTTCGGCGGTGGCGTGGTGCGCGACAATCCGCAGGTCAATGCCTATGTCGCGAATAACACCGCGTTGGGCCGCGTGGGTCAGCCGGACGATATCGGCGGTGCGATTGCCGCGCTGCTTTCCGACCATATGGGCTGGGTGAACGGCGTGCGTATCGAGGCTTCGGGCGGCATGTTTCTCTAAAACGACGAGCCGATACTGCAATCCATGGCACCCGGTGCCAGCACAAATTGCTTCGTGCTTTCCATCCGCTCCTCTAAGATGCGTTGCGCAGCGTGTGCTGCCCGACAGGAGACAATAAGGAATGGATAAAAGTCGTCGCAATTTGCTTAAGGTGGGCGCCGCGGTTACGGCTGGCGCGGCCGGGGTTCTTTCAGGCAGCGCCTTTGGTGCACAGAACGAACAGCAAGCGGGAACCGCAATCAAGTCGATCCCGCCGCTGGCGAGCCAGTTGGGCGCACGCCTCGTCACCTACCGCGTGGGCGGTGCGTCGTCGGTCGGCGTCGTGCTGGACAACGGACGCGTGCTCGATCTCAAGAGCGAAGCGCATGCGCGCCGGCTCAAGCTGGCCTTCGATCCGTCGTCGATGCTGTCGCTGATCAAGGCCGGCGACCCGGCGCTGCACCAGGTCAAGCTGCTGAGCGAACATCCGCATTCCGCGTCGCTGCCGCTGGACAAGGTCGAGCTACTCTCGCCGATCCCGCGCCCGGAACGCAACATCAATTGCGTGGGCTGGAACTATCTCGACCACTTCGAGGAAGGCCAGGCGGTACGCAGCGACAACAAGATGAAAACGTTGCCGGCTCACCCGGTGTTTTTCAGCAAGGCCACGCACACGATGAACGGGCCGTTCGGCTCGATCCCGTACGATGCGGCGAACTCGACGAGCACCGATTGGGAAGCCGAGCTCGCGGTCATCATCGGTCGCACCGGGATCAACATCGCCGAGGCGGACGCAATGGATTACGTGTTCGGTTATTCGGCCTACAACGACACGACCGAGCGCGAAGTCCAGCAGAAACGTCACGGCGGCCAGTGGTTCAAGGGCAAGAGCCTCGACGGCCATGGCCCGATGGGCCCGTGGATCGTCACCGCGGCGGGCGTGAAACTCGATGACGTACGCATCATCTGCCGCGTGAATGGCGTCGAGAAGCAGAACGCCAGCTACCAGCAGATGTACTTCAAGATTCCGCGCATCATCGCCGAGCTGTCGCGCGGCATGACGCTGGAGGCCGGCGACATCATCGCGACCGGCACGCCCCCGGGTGTCGGCTTTGCGCGCAAGCCGCCGGAATTCCTGAAGCCTGGCGATATCATGGAAACGGAAATCGTCGGCGTCGGCCTGCTTCGCAACGACATCAGGCCTGTGTAACGCGTTTCAGGTAATGGTCGACAGGCGGTAGGTTTCGTGGCTCGCCGTCCGAAGTGCGTCGATCATCAGCTCGGCGGCTGGCGAGAGCAGCTTGTCGGCGGGAGTAATGAGCCCGAAATCGTCCATCCTGCATTCCATCGGAAGCGGAAGTATCTCGACCAGACCATGCTCGGCGTAGTAGCGGGCAACGTCCGCCGCGAGCACGGCGATCATTTCGCTTTTCTCGATGGCGCGCGTGATGAAGAGCAGCGCCGCCGTTTCTACCACGTTGGACGGCGGCGCAAGGCTGGCGCGTTGAAACATGAGTTCGAAACGGTGTCGCAGAACGCTGCCCGCCGGCGGTACGATCCACGCGCTGCGCTGAACCTCGGGCAACGCGATCTCGCCTTTGCCCAGCAGCGGATGGCCTCGCCGCACCACTGCGTTGACAGGTTCGCCCGCTAGCGGTTCGTAACGCAATCGCAGCTTGTCGTGCTCGGCCGACAGCCGGCCCAGCACGACATCCAGCTTGTCCTGTTCCAGACGTTCGAGCAGCACATTGCTCGTGTCGATTTCCACCGTGATGCGCACGTTCGCGTGCATGCGTTTGACTGCCGCTATGGCGGCCGGCAGCACGCGCACGCCGGGGGAGGTTATCGCGCCCACGGCGACATGGCCGAGCCGGCCGGCTCTCAGCGCAATCAACTCCTCCTGGGCCTGATCGAGGCTGCCGAGCACCGCCCGCGCATGGCGCACCAGCGCATCGCCGTAGAACGTCGGCTTCACGCCGCGCGGCATGCGTTCAAACAGGATCACGTCCAGCATGTCTTCAAGCTCGCGCAGCATTTTCGATGCGGCAGGTTGAGTCATGTTGAGCGCCGCGGCGGCGCGATGAATATTGCCCTCCTCGGCGAGGGCGACGGCGAGGAGAAGCTGCCTCGTTCTCAGTCGCGTGCGGAGATAACCGGGATTCGTATTCAGCATGGGGTAGTGGATTAGGTATTTATACCAATGCGAATTAATGCATCGATAAGGGTGGATTTTTCATTGGTAGGTTATCAAATTTGCCCATAGACTCGCGCAAACTCAGCTCATCTGAAGACACGCAATGTCGGATACGCATACCAAACCCAAGCTGCGCTCCCAGGAGTGGTTCGGCCCCGCGGACAAGAACGGCTTCATGTATCGAAGCTGGATGAAAAACCAGGGCATTCCGGACCACGAATTCGATGGCCGCCCGATCATCGGCATCTGCAATACGTGGTCGGAACTCACGCCCTGCAATGCCCATTTCCGCAAGCTCGCGGAACACGTGAAGCGCGGCATCTACGAGGCGGGCGGCTTCCCGGTCGAGTTCCCGGTGTTCTCGAACGGCGAATCGAACCTGCGGCCGACTGCGATGCTTACGCGCAATCTCGCTTCAATGGATGTCGAGGAAGCGATTCGCGGCAATCCGATCGACGCGGTCGTGCTCCTCGCCGGCTGCGACAAGACCACGCCCGCGCTGCTGATGGGCGCGGCGAGCGTGGACGTGCCTGCCATCGTCGTGACCGGCGGCCCGATGCTCAACGGCAAGCTCGAAGGTAAAGATATCGGCTCGGGCACGGCGGTGTGGCGTCTGCACGAATCGCTCAAGGCCGGCGAGATCGACCTGCATCATTTCCTGTCGGCCGAGGCGGGCATGTCGCGCTCGGCGGGCACCTGCAACACGATGGGCACGGCTTCGACGATGGCGTGCATGGCCGAGTCGCTCGGCGTTTCGCTGCCTCACAACGCGGCGATTCCCGCCGTCGATTCGCGCCGTTACGTGCTCGCGCACATGTCGGGCATCCGCATCGTGCAGATGGCGCTCGAAGACCTGAAGCTCTCGAAGATTCTCACGCGCGAAGCGTTCGAAAACGCGATCCGCACCAATGCGGCGATCGGCGGCTCGACCAATGCCGTGATCCATCTGAAGGCGATCGCGGGCCGCATCGGCGTGCCGCTCGAACTGGAAGACTGGCAGCGCATCGGCCGCGACACGCCGACCATCGTCGACCTGCAGCCGTCGGGCCGCTTCCTGATGGAAGAGTTCTACTACGCGGGCGGTTTGCCGGCGGTGCTGCGCCGCCTGGGCGAAGCGAACCTGCTGCCGCATCCGGACGCGCTCACCGTCAACGGCAAATCCGTGTGGGACAACGTGCGCGAAGCGCCGAACCACAACGACGAAGTGATCCGCCAGATCGACAATCCGCTGATCGCCGACGGCGGCATCTGCATCCTGCGCGGCAATCTTGCGCCGCGCGGCGCGGTGCTCAAGCCGTCGGCGGCCACGCCCGAACTGCTCAGGCATCGCGGCCGCGCCGTGGTGTTCGAAAACTTCGATCACTACAAGGCGACCATCGCCGACGAATCGCTCGATGTCGACGCGAGTTCGGTGCTCGTGATGAAGAACTGTGGCCCGCGCGGTTATCCGGGCATGGCCGAAGTGGGCAACATGGGTCTGCCGCCGAAGCTGCTGCGCCAGGGCGTGAAGGACATGGTGCGCATCTCGGACGCGCGCATGAGCGGTACGGCCTACGGCACGGTGGTGCTGCACGTCGCGCCGGAAGCGGCGGCGGGCGGCCCGCTCGCGGCGGTGCGCAACGGCGACTGGATCGAGCTCGACTGCGCGAACGGCCGTCTGCATCTGGACATCAGCGACGCAGAACTGCAACGCCGCCTGAGCGACGTCGATCCGGCCGCCGCGCCGGGCGTGGCGGAGCAAACCGGCAAGGGCGGTTACGCGCGCCTGTACGTCGACCACGTGCTGCAGGCCGACGAAGGCTGCGACCTCGATTTCCTCGTGGGCACGCGCGGCGCGGCCGTGCCGCGCCACTCGCACTGACGCGCGCCGCTCGCGCGGCGCAGGGGAGAGTAACGGATTCGCGATTCCGGAAAAACAAACAGATCTTGGAGACGGTATGAAGGCGTCGTACCAGCTGGGCATCGTCGGCGTGGGCAAGATCGCGCGCGACCAGCACTTGCCTGCCATCGCAGGCACGCCGGGCTTCGAGCTCGTGGCCTGCGCAAGCCGCAACGCGCAAGTGGAAGGCGTGCGCAATTACGCCGATATCGGCGCGCTGCTGGCGGCCGAACGCGATCTCGACGCGGTGTCGTTGTGCGCGCCGCCGCAGGTGCGCTACGAGCAGGCGCGCGCCGCGCTTGTCGCGGGCAAGCACGTGATGCTCGAAAAGCCGCCAGGCGCGAGCGTGAGCGAAGTGGAAGCGCTGCGCGAACTCGCGAAGCAGCACCAGCGGACGCTGTTCGCGACGTGGCATTCGCGCTGCGCGAGCGCCGTCGAACCGGCGCGCGCATGGCTCGCCGAACGCACCCTCCGCGCCGTGCACGTGCGCTGGAAGGAAGATGTGCGCCGCTGGCATCCTGGCCAGCAGTGGATCTGGGAACCGGGCGGCCTCGGGGTATTCGATCCGGGCATCAACGCGCTCTCCATCGTCACGCGCATTCTGCCGCGCGAAGTGCTGCTGCGCGGCGCGGTGCTGCACGTGCCCGCCGACTGCGCGACGCCGATCGCCGCCGAACTCGATTGCATCGACGCCGACGGCGTGCCGGTGCGTGCCGAATTCGACTGGCGTCACGGCCCGGTCGAGCAATGGGAAATCGACGTGGAAACCACCGACGGCCTGCTGTCGATCGGGGAAGGCGGCAAGCGTCTCGCGATCGCGGGCGAGCCGGTCGCGCTCGATGCCGAACGGGAATATCCGGCGCTTTACGAGCGCTTTCATTGGCTGATCGCGCACGACGCAGACGATGTGGACGTGCGTCCGCTGCGCCTCGTGGCCGACGCGTTTCTGCTCGGCCGCCACATCGAAGTCGAGGCGTTCGGCCACTGACCCCCCTCCAAAGAGCACCACACAAGCTTCACTACACGCAACAGCAGCGATATCAGAGGAGACACCAGCATGACCAGCAACATCCGCCGCTTCACCCTTCGCGCCGTGCTCGCGGCCCTGTGCGTCGCGTCGCTTGGCATGAGCTTGGCGGCGCACGCCGACGCCCCGACGAAGATCGGCTTTCTCGTGAAGATGCCGGAGCAGGCATGGTTCATCAACGAGCAGAAGGCGGCTACGGCGCTTGGACAGAAGGAGAACTTCTCGGTGGTGAACATCGGCACGCCGGACGGCGAAAAAGTGCTCGCCGCCATCGACAACCTCGGCGCCCAGGGCGCCCAGGGCTTCGTAATCTGCGCGCCGGACGTGCGTCTCGGACCGGCGATCCAGGCGCGCGCGAAGCGCTACAACATGAAGTTCGTGACGGTGGACGATCAGTTGGTCGATTCGTCGGGCAAGCCGCTCGCGGGCGTGCCGCACCTCGGTATGTCGGCCTTCAAGATCGGCAATCAGGTGGGCACCGCGATCGCCGACGAAATGAAGAAGCGCGGCTGGAAGCCGGAAGAAGTGGGCGCGCTGCGCATCACCGACTACGAACTGCCGACCGCCAGGCTGCGCACCGACGGCGCCACGGCATCGCTGCTCGCGAGCGGCTTCAGGAAGGAAAACATCTTCGACGCGCCGCAAAAGACCACCGACGACGAAGGCGGCTTCAACGCGACCGCCCCGGTGCTCGCGCAGCATCCGAACATCAAGAAGTGGGTGATCTTCGCGCTCAACGAAGAAAGCGTGCTGGGCGCCGTGCGCGCGACCGAACAACTGCATCTGCCGGCTTCGGATGTGATCGGCGTGGGCATCAACGGAGCGGGCGAAGCATTCGCCGAATTCCAGAAGAAGGCGCCCACGGGCTTCTACGGCACGATCGCGGTGAGCTCGACGAACCACGGCAAGGAGAGCGCCCAGAACCTCATCGACTGGATCCGCAACGGCAAGAAGCCGCCCGCCGATACGAAGACCACCGGCAAGCTGATGACGCGCGACAACTGGACGGCCGTGCGCCGCGAACTGGGAATCTAGGGAATCCGCAGCAGGGGAGGCGACAGCAACGGCAGGGATGCAATGACTGAAACCATGACATACGCAGATGCGGCGGATGCGCGTCACGCGGCGGCTCGACAGGGGAGACGCGCATATCTGGAGCTCGACAGCATCACCGTGAGCTTTCCGGGCGTGAAGGCGCTCGACCGCGTGGCGCTCGATGTGCGCGCGGGCGAGGTGCATGGCCTGATGGGCGAGAACGGCGCGGGCAAATCCACGCTGCTGAAGGTGCTCTCGGGCGTGAACCAGCCGCAGGCAGGCACGTTGTGCCTGAACGGCGTCGAGCAGCGCTTCACGACTACGCGCGCGGCGCTCGACGCCGGCATCGCGATCATCTATCAGGAATTGCATCTCGTGCCGGAGCTGACCGTGGCCGACAACCTGATGCTAGGGCAATTGCCCAACCGCTTCGGCGTGCTCGATGACAAGACGCTCGTGAAGCGCGCGATGGACGAGTTGCTGCGGCTGGGCGAGCGCATCGATCCGCGCACGCCGGTGAAGAACCTTTCGATCGGCCAGCGTCAGATGATCGAAATCGGCAAGGCGCTGATGCGCGACGCGCGCGTGATCGCGTTCGACGAGCCGACAAGCTCGCTGTCGGCGCGCGAGACCGAGAACCTCTTTCGCATCATCAACGCGCTGCGCGCCGATGGCCGCGCGATCATCTACGTCACGCACCGCATGGACGAAGTCTACGATCTGTGCGACCGCGTGACGGTGTTTCGCGACGGCAAGCGCATCGAAACCTTCGAGTCGGTGGCCGACCTCGACCGCAACCGCCTGATCGCGGCGATGGTGGGCCGCTCGATCGAGGATGTCTACGGCTATCGCGCGCGCGAAGCCGGTCCGGTGCTGCTCGAAGCGAAAGCGCTGATGGGGCCGGGCCTCGCCGAACCGGTGTCGTTCCAGGCCCGGCGCGGGGAAATCGTCTGCTTCTTCGGACTCGTGGGCGCCGGGCGTTCCGAACTGATGAAACTGATTTACGGCGCCGAACGCGCGAGCGCGGGCCATGTAGAACTCGACGGCAAGCGCGTGAATTTCGCGAGCCCGCGCGACGCGGTGCGAGCGGGTATCGCGCTGTGCCCCGAAGACCGCAAGCAGGAAGGCATCGTCGCGATCGCGTCGGTCACCGACAACCTCAACATTAGCGCGCGCCGCCATTTCAGCCCCGCGCGTTTTCTGCTGGACGCGAAGCGCGAACGCGCGCTTACCGACGAGTACATCGGCAAGCTCGCGATCAAGACGCGCAACGGCGATACGGCCATCGGCACGCTGTCGGGCGGCAACCAGCAAAAGGTGATTCTGTCGCGCTGGCTGGCCGAACGCATCGAAGTGTTCCTGATGGACGAACCCACACTCGGTATCGACGTGGGCGCGCGCGCCGAAATTTACAACCTGCTGTACGAGCTAGCCGAAGCGGGCAAGACCGTGATCATGGTGTCGAGCGATCTCGCCGAGGTGATCGGCGTGTCGGACCGCATCGTCGTGATGCGCGAAGGGCGCATTGCGGGCAGCGTGCCGAAGGCCGGGGCCTCGCCCGACGAACTGATCAGATTGGCGCTGCCGCGCTAAACGTTTTCGCGTTGCGGCCGCGCACGGTATCGAAGCAAAACGAGCGCGACCGATTCGTAATGATGAACCAGAAATGAGCCAAGCCATGCAACCTCAGGGCACACCCACCGTCAATGAAGCGGCCGCGCCGACTGCCACGCAGCGCGTGCGTGCGTGGGACACGATCAACAAATCGGGCATCGTGGTGGTGTTCGTGGTGCTGTTCGCGGTGCTTTCCGCGACGGTGCCCGATTTCCTCACGACCCGCAATATCCAGGGGCTGCTGCTCTCCGTTACGCTGATCGGCTCGATTGCGGTGACGATGATGTTCGTGCTCGCGCTCGGCGAGGTCGACTTGTCGGTCGCGTCGATTGTCGCGTTCTCGGGCGTGGTGGCGTCGACCGTCATCACGCAGTCGCACAGCGTCGTGCTCGGCATCGCCGCGGGCGTGCTCGCGGGCGGCGCGGTCGGCCTCGTGAACGGCGTGCTGATCGCGCGCTTCAAGATCAACTCGCTGATCGCGACCCTCGCGATGATGGAAGCGGTGCGGGGTCTCGCGTTCCTCACCTCGAACGGCGACGCCGTGATGATCTCCGAAGAACGCTTCTTCGATCTGGGCGGCGGCTCGTTCCTCGGCATTTCGTATCCGATCTGGAGCAACATCATCGGCTTCGTGGTGTTCGGCTTTCTGCTGAAGAAAACCGTGTTCGGCAAGAACGTGCTGGCTGCGGGCGGCAACAGCGAAGCGGCGCGACTCGCGGGCCTGCCGGTCACACGCATCAAGATCACGGTGTTCGTGCTGCAAGGACTCGTCACGGGTTTTGCCGGCGTGATGCTGGCGTCCCGCATGAGCCTGGGCGATCCGAAGACCTCTGTGGGCCTCGAACTCGGCGTGATTTCGGCGTGCGTGCTGGGCGGCGTGTCGCTCACCGGCGGCGTGGCGACGATCTCGGGGGTGCTGGTGGGCGTACTCATCATGGGCGCCGTGCAGGACGCGATGAGCCTCATGAACGTGCCGACGTTTTATCAGTATTTGATTCGCGGCGGGATTCTGCTGCTCGCGGTGTTGTTCGACCAATACCGGCGCAGCAGACGGGCGGTGTGATTCCTGGCGACGATTCATGACCCTTCGAAACTCGACGGCAAAAAAAGGAGGCGCGGAAAAAACCGGGGTTTGGCTGGAGCAGGCATTCAGGCGGTGATTCGAACGAAGTCAGATCTGACGATAGCGACCACGAAATTCGACATCGGAGACAGAAAATGAAGCTGATCAGAAAGATGGCATTCGGTACGCTGCTCGGCGCAACGCTCGCGCTGGCTGCAGGGGCCAGCGCCTACGCTCAGAGTAAGCCGATTACGCTCGGCTTCTCGCAGGTGGGCGCCGAGAGTGCATGGCGTACCGCGAACACCGTATCGGTAAAGGCGGCGGCAAAGGATGCCGGCATCAACCTTAAGTTCTCGGACGCCCAGCAGAAGCAGGAGAACCAGATTCGCGCGATTCGCTCGTTTATTGCGCAGAAGGTCGACGTCATCGCGTTTTCGCCTGTCGTCGAGTCGGGATGGGGACCGGTGCTTGAAGAAGCCAGGCGGGCAAAGATTCCCGTCGTGCTCACCGACCGCGCGATCGACGTGAAGGACCCGTCGCTGTATGTGACGATGATCGGCTCCGACTTCATGGAAGAGGGCCGGCGCGCCGGGCACTGGCTCGAAGAGCGCTACAGGAACGATCCGGGCCCCATCAATATCGCCGAGCTGCAGGGCACTGTCGGCTCCGCTCCGGCCAACGACCGCCATGCAGGGCTGATGGAAGTGATCAAGAACGATCCGAAGTTCAAGATCATCGCGTCGCAGAGCGGCGACTTTACGCTGGCCGGCGGAAAGCAGGTGATGGAAGCGTTCGCGAAGACGTACGGCAAGAAGATCAACGTGGTGTACGCCCACAACGACGACATGGCGCTTGGCGCAATCCAGGCCATGGAAGAAGCGGGTATCAAGCCGGGTAAGGACGTCACGGTGGTGTCCTTCGATGCGACGAAGGGCGGTTTCCAGGCGATGGTGGCCGGCAAGATCGACGTGGATGTCGAATGCAGCCCGCTTCTCGGCCCGCAGTTGATGGCGGCGGTGAAGGATATCGCGGCGGGCAGGCAGGTGCCGCGGCGCATTGTGACCGAAGAGACCATCTTCCCGATGAAGGTCGCTGCGCAAGTGCTGCCGAGCCGCAAGTACTGACGCGAACGTCGTATCCAGCCTCTGGCGGGCGCGGTCCGGCGTCTCGTTCCGGGTCGCCTGCCCGCACCCCGACAATTCTGGCGAGGCCGCCGCGGGTCTCGGGAACACCATGAACGATCGACCCATTCTCGAAATGACCGGCATCGACAAGACGTTTCCGGGCGTCAACGCGTTGCAGCAGGTCGATTTTCGGCTGTTCCCCGGCGAAATTCACGCGCTGATGGGCCAGAACGGCGCGGGGAAATCAACGCTCATCAACGTGCTCACTGGCGTGCTGTCGCATGATCGCGGCGAAATCCGGCTGAATGGAGAGTCGGTGCGCTTCGCCGCGCCGCTGGAGGCCGAAGTTGCCGGCATCCAGACGCTCTATCAGGAAGTGAATCTCTGCCCGAACCTGTCGGTGGCCGAAAACATCTTCGCGGGCCGGCACCCGAAGAAACGCGGCGCGATCGACTGGAAAGCGATCAATTCACAGGCACGGCACGCACTAGCCGCTCTCGATCTGTTTATCGACGTAACGCGTTCGCTGGATTCCTGTCCGATTGCGGTTCAGCAGATGGTCGCGATTGCGCGCGCCGTGTCGGTCGACGCAACGGTGCTCATACTCGATGAACCGACTTCGAGTCTCGACGATGGCGAAGTCGCGCGACTTTTTTCGGTGCTGCGTCGATTGAAGGAATCGGGTATGGCGATTCTTTTCGTGACGCACTTTCTCGAACAGACCTACGCGGTATCGGATCGGATTACTGTGATGCGAAATGGCGCGCGGGAAGGCGAGTATCTGGCAAAGGACTTGCCCGTCGACATGCTGGTCGCGAAGATGACCGGCAGAGAAGGCATGAACCACGCGATGAAGGGGCGTGCGGCGGACGCCCGGCATGCGGATTCAGCGAGCGTGCCTTTTCTTTCCATGCAGGGCGTAGGGCGGCGCGGGCTGATGAACCCCGTCGATCTCGACGTGCGCCCCGGCCAGATAATGGGGCTTGCTGGACTGCTCGGTTCCGGCCGCACCGAATCAGCAAAGCTGATGTTTGGCGCCGAGCGCGCGGACACCGGCTCGATGCTGATCGACGGACGCAGCGCGAAGCTCGCGTCACCGCGCGACGCGGTGCGGCACGGCATCGCCTATTGCCCGGAGGACCGGAAAAAGGAAGGCATCGTTGCGGCGCTGTCGATCCGCGAGAACATCGTTTTGGCGTTGCAGGCGCGCCGAGGGTGGTGGCGCATGCTGAGCTACGCGCGTCAGAAGGAAATGGCCGATCGGTACATCGTGCAGCTCGGCATCAAGGCGCGCGACGCGGAGCAGCCGATCGGGCTTCTGTCGGGAGGCAACCAGCAGAAGGTGCTGCTGGCCCGCTGGCTCGCGACCGAGCCAAAACTGCTGATCATGGACGAGCCAACGCGCGGGATCGACGTGGCCGCGAAGTTCGAGATCATGGACCGTGTGCGCTCGCTGTGCGCGCGGGGCCTCGCGATTCTGTTTATCTCGTCGGAAATGAGCGAGGTTGTTCGCGTCAGTCACAGGGTCGCGGTGCTGCGCGACCGGCGCAAGGTCGCCGAGATCTCCGGCGACGATCTTTCTGAAGATCACGTGTATCGCCTCATTGCAGGAGGTCAGTCATGAAGCGGCTTCACGCGCTGCTGCGGCATCAACTGGTGTGGCCCGCCCTCACGCTCCTGTTGCTGATCCTTCTCGACGTCGCGCATCGCGCCAATTTTCTTTCCGTGACGATTCTGGACGGTCATCTTTTCGGCGCGCCAATCGATATCCTGAATCGCGCCGCGCCGCTCGTGATCGTTTCCCTCGGGATGACGCTGGTCATCGCGACCCGCGGCATCGACATCTCGGTGGGGGCGACGGTGGCGATAGCCGGTGCGGCCGCCGCGATCATCCTCGCGGCGGATCCGGCGCGCGTCGGCATGGCGCTTGGGGCGGCGATTGCCGTCGGGCTGCTGGCCGGGATGTGGAACGGCCTGCTGGTCGCATTCGTCGGCATGCAGCCGATCATCGCCACGCTCATATTGATGGTCGCCGGGCGAGGCGTTGCGCAACTGCTGACGGGTGGACAGATTATTCCGATCGGCGCACCGGGCTACCTGAGGCTGGGCGACGGGTATCTGGCCATGATTCCGTGCTCGGTGTGGATTGCGGCTGTCGTCACGCTGGTGCTCGCGCTTGTCGTGAACCGCTCGGCACTCGGGCTTTTCGTCCGCGCTATTGGCGTCAATCCTGTCGCGACGCGACTGGTCGGGCTGCGCTCCAGTGCGATCATGTTCAGCGTGTACGCCATCTGCGGGTTGATGGCGGCGCTCGCCGGAATCATTGCCAGTTCGAACGTACGCAGCGCCGATGGAAATAACGCGGGGTTGCTGCTTGAGCTGGATGCGATTCTGGCGGTCACGCTCGGCGGCACGTCGCTGCCTGGCGGTCGTTTCAGCCTCGGCGGCACGGTTCTCGGCGCGCTGATCATCCAGACGTTGACCTATACGACCTATTCGATCGGCGTGCCGCCGCAGGCGACGCTCGTCGTCAAGGCGGTCGTGGTGATCGTGGTTAGCGTGATCCAGTCCGAAGTCGCGCGCGCGATGTTCGTGAAAGCGGTGAGACACCTCCTTTCCCTGGCGCGCCAACCCGCATCCACCGGAACGAGCACATCATGAGAAAGCTGACTGGCCGGCTGGTCGATCCAAGAACCCTGCCCATCGTTGCAACGATCGTGTTGTTTGCCGTGCTGTTCGGTTTTGGCTCCGTCATGTACACCGGCTTCTTTTCGATGCAGGTGCTCACCGGACTGTTCGTTGACAACGCGTTTTTGCTGGTCGTGTCCATCGGCATGACGTTCGTGATCCTGTCGGGAGGCATCGACCTGTCGGTCGGCGCCGTGGTTGCGCTGACCACGATCCTGTGCGCCGTGGGCGCTCAGTGGCTGCATTGGCCCATCTGGATCGTCGTACCGATCGTGCTCGCATTCGGCACGCTCTATGGTGCGGCGATGGGCGCAATGATTCACTTCTTCCGCCTGCAGCCGTTCATCATCACGCTCGCGGGAATGTTCCTCGCCCGCGGCGCGTGCTTTTTGATCACGACGGAGTCCATCACGATCGACGAACCGACTTTTCATGCCGTCGCGTCGCTGAACATTCCGGTTGGCAGCGGCTCCGTCAATGCGGGAGCGCCGATCGGCATCGCGGCGCTCGTCGTCGCGATCTTCGTGGCCCACTTCACGCGCTTCGGGCGCAACGTTTATGCGATCGGCGGCAATGAGCGCTCGGCGCTGCTGATGGGCTTGCCGGTCGCGCGCACGAAGGTCGCCGTCTATGCGTTGAGCGGCTTCTGCTCGGCGCTGGGCGGCGTGGTCTTTACGTTGTATGTGCTCTCCGGGTACGGGCTGCAGGCGCAGGGAATGGAACTCGACGCCATCGCGGCAACGGTGATCGGCGGAACGCTGTTGACGGGCGGGGTGGGCTACGTGCTGGGTTCGCTGTTTGGCGTGGGCATTCTCGGCACCATCCAGACGTTGATCACCTTCGATGGCACGCTGAGTTCGTGGTGGACACGTATCGTGATTGGCGCGCTGCTGTGCGTGTTCTGTCTGCTGCAGCGGATCATCGAACGGCACGCCGGGCGCCGCCGCACGGGCGGCTCGGGGCTGGGGCCCGAATCGCGCGAGCCGTCGTACGGCGGGCGGCGGGCGCAGGAAGAGCCCGGCAGTGCGGACCTCGTCACGACGACCGGATCGGCCGGCGGGATTTAGAGCGGCTAACACAACCCGGACGCGAATCCATGAAAGCCATATCCTGGCGGTATGGCCGGACGAAAAATCAGTAACGAGTCATGGGCAGCGCTTGAGCCGCTGATTCCGGTGTTCACGCCGCCGCCCAAAGTCGGACGACGCCGGACGGTGGATGATCGCGCAGCATTGAACGGCATCCTGCATGTCCTGCAAACAGGCATTCCATGGGAAGACCTGCCGAAAGAACTGCGCTTCGGTAGCGGCATGACCTGCTGGCGAAGATTACGCGGCTGGCAAGCAGCAGGCGTGTGGGAGAAGCTGCATCTGGCGATGCTTCGCCGATTGCGTGAGCATGGCGACAGCGGTTGAAGCGATTTTTGCTGATGACTTTGCCGGCAGAGTTTTGGTATTTGATCGCGATGCCGCAAATACGTACTCGACGATTGCGGTGGCGTGACGGAACGCAGGCAGGCCGATCAACCAGTTCGATGCGATGATGGCCGCCTGTGCCCGATCGAGAGGGGCTGCATTGGCGACGCGTAACGTCAGGGACTTCGCGGACTGCGAGATAGCCATCATTGATCCGTCGGCTTAGTAGTGGGATTCGAACCGTATTTCTGCGGGTTGAAACTGGGAATCGGACCGTCCCACGCAGCAAAAAAATCGGTCCTTTTGGTATGGGTAAAGCATGGGTAGGGAAGGGGCATTTTCTCGAAGCCTTGCTGGGCAGGTCTGCGAAGACGCCGTCAATTGACGTTCCGAAGTGGCGATCACCGCGGCGATGCGCGGGCTTTCGGTCATCACGACGGTGCGATTCGCCAGCGTGCGAGCCGCTTCGTGGCGTTCCACTTCGTTACGCGTCTTGTCGCCGGCCAGCTTCGCAACGTCGGTTGCGGCGCTGCGAAGGGCGATTTGCGCCGCCGGAATGTGCGGTCGTGCGCCTTCTTCGAGGTTTTCGGCGCTGTTGATGGGATTGCAACATGATAAGTAATCTTCTGGACGCGATCGTGGTTGCGTGCCCGCGTTGTCATCGTCGCGCTTCGATTTTGACCGCTTGCCGACCGCGCCTCGCTTGCATCGCCGCTCAGGCAGGCGCAGACCGCCGCGAAAGACGTTCGTAATAAGCTGCACGGACATTACGGCGTACGCGGTTTGTCATCTGTGCGACATTTGCGGTCGTCACGCTAGATTCCCGATCAGGCGGCGGCACGACACCGTGCGCCATGACGCTTTCGCAACCCGATTGAAGGTCGATTGCAGGGCCTTTATGGCCCGCGATGGTGCCCAACTGACACGGAGCTTTCGAATGGACAACGTGGCGGCCGCGAACGATTTGCCGAAGGTCTCGGCCCGATCGGTTCAGGACTATATCGACGAACGTCCGATGTGGGCCGACGGCACGCGTTTGCCGTCGATCCCGATGACCCGCATGCAGTGGCGCATCTGGTCGCTGGCGGCGGCCGGCAAGTTTTTCGAAGGCTTCGTGGTATTCATGACCGGCGTGGCGCTGCCGCTGATCTCGCGCGAGTTCGGGATCAGCGCCGCGCAGAACGGTTTCATCAGCGCCGCCAGCCTGTGCGGCATTCTGGTGGGCGCGGTGGGGCTGGGCGGCATGTCCGATCACTTCGGGCGCAAACGCATGTTCATCGTCGAGATGATCATCTTCGTCGCGTTCCTCGTATTGCTCATGTTCTGCAGCAACTTCGTGTCGCTGGTGATCTGTCTGTTTGGCCTCGGCGTGGCGCTCGGCTGTGACTACCCAACCGCGCACATGATCATCTCGGAGAGCATTCCGAGCACCAGTCGAGGCAGGCTGGTGCTGGCCGCGTTCGCGTTTCAGGCAGTGGGCGCACTCGCTGGCACCGGCGTCGGCCTCATCGTGCTGATGACGGTGCCGACCCTCGATGCGTGGCGCTGGATGTACGGCACCGCGATTTTCCCCGCACTGCTGGTCACCATAGGACGCTTTTTCATCACCGAAAGCCCCAACTGGTTGCACGTGCGGGGCGCCACGGAGCGTGCCGAACTGGCAGCGCGCCGACTGCTCGTACGCACTCCGCAGTATCCGAGCGAGATCGTGCTGGCGCCCGAGCAGGCCGAGGTCCGTCCTGCCGGGCACGGCGAGGGCGGTTTTCTGGCACTGTTCAAGCGCAAGAACCTGCGTGCAACGATTTTCGCTTCGGTACCGTGGTTCCTGCAGGATCTGGGTACCTATGGCATCGGCATCTTCACGCCGACGATTCTCGCCGCCACCTTCGGCGCCAAGCCCGATCACGTTCGCAGCGTGGCCGACCTGATTCTCAACGACCTCGTCGCCACCAAGGGTGCCGCGCTGATCACCGCGCTGCTGATCGTCGGCATTCTCTTCGCGGTGGCGCTCGCGGACCGATTCGGGCGTATCTGGCTTCAGGTGATCGGCTTCATCGGCTGTGCGGCCGGCTTGCTGATCGCGTCGCTGTCCAGCGGCTTCGACGGCGGCACGAGAACGGCGATGATCTTCGCCGGCTTCATGCTGTTCAATTTCATGACCAACCTCGGGCCGAACGCGCAAACCTATCTGCTGGCCGGCGAGGTGTTTCCGTGCTCGATCCGCGGCACCGGCGCAGGCTTCGCCGCGGCGGTAGGCAAGATCGGGGCGGTGACCACCGCGTTCCTGTTTCCGATCCTGCTCGTCAGCATCGGCACCGGCCCGCTGCTGTACATCCTCGTCGGCACTTCGCTGCTGGGGGCGCTGGTGACGTGGATGTTCCGCATCGAGACCACCGGCGTGAACCTCGACCAGATCGGCCGCTAACGCTGCGCGATCCGCACGGCAGCGCGGCAGGCGCAGCGCATTAGAACAGGACTTTCATCCAGGCGACGGAGATTGGCATGGCTTACCTGTACAAGAGTTTGGCATTGCAGTCGCGCTGGCGCCGATTGTCAGGACAGGCGCTCGGCGTCGTCGCACTCGCGATGGCCGCCAGCGAGCCCGCGCTCGCGCAGCAGATTACACTCAACGAATCCGGCTCAACCTTGCTCTACCCGCTGCTCACGACCTGGGCCACGCAGTATGAAAATTCGCATCCCGGCGTGCATATCCATCTTGCCGCCACCGGCTCCGAGGCCGGCATCAAGCAGGTGATCGCAGGCCAGGTCAATATCGGCGCTTCGGATGCCTACATGTCCGACGCGGCGATCCGGCAAAACCCGCAGATCATCAACGTGCCGCTGGCGATCGCTGCGCAGACGATCAACTACAACCTGCCGGGTCTGAACGCGAGCCATCTGAGGCTGGACGGGCCGACGCTGGCCGGCATCTATTCCGGCACCGTGCGCAACTGGGATGCGCCGCAGATCAAGGCGCTCAACCCGGGCGTGACGCTGCCGCATCATGCGATCGTGCCGATCCGGCGAGCCGAAGGCTCGGGCGACACCTTCGTATTCACGCAGTTTCTGACGTTCGCCGTGCCGTCATGGGAGGACGGCCCCGGTTACGGCACCACGATTGCGTGGCCCAACGTGCCCGGGAGCACGACGGCGGTGGGCAACGCCGGCATGGTCAAGGCGATCCAGAACACCCGATACTCGGTCGGGTATGTGGGCGTCAGCTACAGCGATAGCGTGCGCGACGCGCAGATCGGTACCGCGGCGCTGAAGAACCAGGCCGGCGAATTCGTCCTGCCTACTCGCGACACGATCATGGCGGGCGCTGCGTCGCTGGGCGGGCGCACGCCGGCTGACGAACGGCTCACGCTGGTGTACGCGCCCGCCAGCGGCGCCTATCCGCTGGTCAATTACGAATACGCGGTGGTGTCCACGAGGCAGCCCGACCCGAACACCGCGGCCGCGATCCGCCGCTTTCTGCTCTGGACGATCGTCCCTTCGGAGAAAAACGCGGCACGGATGAGCGCGGCGCATTTCATTCCGCTGCCGCCGCATACCTGGGAGCTTAGCCAGGCGCAGATCCAGCGGATCAAATAGCGGTCTACGTTGCATCGCTGCTTGACGACGCGCATCGGTTGACGGCGTTTTGCATCGGCCGGACCTGCGCCAGGTGCCGTCCCGAAAACGGCGCTGAAGCCGACGAGCGATGCACATTCAATCGCGATCCGCGCTGCGGCGATAAAATCGGAACTCCCACGATCCACGCGACCCAACGCGTATCGGGTCGGCCGACCAGAGGTTCCGATGACGATTGCGAAAACCCCTCCCGCGCCGTACTACGCGGTCATCTTCACGTCGATCCGGACGGAAGGCGACAACGGCTATGCTCAAACCGCCGATGCGATGGTCGAACTCGCGGCGAAACAGCCGGGCTTTCTCGGCATCGAGTCCGCCCGCGAAGCAGTCGGTATCACCGTGACGTATTGGGATAGTCTCGAAGCGATCGCCGCATGGAAGAACAATGCGGAACATCTGGGCGCACAGAAGGCCGGTCGCGAAACATGGTATCGGGCCTATACGACGCGGATTTGTCGCGTGGAACGCGAGTATTCGTTTGCGGCGACCGACGCGCGGTAGACGAAAGAAGGACCGGGCATCGAGGCGGTCTGACAGGGGCCAATTGATCGACTGCGGGCGTCAACCGGCGCGCGACGGTCCGGCGATCTTCAATTGCGCGGCGGGTCGAGTTCGGCCGGCGACGACTGCGATAGCAATTTTCTGACATCAGACATTTCCCGCTACCATCCGGCCATCTCAAGGAAAACCCGATGACGCCAATCACCGCAGTCGCCAGCATTCTGGTCGCGATTCTGCTCGGTGCGATGAGTCCCGGTCCGAGCTTCGTCCTCGTCGCGCGCAACGCGATCGGCCTCTCTCGTCGCGACGGCATTGCGACGGCGCTCGGCATGGGCATCGGCGGTGTGTTCTTCAGCGGCATCGCGCTGGCCGGTCTGTATACGCTGCTGAGCGCCGTCGACTGGCTCTACATCGGTTTGAAAGCGGCCGGCGGCCTCTATCTGCTGTATCTGTCGTCGCGGATCTGGCGCGGCGCATCCGGGTCGCTGTCCGTCGGCGCGGGCCGCGAAACGCGCGGCGTCGATATGCGCAGGTCGTTCTGGCTCGGATTGTCCACGCAACTGAGCAACCCGAAAACGGCGATCGTGTACGGCAGCATCTTCGTCGCGTTGTTGCCGAAGCACCCGCCGCTATGGTGCTACTTCGTGCTGCCGCCGCTCGTATTCGCGATCGAGGCGGGGTGGTACACGGTCGTCGCAGTGTGTTTTTCGGGGCGTCGTCCGCGAGAGGCGTATCTGCGGATGAAGAAGTGGATCGACCGGCTCGCCGCCGGTGCGATCGGCGCGCTGGGGCTGCGGTTGATGTTTACCGCCAACAGGGTCGGCCTGTAGCCGAACGCAGGCGGACGGGTAAAATCGCGATGCTTCGAGAAGCCCGTCGAACACGCGCCTGTGCAGCGTCGGGCTTACGTGTAACGAAACGTTACCTCGCGCCCGAACGCGCGAACTCGTGCATCAGTTCTTACAAACTTGAAATACGCGGCGCGCGGCGCCTGCGTTATATTGATATCAACAAAACATTCACTAAAGGTGAGTTCATGAAGTTCGCACGTGTTCTTGCAGTCCTGCTCGGGGGCGCCGCCATTGGAGCTTCGAGCGCCGCGATGGCCCGCGTCGATCTTGGCATCAATCTCGGGGTCCCGGCGCCCGTCTACGTCGCGCCGCAGCCGGTGTACGCGCCGCCGCCTCCGCCGCCGGTCGTGTATCAGCCGGCGCCGGTTTACGCCGCACCGCCGGCCCTCGTGATCGGCTGGCATGGCGACCGTTACTGGGACGGTCATCGCTACTGGAACCGTGGCGAATGGTATCGCCATCACGGTCGCGGTTACGGCTACGGCCACCCCCACGGCCACTGGCGTTAAGCGTCGCGCCCGCGCCGGCCGACATGAAAAAAGCCGCCCTCGGGCGGCTTTTTCGTGATGCGCGCCGACGCAGCGGCTTATTCGCCGAGGCCCGCCATCCCACCGACCACCGCGTTGAAGCCGCTGTCGACGTGAACGATTTCCGCGGTCACGCCGCCGGCGAGGTCCGACAGCAGGAACGCGGCCGTATTGCCGACCTGCTCGATCGTCACGTTGCGGTGCAGCGGCGCGTTGTGCTCGACGAAGTCGAGAATCTTGCCGAAGCTCTTGATGCCGCTCGCCGCGAGCGTCTTGATCGGGCCGGCCGAGATGCCGTTTACGCGCACGCCCTTCGCGCCGAGCGACACCGCCAGATAGCGCACGCTCGCTTCGAGCGATGCCTTCGCGAGACCCATCGTGTTGTAGTTCGGAATCGCGCGCTCGGCGCCGAGATAGGTCAGCGTCAGCAGCGAGGCGTCCTGCGACAGCATCGGCTGCGCGGCCTTCGCGAGCGCCGGAAAGCTGTACGCGGAGATGTCGTGCGCGATGCGGAAGTTTTCGCGCGTCATGCCGTCGAGGAAGTCGCCGGCGATCGCTTCGCGCGGCGCGAAGCCGATCGAGTGGACGAGGCCGTCGAGCGAATCCCAGTGCTTTTTCAGATCGACGAACAGCGCATCGATCTGTGCATCGTCGGCGACGTCGCACGGGAACACGAGATCGCTGCCGAACTCGGTCGCGAATTCGGTAATGCGATCCTTGAAGCGGTCGCCGACGTACGTGAATGCCAGTTCCGCGCCCTCGCGCCTGCAGGCCTGCGCGATGCCGTAGGCAATCGAGCGGTTCGACAGCAGACCGGTGAGCAGGATACGTTTGCCAGCGAGGAAGCCCATGAATTCTCCTAAATCAGTTCACTATGCGGGCGCCGGTCGATGCGGCGTCCCGTTGGATTTGGGTAGAATTCTCTCACAGTTGACCAGGCAGACCGGATAAACCCATCGCCATGACCCCACGTTCGCGAAGCAGCAGCGCGCCGCGCGCCACGCGCGGAACGATCCTCGCTGCACGGCTTCGCGGGCGGCGCGTGCGGGCGTTCGCGATCGCGCTGACGGCGCTCTTCGTGCTGGCGTTCGGCGCGGCGTTCGCGCCGGCGGCCCACGCCGCGTATGCGATCGCGCAGTACGGCAAGCCGAAATATCCGCCGGACTTCCGCCATTTCGACTACGTGAATCCCGACGCGCCGAAGGGCGGCACCCTGGTGCTCGCGAACCCGGACCGGCTGACGAGCTTCGACAAGTTCAATCCGTTCACGATGCGCGGCAACGCGGCGCCCGGCCTCGGCCTGATGTTCGAGAGCCTGACGACCGGCAGCCTCGACGAACTCGCGTCCGCGTACGGGCTGCTCGCGGACGATATCCGGGTCGCGCCGGACCGCATGTCCGTCACGTTCCATCTGAATCCGCGCGCGCATTTCTCGAACGGCGACCCGGTGACCGCCGCCGACGTGAAGTTCTCGCTCGACATGCTGAAAAGCCCGCAGGCGGCGCCGTCGATGTCCGCGTACTACGGCGACATTACGCGCGCGGTGGTCGTCGATCCGTCGACGGTGCGCTTCGAGTTCCGCAACGACAACCGCGAAATGCCGCTGATCGCGGGCGGCATGCCGGTGTTTTCGCACAAGTGGGGACTGCGCGCGGACGGCACCCGCATTCCGTTCGATCAGCTTGCTTTCGAAAAGCCGATCGGCAGCGGTCCGTACCTGATCGAGAAGTACTCGAACGGCCGCACGATCACCTACGTGAAGGATCCTCACTACTGGGGCTCGGATCTGCCGGTGCGCGTCGGCACCAACAACTTCGAGCGCATCATGTACAAGCTGTACTCGGACGACGTCGCGCGGCTGGAAGCGTTCAAGGCCGGCGAGTACGACGTGCACGTGGAGTACGTCGCGCGCAACTGGGTGCGGCGCGTGGTCGGCAAGAAGTTCGACAGCGGCGAACTCGTCAAGCGCGAATTCGAGCATCACAACGGCACCGGCATGCAGGGCTTCATCATGAACCTGCGCAAGCCGATGTTCCAGGACGTGCGCGTGCGCGAGGCGCTCGACCTCGCGCTGGATTTCCAGTGGCTGAACCGGCAACTGTTCTACAGCCAGTATCGGCGGCTCGACAGCTTTTTCGCGAACACCGATTTGCAGCCGCACGGGCTGCCGTCGCCGGGCGAACTGGCGCTGCTCGATCCGTGGCGCAGCCAGCTCGATCCAGCCGTGTTCGGCCCGCCGCCGGTGCAGCCGGACACCGACCCGCCGGGCTCGCTGCGCGCGAATCTGCTGAAGGCGCGCGCGCTGCTCGCGCAGGCCGGCTGGACCTATCGCGACGGTGCGCTGCGTAATGCGAACGGCGAGCCGTTCGTGTTCGAGGTGCTCGACGACACGAGCGCGTCCGCACAGTGGGCGCCGATCATGGCGCAGTTCGTACACGCGCTGGAGCGGCTCGGCATCCGCGTGAACTACCGGTCGGTCGATTACGCGCTGTATCAGAAGCGGCTCGACGCATTCGACTTCGACATGACGACGGTCCGCTTTCCGGACGTGCAGGTGCCCGGCGCCGAGCAGATCGACCGCTTCGGCAGCAAGGCCGCCGACACGCCCGGCTCCGGCAATCTGATCGGACTGAAGTCGCCGGTCGTCGACGCGTTGCTCAAAGCGCTGGTCGGCGCGCAGACGCGCGAACAGTTGATCGACGCGGCGCACGCGCTCGACCGGGTGCTGATGCACGGCTACTATGTGATACCGCAGTGGTACAGCGCGACGCATCGGATTGCGTTTCGCAATACGCTCGCGTGGCCCGCGCAACTGCCGCGCTACTATTCGGCGACCGACTGGGTGATCTCGACCTGGTGGTTCAAGACGAAGCCGCACTGACCGCAACCCGAACCTGCCTGCCGACGGACCTTCCGACCATGTGGAGCTACATCGCCAAACGCGTGCTGCTGATGATCCCGACGCTGCTCGGCGTGTTGACGCTGACGTTCGCGGTGATCCAGTTCGTGCCCGGCGGTCCGGTCGAGCAGGCGGTGCGCGAGATGCGGCGCGGCGCGGAGCAGGGCATGCCGTTCGGCATGCGCGCGCACTCGGGCGTCGACGCGCAGCAGATCGCGCAACTGAAGGCGCTGTACGGCTTCGACAAACCGCCGTTGCAGCGCTACTTCCTGATGCTCGGCCGCTTCGCGCGCTTCGACCTCGGGCAGAGCTACTTCCATCATCAGAGCGTGTGGTCGCTGATCGTGTCGAAGCTGCCGGTGTCGATCAGCATCGGGTTATGGACGTTCTTCCTCACCTATCTGATCTCGGTGCCGCTCGGCATCGCGAAGGCGGTGCGCAATGGCTCGCGCTTCGATCTCGCGACGAGCCTCGTCGTGCTGATCGGCTATGCGATTCCCGGCTTCGTGCTCGGTGTGCTGCTGCTCGTGCTGTTCGGCGGCGGCACGTTCCTGCAGTTGTTCCCGCTGCGCAACCTGACCTCCGACGACTGGGACACGCTGTCGCTCGGCGGCAGGATTCTCGACTACCTGTGGCACATCACGCTGCCGGTCACCGCGTCGGTCGTCGGCAGCTTCGCGGTCACGACGATGCTGACGAAGAACGCGTTCCTCGAAGAAATCCGCCGCCAGTACGTGCTGACCGCGCGCGCGAAGGGCCTGTCCGAGCGCGCGGTGCTGTGGAAACACGTGTTCCGCAACGCGCTGCTGCCGCTCGTCGTCGGCTTTCCGGCCGCGTTCATCGGCGCGTTCTTCACCGGCAGCCTGCTGATCGAGACGCTGTTTTCGCTCGACGGTCTCGGCCTGCTGTCGTACGAGTCGGTCGTGCGGCGCGACTATCCGGTCGTGCTCGGCACGCTGTATCTGTTCACGCTGATCGGCCTCGTGACGAAGCTGATCTCCGACCTCTGCTACGTGTGGGTCGATCCCCGCATTCAATTCGAACAACTGGAG
>Ga0164242_10001586_pt1 | contig 26957 bp, 24 predicted proteins | sample OricomgcompostMG_FD_108783 | JGI IMG/M metagenome (GOLD analysis project Ga0164242, IMG submission 108783) | Miracle-Growth compost microbial communities from Emeryville, California, USA - Original compost - Miracle growth compost (MG) ...
CATGTGCGCACTGTAGAACAGGCTCCCGCCGTCGGCCGGCAAGCGAGGCTGCGGCCCGCCGGGCGCCCACCCGTGTCAGCATGTGTCCATGCAGCGACGCCTCATGCTCCTGGACTCCGCGAGCCTCTACTTCCGTGCGTTCTACGGGGTGCCGGATCGCCGCGCGACACCGGAAGCACTGCCGAACAACGCGATTCGGGGTTTTCTCGACATGATCGCGACCCTGGTGAGCGAGTATTCGCCCACCGAGCTGGTCGCCTGCTGGGACAATGACTGGCGCCCGGCGTTCCGTGTCGACGCGATCGCGTCATACAAGACGCACCGCATGATGCAGGGCACCGACGGCGTCGAGGAGTCGCCGGAGGACCTCACGCCGCAGGTCCCGGTGATCGTCGAGGTGCTGGCGGCGATCGGCCTTGCCCGCCTCGGGGTCGACGGCTACGAGGCCGACGACGTGATCGGCACGCTGGCCGTCGGTGCGCACGGCCGGGCCCAGGTCGATGTCGTGACCGGCGACCGCGACCTCTTCCAACTCGTCGACGACGAGCAGAGCGTGCGCGTGCTCTACACGGCCAAGGGCGGCGTGCGGGCACCGGACGTGGTCGACGAGGCATACCTGGAGCGCAAGTACGCCGTCGGGTCGGGCGCTGCCTACGCGGACATGGCCGTGCTGCGTGGTGACACGAGCGACGGCCTGCCCGGCGTCGCCGGGATCGGCGAGAAGACCGCGGCCGCGCTGATCGGCCGGTATGGCGACCTGACGACGCTGCGTGCCGCGATCGCGTCCGGGGACCCGGCGCTCAAAGGCGCGCAGCGGACCCGCTTGGAGGCCGCGAGCGACTACCTCGACGCGGCACCGCGCGTGGTGGAGGTCGTGAAGGACATCCCGTTGCCGACCGGTTTCCGTGCCGAGTTGCCGACGCAGATCGCCGATCCCGGTGCGTTGCGAAGGCTGACCGAGGAGCACGACCTGACCTCGCCGGTCGCGCGAGTGCTCAAGGCGTTGCGGTTGGCCTGAGGGTCCGGTCAGCGTCCGCCGTGCGTGCGCGGATCGTTCGGCGGGAAGGTGCCGTCGTCGTCACCGCCGTCGTCCTGGTGGTAGAGCAACTCGTTGATGCGCACCTGGACGTCCTCGACGTGCGGCACGTCGTGCAGGTGCACACCCGCCTGTTCGCTGGCGTCACTGATGATCAGCGTGCCGCAGCCGAACATGCGGTCCAGCAGTGACTTCTCGTAGGAGACGTCGTTGATGCGGTAGAGCGGGATGTCCCGGCCGGACTTGTTGATGATGCCGCGGCGGGTGATCAACCGGCGGTTGGTGATGACGTAGATCGTGGTCAGCCAGCGCAGGACCGGCACGACGACGAAGGCGCACAACACGAGCGCCGCGACGATCCACAGTGCGAGGGTCGCCCAGCCGGACCAGCCCTTGTCGCTGAACCAGATGGAGCCCGCCAGCGCGATCACGATCGTCAGGACCGCGATCACCAGGGGGAAGAAGATCTCCTTGATGTGTGTGCGCAACTCAAGGTCGATCTGCTCGCCGCGTGCGAGATGCTTTGCCGAGAACGCCATGTCGGCATCCTGCCATGGACCAACCCGGATCCGGCGCTCGAAGCACCGGTGTCGGGAACCGTCGGGGAGTGGCTCAGTCGAGTCGGTCGGCCGCCACCACTCCCCGCATGATCTTGTCGATCGCGGTGCGGGCGGTGCGTCGCACGGGGTCGTGCCGGGTGGCCTCGGCGATCTGGTCGAGCAGGTCGACCACCTGTTTGCACCGGCGCACGAAGTCACCGGCGGACAACTCGCTGTCGCGCAGCACGGTCTCCAGGCGCCCGCCACTGGCCCACCGGTGCATCACCCAGGCCATCCCCGCGTCGAGGTCACTCATCGGGCTGAGCCCGAGCCGGCGCTGCGAGTCCTGCAGGCCGCGGGTGATGTCCTGCATCTCGGCGAGGGCGTCCTTGGTCTGGTCGCCGGGGATCCGCGGCGCCGAGTCCGCGTCGGCCCGGCGCGTCTCGTAGACCAGCGCGGACACGACGGCGGCGAGCGACGGCGCGTCGAGCCGGCGCCATACGTCGTGCTCGAGGCATTCGGCGGTCAGCAGGTCCTTCTCGGCGTAGATGCGCTGCAGCACGCGGCCGCGGTCGGTGACGTGGGTTCCGTCCGCGTCGAGGTAGCCGAGCTCGGCCAGCAGGTCGCAGACGCGCTCGAAGGTCCGTGCGACCGAGTGCGTGCGGCGGTCCACCTGGCGTTGCAGCCCGTCGGTCTCGCGGCGCAACTTCCACCAGCGCTCCGCCCACCGTGCGTGCTGCTCCCGGTAGGGGCAGTCATGGCACGGGTGGCGCTGCAACGCCTGTCGGAGCCGGTCGATCTCGGCGCCGGCGTCCTGGTCGGGCTCGGCCGCTGCGGCGCGCAGCTCGGCCGGGCTGGGTGGCGGCTCGTCGCGGATCTTGTTGCGCATCGTGGATGCCAGGTCGCGCCGCGACCGTGGTGAGCGGCTCTGGAACTTCGCCGGGATCGCGATGTGCCCCGCCGGCGTGAGGACGTCCGGGATGTCCCGCTCGCCGACCCGACGCAGTTGGGCGTCGCCGTTGACGACCGTGACGGCGTCATCGGCGCGCTTTCCGCGTGGTGCCGGTATGACGACGGCCCAGCCGGACCGGCGCCCCTCGGGCACGCGGATGATGTCGCCCGGCCGCAGCTCCTGCAGGGACACTGCCGCCGCGGCTCGCCGGCTGGCGGACCGCTGCTTCGCGGCGGTCTTCTCCAGGTCGGTGAGTTCCCTTCGCGTCGCGGCGTATTCGGCGAAGTCTCCCAGGTGGCAGCGCATCGCCTCGGCATACCCCTCCAGGGCCTCCTCGTTGCGATGTATGGCGCGAGCCGCTCCGACCACCGAGCGGTCGGCCTGGAACTGCGCGAACGACTGCTCCAGCACCTGCCCGGCGCGCCAGCGGCCGACGCGGTCGACCAGGTTGACCGCCATGTTGGAGGTGGGGACGAACGAGGAGCGCAACGGGTAGGTGCGGGTCGAGGCCAGCCCGGCGACCTCGTGCGGGTCGACGTTGGGCGCCCAGAGCACGACGGCATGCCCCTCGTAGTCGATGCCACGGCGCCCCGCGCGGCCGGTGAGCTGGGTGTATTCGGCCGGGGTGATGTCGGCGTGGGTCTCGCCGTTGAACTTCACCAGACGTTCCAGCACCACACTGCGGGCGGGCATGTTGATGCCCAGCGCGAGCGTCTCCGTGGCGAAGACCGCCTTGATGGTGCCGTCGGTGAACAGCTCCTCGACGATCTCCCGGAAGGTCGGCAGCATCCCGGCGTGGTGCGCGGCGAAACCGCGACTGAGCCCCTCGACGAAGTCGTAGTAGCCCAGCACGGCCAGGTCTTCCTCGGGCAGCGCCGCCACCCGCTCCTCGACGATGCGACGCACCCGTGCGCCTTCCTTGTCGGGGATGAGCCTGGTGCCCCACGCGAGCAGCTGGGACACGGCGCCCTCGCAGCCGGCACGGCTGAAGATGAAGGTGATCGCCGGCAGCAGTCCGTCCCGGTCGAGTGCTTCGATGACCTGCGGACGGCTGGGTCCGCGTCCGGGTCGCCCACCGCGGACCGGTCCACGGTCGCTCCCGCCGCGGATGCGTCCGCGCCGTCCGCGCGGCGACCCGGCATCCTCCCGGTGCCCGTGTCGCTGATCGCGTCGATCGCGACTGAATTGTTCGACCCGTTGCAGCAGATGGGGGTTGACCCGCAGCTGCTCGTGTCCGTCGTCGACGAACAGGTCCATCAGGGACGGCCCGACCATCATCTGCTGCCACAGCGGCACCGGCCGGTGCTCCTCGACGATCACTTCGGTGTCGCCGCGGACCTCGCGCAGCCAGTCGCCGAACTCCTCCGCGTTGCTGACCGTGGCCGACAGTGAGATCAGCTGGACGGACGGAGCCAGCATGACGATGACCTCTTCCCAGACCGCGCCACGGAACCGGTCGGCCAGGTAGTGCACCTCGTCCATCACCACGAAGCCGAGCTTGTTCAGGGTCGAGGAGCCGGCGTAGATCATGTTGCGGAGCACCTCGGTGGTCATCACCACGATCGGTGCTTCACCGTTGATCGACGAGTCCCCCGTCAGCAGACCGACATTCGCGGCGCCGTGGCGCGCCGACAAGTCGGCATACTTCTGGTTGGACAGCGCCTTGATCGGCGTCGTGTAGAAGGTCTTGCGGCCGGTGTGCAGCGCAAGGTACGCCGCGAACTCCCCGACGATCGTCTTGCCCGCTCCGGTCGGCGCGGCGACCAGCACCCCGCGGCCGGACTGCACGGCCTCGATGCCGCGGCGCTGGAAGTCGTCGAACGGGAAGGGGTAGCCCTCCGCGAAGCGGTCGATGTGCGTCGAGTCGAACCCGCCGCGTCGGGCGGTGGAATTCTCCTGATGTCCTACGGATTCCGCCATGTCGTCAGAGTTGTGATTTCTCGTCGTCCGGCACGTCAAGCCAGTCGGACCGTGCCTTCTCCTCCCGGCCGGCGCGGCGGCGGTCCAGGTAGAGGCACACCACGCAGGCTCCGAAGTAGAGCACGATCATCGGGACCATGAGCGCGAGCATCGACCACGCATCCGGGGACGGGCTCATGATCGCGGAGAAGACCGCGATGACCATCACGGCCACCCGCCAGCCCTTGATCATGATGCGTCCGGGGAAGACTCGGATCTGGTTGAGACCGACCAGGAAGACCGGCAGGAGGAAGGCCAGACCGAAGGCAACCACGAACTTGGTGACGAAGCTGACGTACTTCTGCGCATCGGTCAGGTTGTAGATCGGGGTGTGTCCCGGACCCTTGACCTGCGGCGTGCTGCCCATCAGGAAGTCGACCGCGTTGGTGATCGCGAAGTGTGAGACGTAGCAGCCCAGTGCGAACAACGGGACGGCTGCCGCCATGAAGGAGATGCTGATGCGCTTCTCCTTCTTGGTCAGACCGGGCGCGAGGAAGGACCAGATCTCCCACAGCCAGATAGGACTGGCGAGGATGAGACCACTCCACAACGAGATCTTCAGCTTGATGCTGAACGGCTCGGTGACTCCGCCGTTGCCGAAGTTCAGACCGACGACGGCGAGGTGGTGGCGCGCCTGCACCGTCCGCAGCGGCGACTCAACCCACCCGTAGATCGTGTTGTAGTAGATCCAGGCGACCACGGCCGCGATGACGATCGCAACGGCCGAGATGAGGGCACGCCGGCGAAACTCGCGGAAGTGTTCGCCGAGGGACATCCGGGCCTCCGGATTGTCCTTGCGCCGCAATAGGGCCATGTGTCGTGTGTCGTCCTGCGCCGAAGGTCCCGAGCGGGACGGTGATCAGTTGCCGTTGCCGGTGGTGTTGCCCTGCTGCGGGTAGCCCGCGGGCGCCTGTTGCTGCGGCTGCTCCTGCTGCTGGGGCTGCGGCTGCTGGTAACCGGGGTTGCCCTGCTGGTAACCCTGCGGTGCCTGCTGCTGGTAACCCTGTTGCTGGAAACCCTGCGGTGCCTGCTGCTGGTAGCCCTGTTGCTGTCCCTGCTGCGGATACGGGGTCGCACCGGGGATCGGGGCCTCACCGGGCGCGCTGCCCGCCGGGGGCTGGGTCTGTCCGGGCACGGTCTGGCCCGAGGCGGAACTCTTGTGGTCGTCGTCGCCCAGCTCACTCTTCAGGATGCGTGCCGAACGCCCCAGGCTGCGGGCGGCGTCGGGCAGCTTCTTCCAGCCGAAGAGGATCACCACGATGAGCACGAGGATGAGGATGTGCCACGGCTCGAGGGCTCCACGAAACATAACTAGCTCCTGTTGGTTGAGCGCGGGAACGTCACGTGTCCCGCACCGTCATCACCACTCTACGTGATCGGCCCAGTCCGGGCGCCGTGCCTTCCGGCGGCTGGCGCGTTCGGTGCGCCGGCTCGCCTTGAGCTCCAAGTGGTGCCTGCGCAATTCTGCCGGATCGTGCAGGACTGCGAGGTCATCGACACTCTGCATCTGGTCCTCGAGTTCGGCGATCCGCGCCTCCACCTCGGCCAGCCGTTCCTGGGCGAGCGCAAGCTCGGACCCCAGCTGCGTGAGGGGTTTCCACAGCCGCCACAAGCGCCAGCCGACATACACCGTGCCCAGGACCGCCAGCAGCAGCCACAGCAGCACCCACTGCCACCAGGACACCGGCCTACTCCTCGTATGCCGCCAGCGCGGCGCGGGCTCCGTCGGCCACCTCGGCCCGCAACGACGCGGGCTCGACCACCCGAGCAGAGCCACCCAGGCGCCAGGTCAGTTGCCGCAGCCAGCGCAGGTCGGCGGTGCGGAAGGACACCGTGAGGGCGCCGTCGTCGCCGCGCTGCACGTCGCCCGTCGGGTAGTAGTCGACGACCCAGGCGGCGTCCGGCTGGAGCTCGATGACGGCGGTCAGGTCGTCGGGGCCGGGGGTGAACAGGCCGGAGTCGAGGTCACGTGGCCGCGCGTCGGTGGGCGGCGTGCCGTCCTGGTCGAGCAGCTGCACCGACGCGACACGATCCAGCCGGAACAGCCGCACGTCCTGTGCTCGGTGACACCAGCCTTCGAGGTACCAGTTGCCGTCCAGCGAGAGCACTCGCATCGGGTCGACGTCGCGCTCGGTCGTCTCGTCCCGGGACGGCACGACATAGGTCAGGTGCAGCCGGCGGTGTGCCGCGACCGCGGCGCGCATGGTCGTCAGGGTGTCGGAGGGCACCTCGGCCTCCAGCGCGATGCGCACCCGGTCGCTCGCCGCCCCCAGGTCACCGGTGGCCTCGACCAGCTTCGCCAGCGCCCGGTCGACGGCGTCCCGCTCGTCCAGGCCCGGAACGGCCGCCAGCGTGCGCAGACCGACGATCAGCGCGGTCGCCTCGTCGAGCCCGAGCCGCAGCGGACGGGCGATGGTGTCGGCGTTGCGCAGGAACACCCGACCCTGCTCCCATTCGGCCTCGATGAGGTCGTCCGGCATGTGCCCCGGCGTGCCACACACGAACAGCAACGCCAGATCGGCCTCCACTTGCTCGGTGGACACCCCGAGCTCCTCGGCGGCCTCGGCGATGTCGATGCCCTGGCGGTTGACCAGCCACGGCACCATCGTCAGTAGCCGGCCGAGGCGTGCGGTCGCGCTCTCCGGAGCCGCCATCACGCGGCCCCGTTCCGGTCCAGGGCTCCACGCAGCCGGCGGACGACGGCCTCCACGAGCCGCGGCGGGGCGACGACGCGGACGGCCGGGCCGAAGCCGGCGATCTCGTCCGCCAGCGCCCCGGTGTCGGTGTAGCTGAGCGTCAGCCGGGTCCGCTCACCGTCCGGCTCCGCGGTGTCGGCGCGCCGGCGCAGCGTGTTGCCGGCGCCCTGCTGCACCAGCACCACTGCCTCCTCCGGCGGTGTCTCCGGGCCGTCGATCATCTCGATCGGGTCGTGATCGGCCGGCACGTCATACGCGCCCGGCTTGCCCACCCGCTTGACCGCGCCGTCGATGCGACCCAGGCGAAAGACGCGTGGCGCCGCACGATCGAGATCGAAACCGGTGACGTACCAGCGCCCGTGCCAGTTGGCGACGTTCCACGGCTGCAGGCGGCGCTGCGTGGTCTCGCCGCCGGACTTGCGGTAGGCGAAGCTGATCGCCTGGCGCCGCAGCACCGCGTCCTTGACGGGGTTGAAGGCCGGCTCGGTGGTGTGGATGCGCGGCTCCAGGCCGACGACCGAGTTGACGTCGCGCTCGATCTCGGCTGCCTCCAGCTTGCGCAGTGCGGTGGCGGCGGCTCCGGCCAGGCTGGCCTGCTGCCAGGTCCGGCTGGCCAGGCCGAGCACCGCGAACTCGTCCGGCTCGAAGGACAGCTCCGGCAGGGCGTACTCACGGCGGTCGATGCGGTAACCGGTCTCGTCGTCGAAGAACGCGTCGATCGGCTCCATCCGCAGCGGGATCCCCAGCTCACGCAGCTCATCCTTGTCGCGCTCGAACATCCGGTCGAACGCCTCGTCGGACGCGGCCTCGCCATACTGCGGCACCGCGTCGCGGATGCGCGCCTTGGCGAGCGGTTGGCGGGTGTAGAGCAGGCAGATCACCAGGTTGAGCAGCCGCTCGGTCTTCGCGGCGGGTGATGGGGAGGCCATGGGCACGACGCTATCTCATGTGCGGACGGGTGTACGACCCCGAACCACCCTCCCTGCGACTGACGGCTCCCTCACCGACCGACGGTGGTATGACGCCGTCACTCGGCGCGCGAGCCGTCACTCACCGCGGAACCGTGGGGTGCGGGTCGTCGGGGGTCAGTGACTCCTCGTCCGAGCTGGACAGGCTCAGCACGGCTCCGGCGACCGCCGGACTGGCGGAGATCGTTGCCTCCAGGGCACGCAGGCGCTCGGCCACGAGGTGCTCGGCCCGGTCGCCGATCAGATCCACGTCCCCCACCAGGTAGACCTTGCGCGGGCCGACGAATTCCAGCCGCAGATAGGTGACGCGGGCGACCTCCGGCAGGGCCAGTAGCGCGCGGAGCGCCGCTGCCCGCACCTCCGGGGTGACTTCCTCTCCGACGAGGAAGCCGACGTTGCGCCGGATCAGCACGACCGCGACGACCGCCAGCACGCAGCCGACGAGGATCGACCCGATCGAGTCGGGTGCCGGCGAGCCGGTGGCTTGGTGCAGCCCCAGCCCGGCGGCCGCGATGACCAGGCCGATCAGCGCAGCGGCGTCCTCGGCGAAGACGGCCCGCAGCGTCGGATCGGAGGTGCGCAGCACGTGCTCGAGGAGTTCACGGTCGTAACGCTCCGCCTCCGCATTCGCCTGCCGCATGGACTGCAGGAACGAGATGCCTTCCAGCACGAACGCCACGGCGAGCACGATGTAACCGACGACGTAGTCGCTCGCGGCCTCGGGGTGGATCAGCTCCTGGACGCCGTGCCAGATCGACACCGCGGCACCGGCGACGAACAACCCGAGCGCGGCGAAGAGCGACCAGACGTACGCCTCCCGGCCGTAGCCGAGCGGGTGCCGCGGGTCGGCGGCCTTGCGCGACCGTCGGTCCGCCACGATGAGGAAGATCTCGTTGCCGGTGTCGGCCCAGGAGTGTGCTGCTTCTGCAACCAGTGACGCCGATGCCGTGATGAACGCGGCGACGGATTTGGCCACCGCCACCAGGAAGTTCGCACCGAGCGCGACCAGGACGGTGACGGTGCTCTCTCCCCCGCCCTCGCCGGCATCGATGCCGACGTCGAACGGGTCCACGTGACGAGGATCCATGCCCGTCACGCTATCGGCTCAGCCCAGTCCGAAAGCGCGGCCCGCACCGGGCTTGTTGGTGGAGACCAGGTCCACCACGAAGATCAGCGTCTCGTTCGGGCCGATGGCGCCACCGGCACCCCGCTCGCCATACGCCAGCGCCGGTGGGATGACCAGCTTGCGGCGGCCACCCACCTTCATCCCGACGATGCCCTGGTCCCAGCCCGGGATGACCTGGCCGACCCCGACCTGGAAGTCCAGCGGCGCGCCGCGGTTCCAGGACGCGTCGAACTCTTCCCCGGACGACCAGGCGACACCGACGTAGTGCGCCTTGATCTGGTCGCCCGCCTGCGCCTCGGCGCCGTCGCCGACGCTGACGTCCTCGATCACCAGCTCCGTGGGCGGCTCCGCACCCGGGAAATCGATCTCCGGCTTGGTGGTGTTGGGGTCGAACGGCATTGCTACCTCACTTGGTGGTTGGAGAGGGAAATCGGTCAGCTCGCCGCGACGATGTCGACGACGAAGACCAGGGTGTCGGTGCCCTTGATGCCGCCCTGCGAATTGCCCTTGCTGCCGTAACCGTCGGCGGGCGGTATGACGATTTCGACGCGGTCGCCGACCTTCTTGCCGACCAGTGCCTTGTCCCAGCCCGGGATGACCTGGCCCTCACCGATGACGAAGCTGGCCGGCACACCGTAGCGTCCGGGGTTGCCGGTCGAGTCGAAGACCTTGCCCGCCTTTCCCTTCGCCCAGATCACGCCGGTGTAGAGCGCCGAGATCGTCTGGCCTTTCTTGACGGTGGCACCGGAGCCGTTGATCAGGTTCGCCGACTCGAGCTTCTTGGGCGCGGCGGCCTTGGGCATGGTGATCGTGGCGGGCTTGGTGATGCCGTTCCACTTGACGGTCGGCATCCCCTTCGCCGGTGCCACGGTGGTGCCGTGGGCGATGTTGGGACTCGAGCCGTTGATCTTCAGATACAGGACGATCGTGTCCTCGCGGGTGACGCCCAGATCGGAGTTACCTGCCGACCCGAAGGCCTCTTGCGGCGGGATGGCGACGGTCTCGATCGTCCCCACCTTCTTGCCCGACACCGCCTTCACCAGCCCGGGCAGCTGGGTCGGGTCCTTCAGATACATCGGACCCGCGCTGTTGGCGAAGGTGTCGGCGAGCGTCTTGCCCGTGCGGCCGTCGACCGCGACATAGCTCAGCGACGCCAGCTCATCGGACTTCACCGCAGCGCCGCTGCCCTGCTTGGTCACCTTGACCGTCGTCTTGTTGACCTGGAACGGCTTCTTGCCGAGCTTGATCACCGGACTCTTGCCCGCAGGGGTCGTCACCGAGATGTCGTTCATCGACGAGACGTCCTTGGCCGCGACGGTGTATGGCGGCAGCGACGTCGAGCTCGACGGGCTGGCCGACGTCGACGCCGTCTTGGATGCGGCCTTGGACGAGCTGCCGCTGCTGTTGGAGGTGCTGCTGCCGCACCCGGCGAGGAAGAGCACGGGAAGCGTGCCTGCTGCGAGCAGGCGGAGCGGGATTCGGCGCACGTCGAAGAACCTCTTGGAAAGCTGGGAAATTGGATGACCGGGCGTCACCCTAACGAAGCCCGCTGTGGGCGGGTTGTCCGTGGGGTGTTCACATACCCTCAATGAGCCTTTCGACGCGCTGGTCACTGGAGCTGAACGGATCCTTGACCAGCACGGTGCGTTGCGCCTGGTCGTTGAGTTTCAGGTGCACCCAGTCGACCGTGAAGTCCCGGCGCGCCGCTTGTGCCGCACGGATGAAATCGCCACGCAACTTGGCCCTGGTGGTCTGCGGCGGGTAGGTCTTGGCCTCGAAGATCTCGACGTCGGAGCAGACGCGGGCGGTCTTGCCCCGGCGCTGCAGCAGGTAGAACAACCCTCGCTCGCGGTTGATGTCGTGGTAGGTCAGGTCCAACTGCAGCATGCGTGGATCGTCAAGCGCCAGACCGTGTTTGGCGGCATACTGATCCAGCAGCTTGTGCTTGATGACCCAGTCGATCTCGGTGTCGATCATGCCGAGGTCATCGGTGTCGATGGCCGTCAGCGTGCGCTCCCACAGGTCCATGATCCGCTTGGTCAGGTCATCGGTGATCGCGTGCTGGTCGACATACGTCCGGGCACGTTCGAAGTATTCGGACTGCATCTGCAGAGCCGACAGCTCACGACCGTTCGCCAGGCGCACCGGCGCCTGACCCGTGATGTCGTGACTGATCTCACGGATCGCCCGGATCGGGTTCTCCAGGCTGAGATCACGCATCGACACTCCGTCCTCGATCATCCGCAGCACCAAGTGGGCGGAGCCGAGTTTCAGCATCGTCGTCGTCTCGCTCATGTTGCTGTCGCCGACGATCACGTGCAGCCGCCGGAAGCGCTCGGCGTCGGCGTGCGGCTCGTCGCGCGTGTTGATGATCGGCCGCGACCGGGTGGTGGCGCTGCTGACGCCCTCCCAGATGTGGTCGGCCCGCTGGCTGACGCAGTAGGTCGGCTTGTGGCCGAGCACGGCGATCTTGCCAGCACCGCAGGTGATCTGCCGGCTCACCAGGAACGGGATGAGGACGTCGGAGATCTGCTGGAACTCACCGGTCCGGCTGATCAGGTAGTTCTCGTGGCAGCCGTAGGAGTTGCCGGCCGAGTCGGTGTTGTTCTTGAAGACGAAGATCTTGCCGTCCACGCCTTCTTCGGCCAGGCGCGCCTGTGCCTCCTCGACCAGGCCCTCGATGATGCGTTCGCCGGCCTTGTCGTGGACGACCGCTTCGCGCACGTCGTCGCACTCGGGGGTGGCGTATTCGGGGTGGCTGCCGACGTCCAGGTAGAGGCGCGAGCCGTTGCCGAGGAAGACGTTGGACGACCGGCCCCAGGAGACGACCTTGCGGAAGAGGTAGCGCGCCACCTCGTCCGGAGTCAGTCGCCGTTGCCCGTCGAAGGTGCAGGTGACGCCGTATTCGTTCTCGATGCCGAAGATCCGCCGCTCCATGTACCGACCCTAACCGTCCACGTCTCCCCGGCGCGGACCGTTCCGAATGCCGTGCGCCGTGTCCGCGGTCAGCAGGCACGGCGCACGCATCGAGCCGGCACGATCCTGGAGCGGTCCGGGACGGAGTGCTGCTCTGAGCGGCGGATGGTTGCGGCCCATCGGCATGCCGTGGTCGGCTGGGCGGCATGCGACTTCTGGTGCTCGGTGGGACCGGCTGGCTCGGCGGCGAGATCGTGCGGGTGGCGCTCGGCCGTGGCCACGATGTCGTCTGTATGGCGCGCGGCGCGCGGCCGGTGCCGGACGGCGCGGAACTGATCGCGGCCGATCGCGATGACCCGCAGTCGTATTCGGCGTTGCCTGGCGACTTCGACGCGGCGCTGGACACCACCGTCCAGCCGCAGCACGCACGCGGCGCCGTGACCGCGCTCCACGACCGTGTCACGCGGTGGACGCTGGTGTCGACATCGTCGGTGTATGCCCAGGACGACGTCCCCGGTCAGGACGAGGCAGCGCCACTGCTGCCGGCCTGGGACGGCCCGTTCGAGCTGGAGAGATACGGCGAGGGCAAGGTCGGGTGCGAGCAGGCCGTGCTCGCGGCATACGGGCGAGACGCGCTGATCGCCAGGCCGGGCCTGATCACCGGCCCAGGTGACCGCAGTGACCGAACGGGCTACTGGCCGTTGCGTTTCGCGCATCCGGCCGCCGTCGACGGCTCAGTGCTTGTGCCGGAGTCGCCCGGCGCTGCGGTCCAACTGATCGACGTCCGCGACCTGGCGCGCTGGCTCGTGGAAGCGACAGAGCACGCAACGACGGGCGTGTTCAACGCGACCACCGAGCATGTGTCTTTCGCGGAATACCTCACGACGGCGCAGCAGGTCGCCGGTTTCGCCGGGCGGACCGTGGGCGTCGACCAGGGCTGGATCGCCGCGCACGACATCGCGCCCTGGGCCGGTGACCGCAGCTTCCCGCTCTGGCTGCCGCAACCGGACTACGCGGGCTTTGCCACCCGCTCCCCCGCGGCGGCTCGCGCCGCCGGTCTGCGAACCCGTCCACTCGCCGACTCGATCCGCGACACGTTGGCGTGGGAGCTGCAGGCCGGCCCCGGCCGCGCGCGCCAGGCCGGCCTGTCCCCCGCGGACGAGATCGCCCTCCTCGCCGAGGCCACTTCACCGACAGGACACGAAACGCACTGAGCGGACACGAAAATGCCCGTCCGAGAGCCGGGTTTTCGTGTCCTCTCGGCCTCTTTGCTGTCCTCTCGGCAAAGAGGGTGTGGGGCGCGGTCAGGCGAGCGACTCCACCCAGGCGCGGTGCAGCGCGGCGTACTTGCCCTCACCGGAACCGATCAGGGCCTGCGGACTGCCGTCCTCCAGCACCTGGCCGTGCTCCAGCACCAGCACCCGGTCGGCGACCTCCACGGTGGACAGGCGGTGCGCGATGATCAGCGCGGTGCGGTCGGCGAGGACGGTCTCCAGCGCGCGCTGCACGAGCCGCTCGCTCGGGATGTCCAGGGACGACGTCGCCTCGTCCAGGATCAGCACGGCCGGGTCCGCCAGGAATGCCCGCGCGAAGGCGACCAGCTGGCGTTGTCCCGCCGAGAGTCGACCGCCGCGTTTGGCGACATCGGTGTCGTAGCCCTCGGGCAACTTGTCGATGAACTGGTCGGCCCCGACGGCCTCCGCCGCGGCCCGGATCTCCTCCTGCGTCGCGCTGGGCTTGCCGAAGCGGATGTTGTCGGCGACCGTCCCCTCGAACATGAAGTTCTCCTGGGTCACCATCACCACGTGCCGGCGCAGCTGCGGTTGGTCGACCGCACGCAGGTCGGTGCCGTCCAACCGGATCGCCCCGGAGGTCGGGTCGTAGAACCGTGCCATCAGCTTGGCGATGGTGGTCTTGCCGGCACCGGTCGTGCCCACCAGCGCGACCGTTTGGCCTGCTGGTATGTCGAGGCTGAGTCCCGGCAGCACCGGTCGACCCTCGACGTAGGCGAAGCGGACGTCGTCGAACTCCACCGCGCCGTGGACGTTCTCCAGCTGCTTCGGCTGCTCGGGATCCTTGATGCCCGGCGCCGTCGCCATCACACCGGCGACCTTCTCCAGGGCGGACGACGCCGACTGGAAGGTGTTGAAGAATTGCGTGATGTCCTGCATCGGCTCGAAGAACATCCGCAGATAGAGCAGGAACGCCGTGAGCACACCGACGGTCATGTGGCCGTGCAGCACCCGCCAGCCGCCGTACAACAGCACGATGCTGGTCATGATGTTGCCGACCAGTTTGACGGCCGGCATGAAGATCGCGACCAGCTGGAAGGTCCGCTCGTTGATGGCGCGGTAGCGCTCGGCGACCTCCTCGAAGATCTCCTGGTTGCGCGGCTCGCGCCGGTAGGCCTGCACGGCTTTGATGCCCGTCATGGTCTCGACGAACTGCACGATCACCAGTGCCGCGCTCTCGCGCACCTCACGGTAGGTCTTGCTCGAAGCGCCGCGGAACCACGCGGACAGGGCCACCAGCACCGGGAAGCTGATCAGGCAGATCAGACCGAGCTCGACGTCGAGGGTCACCAGCAGGATGGAGGTGCCGATGAGCGTGAGCACGGCGGTGACCAGACTGTCGAAACCGTTCTCGAGCATGTCCTGGATCGCTTCGACGTCGTTGGTCGAGCGACTGACGACCCGCCCGGAGGTGTATTTGTCGTGGAAGGAGACGTCCAGCCGCTGGAAGTGCCGGAAGATCCGCTGCCGCAGCTCCAGCAGTGCGAGCTCGCCGATGGTGCCCGACTGCCGCAGGAAGAGCAGGCGGCTGACAGCCTGCACGGCCACGATGACGCACAGCGCGCCGATCACCAGGAGCAGGACGTGTGCGTCGCCGTCGCGGGAGATCGGCGGGACACCGTGGTCGATGCCGACCTGGACCATGCGCGGCACCGACAACCGGGCGAGGTTCTCGATGACGACCAGGACGATGAGGACCGCGACCATCTTCTTGTACGGCGCGAGCAGCGACCCGAGCAGTTGCCGGGCCTCCCGGCGCATCGGCTTGGACTCGTCGATCGGCAGGTCACCCTCGTTGTCGGAGGACATCCTCCCCCGCCAGCGCTCCTCCGGCTTGGGGCTCTTCTCGGTGCGGGTCGTGGTGTCTGTGGTGCTCATCGGGGCCCCCGCGAAGTATCGGAGCGAGGTTGCGGGGTCCCCGCGAAGTATTCGGGGGAGCGAAGCGGAGGAGAGACTTCGTGGGGTGCAGGAACGAGCGAAGAACAGACGGGGTCCCCGCGAAGTACCGAGCGACGAAGGAGCGAGGACTTCGTGGGGTGTCTTGGTGGGGTGATCATCGGCGCGCCTCCCGCATCGGTCGGTCGAGGGTGCTGTCGTCGTCGCGGGCTGCGCGACCGGTCGCGTCGCCGACCTCGCGCTCGTCGTCCGCGCAACGCCTCTGGTCGTCGGCACACCAGGCCTCGTCGTGCTCGACCGTGTCGTCGAGCTCGTCGTCCGCCGCGAGCAGGTAGCGGTAGGCGGGCACGCTCGCCAACAACTGGGAATGCGTGCCGACATGGGTGATCGTGCCGTGCTGCAGCAGCGCGACGCGGTCGGCGAGCAGCACGGTCGAGGCGCGGTGCGCGACCACGAGACCGGTCACCTGGTGCAACACCCGGCGCAGGGCCTCCTCGACGAGCGCCTCGGTGTGCACGTCGAGCGCGGAGAGGGTGTCGTCCAACACCAGCACCTTGGGATGGGTCAGCACCGCCCTGGCCAGCGAAAGGCGCTGCCGCTGGCCGCCGGACAGGCTCATCCCCTGCTCACCGATGCGCGTCTCCAGGCCGAAGGGCAGGTCGTGGACGAAATGCGCCTGCGCGACCTCGATGGCCTCCGCGATCTCGTCCTCCGTGGCGTCCGGGCGGCCGAGCGTGAGGTTCTCGCGGACCGACAGGGAGAACAGCGTCGGGTCCTCGAACGCGGTGGCCACCGTCCTGCGCAGTGCCGGCAGCGTGAGAGCACGTATGTCGGTGCCGTCGACCTCGATGCTGCCTTCGGTGACGTCATACAGCCTGGGGATCAGGCCGGTGAGCACCGACTTGCCGGAACCGGTCGCACCGACGAGCGCGACCGTCTCGCCCGGCTCCAGGTCGAGGTCGACGTGCCGCAGTGCCCAGTCGTCCCCGCGCGCGTCGGGGAACCGGAAACCGACGTCCCGCAGCCGCAGCGCGCCGCCGCGCGCGACCTCGTCGATCGGGCCGTGGGTGATGTCCGGCTCGGTGTCGAAGATCTCGGCGACCCGGTCGGCCGCCGTCATCGCCTCCTGCGTCATCGACAGCAGGAAGCCGGTGGCCGCGATCGGCCAGACCAGCGACAGCATCATGGTGATGAACGCGACCAGCGTGCCGAGGGTGATGCGACCGTCACCGGTCGCCGCAGCGCCCAGTCCGAGCACCACGATCAGTGTCAGGTTGGGGATCACCTCCAGCAACGTCCAGAAGCTCGCCTGCAGGCGCACCTTGCGCACCTGGATGTCGAAGAGCTTGGTCGCCTGCTGGTCGAAGCGGTCGTAGATGTAGTCCTCGCGGCCGAACGACTTGATGACCCGCAGGCCGAGCGCCGACTCCTCCACGTTGGTCGCCACGACACCGGTCTGGTCCTGCGCCATGCGGGACAACTTGGTGAACTTGCGCTGGTTGTGCAGGACGGTTGCTGCGATCGGCACGATCGAGATGACGACCACCACGCCCAGCGGCCAGTAGAGGACCAGCAGGATGATCGTGACGGCGATGATCTGCAACGTGTTGAGCAGCAGCATCACGATGCCGAAGCTCAGAAGCCGTCGAATCATGCTCAGGTCGTTCATGATTCGGGACAGCAACTGGCCCGACTGCCATTGGCCGTGGAACGACATCGGCAGCACCTGCAGGTGTGCGTACATCTCCTTGCGGATGTCGCGTTCGATGCCCATCGTGGCGCGCGCGACCAACCAGCGCCGGCCGAACCACAAGATCGCCTCGGCCATCCCGATCGCCAGCGCGGCGCTGCCCAGCACCCACAGGCCACGTTGGTCGCGGTGGCTCACCGGCCCGTCGATGACGGCCTTGGTCATCAGGGGTATGGCGATGGTCGCGCCGAGGCTGGTGAGCCCGAAGATCATCATGGTGATCCAGCGGGCCCGGTAGGGCCGCACGTAGGGCGCCAGCCGCAACAGGCTCGTGACGCGGTTGCGCCGCAGCGGGGCCGGGCCGATGGAGGGATTCGACAACAGACCCACCGGATCACGGTGGGAACTGGACAGCGGAGCGGATGCCTGCGAGGGCTGGTCGGTCATCGGGTGGTGAAGCCTCCTTGGCGGCGAGAGACGAGGCGGAGCACACCCCTAGCCTCAGCCTTCAACCGCGCTTGAGGTCAAGCCGGTGGGTCCCCCGACATGGCTGACCGCAGCGACGCGCAGAGAGGTAGCTGGGATGCCTATCCATCATGACAGAGAGGACCGACAACGGTCACCTCCATTACCGCCGTCGCCGGCAACAACTCACGGGACCGTCCGCGAAAGCGCCCGAAACCCCTACTGTCGTCAGTTACTCGCGTTCGGGTCGGCTCCGGGCGCCTCGGGAGCCGCGGTGTCGGGGGTGTCGGACGCATCGGCGCCGGAGTCTGCCGGGGTCAGGAGTCCGTCGAGGTGGGAGTTCTCGATCCGGCGGAACTTGCGGCGCTCGCGCTCCCGGTCCAGGACGGCCACCTCCAACTGGTCGGCCGTCAACGTGCGCCCCTCACCGCCGTTGGGGTCCTCGCCCAACAAGCCGACGGCCAGGCGCAACGCGGCACCCAGGTCCAGCCCGGCTTCCCAGCGTTCCTGCAGGCCGGCGCTGATGTGCTCGGCGGCACCACCCATCGCCACGAAACCCTGCTCGTCGAACACCGATCCGTCGTAGGTCAATCGGTAGATCTGGTCGCTGCCCGCGTCGCCGTCGACCTGAGCGACCACGATCTCGACCTCGTAGGGCTTGGCCTCCTGGGTGAAGACGGTGCCGAGCGTCTGGGCATAGGCGTTGGCCAGACCGCGCGCGGTGACGTCGGATCGGTCGTAGGAGTATCCGCGCAGGTCGGCGTAACGAATGCCGGCGACGCGGAGATTCTCGAACTCGTTGTACTTGCCCACTGCCGCGAAGGCGATGCGGTCGTAGATCTCCGACACCTTGTGCAGCGCGCGGCTGGGATTCTCCGCGACGAAGGCGATGCCGCCGTCATAGGCGAGGACGACGACCGACCGGCCGCGGGCGATGCCCTTTCGTGCGTAGTCCGCCCGGTCCTTCATCAACTGCTCGGGCGAGACGTAGAACGGCATACTCATTATCGGGTGCCTCCGATCTCGCGACGGGTCTCGAGGACCTGCTGGACGACGCCGGCCAATTCGTCGTCGGAGACGAAGTGGGTGCCTTCGGCGTTGACGATCGCCACGGTGGGCCAGATGCGCCGGCCCAGGTCGGGGCCACCGGTCGCCGAGTCGTCGTCGGCCGCGTCATACAGGGCCTCGATGGTGACGCGGACCGCGTCGTCGCGACCCATCTGCCGACGCCAGAGCTTCTTGAGCGCACCACGCGCGAAGAGCGACCCGGAGCCGACGGAGTGGAAGTCGTGCTCCTCGTAACAGCCGCCGGTCACGTCGTAGGAGAAGATCCGGCCCTCGTCGCGCTCGAGGTCGAAGCCGGCGAAGAGCGGCACGACCGACAGCCCCTGCATCGCCATGCCGAGATTGCCCCGGATCATCGTCGCCAGCCGATTGGCCTTGCCGACCAAGGAGAGCCGGGTGCCCTCGATCTTCTCGTAGTGCTCCAGCTCCACCTGGAACAGGCGCACCATCTCGATCGCGGTGCCGGCGGTGCCCGCGATGCCGACGGCGGAGTAGTCGTCGGCGGCGAAGACCTTGAGCATCTCGTTGTTGGCGATCAGGTTGCCCATCGTCGCGCGGCGGTCACCGGCGAGCAGCACACCGTCGGCATACGCGATCGCGACGATGGTGGTGCCGTGGGGCACATCGACCGCCGTCACCGGGATCGTGCGTGAGCCCGGCACCAGCTCCGGCGCGTGCCCGGCGAGGAACTCGGTGAACGACGATGAGCCGGTCTGCAGATATGCCGGCGGAAGCTTGTTCGACTCAGCGGTCATCAATGGCCTCTCGGTGACGGAGACTGGGGTCCCGGCGAAGTATCGCAGCGGCGAAGGAGCGGAGAACTTCGCGGGGTGGGGCGAAGGAGCGGGGAACGTCGTGGGGTCTTACTGCCCGCCCTTCTGGACGAAGCCGCGGACGAACTCCTCGGAGTTGGACTCCAGCACACCGTCGATCTCGTCCAGCACACTGTCGACGTCGTCGTCCAGCTCCTGCTTGGCCGGAGCGGCAGCGGGCGCCGGGTCCGGCGCATCGTCGGCCGGGTCGGCGTCGCGCCGCTGCGGGTTCTTGTGTTCCTGCGTGGCCATGGCGGTGTCCTTTCGTCCTGCGTCTATCCGCAACTCTACGTGGCGAACTCGGCCGGTCGCGATGGGCCCGCCACGTCGGTGTCAACCTGTTGCAGAGGTGCCCTCGGCGAGCAGGCGCAGCAGATCGTCGGCAGACTCGGCCCGCTCCAGCAACGGGCCGACGTGCGCCTCTGTGCCGCGCTCCGGCTCCAGCATGGGCACCCGCTGCAGGCTCGGTTGCGACGGGACGTCGAAGATCACCGAGTCCCAGGATGCCGCAGCGACCTCACGGGGGAAGCGCGCCAGGCACGTGCCGCGGAAGTACGCGCGAGTGTCGCGCGGCGGGTTGCCGACTGCGTCCTTGACGAGCGTGTCGTCGACGAGTTGCTCGACGCGTCCGGCGGCCAGCAGACGGTTGAACAGCCCCTTGTCGCTGCGCACGTCGGACCACTGGATGTCGATGGCCCGCAGCCGGTGGTCGGACCAGTCCAGACCGTCGCGCGCACGGTAGCTCTCCAGCGTCTTGAGCTTGGTGACCCAGTCGACCTCCCGGTATGCCTCCATCGGGTCGCGTTCCAGCTTGGTCAGCACCTGCTCCCACCGTTGCATGACTTCGGCGGTGTCCTCGTCCCGCTCGCCGGCGTACTTCCGCTCCAGCCACCTGTCAACGAGTTCGTAATAGCTCCAGAGGAGTTGGACACCGGTCAGCGTGCCACGCCCGGCGACCTCCACCGTGGTGCGCAACGTCGGATCATGCGACAGCCGGTGCAGCGCTTCGACCGGCTTGTCGACCGTCAGAGCCTCGCCCACCGCGCCGTCCTCGATCATGCCGAGCACCAGGCTCGTCGTGCCCAGCTTCAGCAGGTTCGTGACGTCGCAGTGGTTCGCGTCGCCCAGGATCACGTGCAGGCGCCGGTAGCGGTCGGCGACCGCGTGCGGTTCGTCCCGCGTGTTGATCAGCGGCCGCTTCAGGGTGGTCTCCAGGCCCACCTCGACCTCGAAGAAGTCGGAGCGCTGCGCGAGCTGGAACCCGGGCCGGGACGATTCCACCCCGATGCCGACACGTCCGGACCCGCACATCACCTGACGGGCGACGAAGAACGGGATCAGGTGCCGGACGATCTCCGCGAACGGCGTGGCCCGGCTCATCAGGTAGTTCTCGTGGGTGCCGTAGGACGCACCCTTGCCGTCGGTGTTGTTCTTGTAGAGGTTGACCCCGGGCGTGCCCGGAACGGCAAGCAGTCGCACCGCCTCGCGCATGACGGCCTCGCCGGCCCGGTCCCACGCGATGGCGTCGCGGGGGCTGGTCACCTCCGGTGAGCTGTACTCCGGGTGTGCGTGGTCGACATACAGCCTGGCCCCGTTGGTGAGCACCACGTTGGCCAGCGTCGGATCCTCCTCGTCGGTGAGCTGGCTCGGGTCGGCGACTCCCCGGGCCATGTCGAAGCCGCGGGCATCCCGCAGTGGCGCCTCGTCCTCGTAGTCCCACCCCGCGCGTGCTGCGCGCATGCCGACCTGGGTGGCGTATGCCGTCACGACCCTGCCCGACAGCACCATCGGGTTGGCGGTGGGGTCACCCGGCACGGAGATGCCGTATTCGGTCTCGATGCCCATGATCCGACGCACGCTCATGCCATCGACTCTAGGGCCGCGCGACGTGCTGGCATCCGGAAGGCTCAGCTGACGGACCGTCGCCCTGGGAAGATGGTGGGTGTGACAGCGCTACCCACACCCACCACACCGGACCCCCACGACGCGCCCAGCCTTCGCTGGGGCATCCTCGCACCCGGCGGCATCGCCGCGGCCTTCGCATCGGCACTGCTCGCCGAAACAACGCAGCAGATCGTCGCGTGCGGCTCGCGCAGCATCGACCGCGCGCGTGATTTCGCCTCGCGTTTCGGCGGTTTCACGGCCTACGGGTCGTATGACGAGCTCGTGTCCGACCCCGCCGTCGACGTGGTCTACGTCGCTTCGCCGCATTCGGCGCACCACGAGCACGCGCTGCTCGCCCTGCGCGCCGGCAAACCGGTGCTGGTGGAGAAGGCCTTCACCCGCAACGCCCACGAGGCCACCGAGGTGGTCGAGGAGGCGCGCACCCGCAATCTCTTCTGCATGGAGGCGATGTGGTCGAGGTTCCTGCCGCGCTACGACGTGGTGCGGCGTGCCGTGAGCGACGGCCTGCTCGGTGAGCTCGACACCATCGTGGCGGACCACGGGCAACTGCTCTACCCCAGTGGCCCGCAGCGCCTGGCCGCGCCCGCGCTGGCCGGTGGCGCACTGCTCGATCTGGGTGTCTACCCGATCTCCCTGTCCGCCATGCTGCTACCCGGCGAGCTGCACGTGCAGGCGACCGGGTCGCTCACACCGGCCGGTGTCGACCGCGCCGAGACCATCACTCTCAGCGGCTCCGGTGCGATGGCGACCTGCGTGTCGACGATGAGTGCGCAGACCGCGAACACCGCTGTCATCTCGGGCAGCTCGGCTCGGTTGGAGCTTCCGGGCTGGTTCTACCAGCCCGGTCCGGTGCACCTGGTCGGCAGCGACGACGTGGTGCTGGACAGCTATCAGCCCCGGTCGGCTGCGCACGGGCTGCACTTCGAGGCCGTCGAGGCCGCTCGCCGCATCAGCGCCGGCGAGACCCAGTCGCCACTGATGCCCTGGGATGAGACGATCCGCGTCATGCAGGTCCTGGACGAGGCGCGCCGCCAACTCGGTGTGCGATACCCCGGGGAGGAGTCGCAGGCGTGACGACGAACTGGTCGGGCACCTACGAGTTCCGTGCCGCGCGACGGGTGCGGCCCACGACCGAGGCGCAGTTGCAGCAGGTCGTCACCGAGGCGCCCGCTGTCAAGGTGGCCGGGTCGGGGCACAGTTTCAACAGCATCGCGGACAGCGAGAACGGCTGGCAGGTCGACCTTTCGGGCCTCATCCGGACACCGGTCGTCGACGCCGGGAGCGGCATCGTCACGGTGAGCGGTGGCATGAAGTACGGCGAGCTGGTGCCCGCGCTCGCCGCAGCCGGCCGAGCTCTGCCGAACCTCGCGTCACTCCCCCACATCACGATTGCCGGCAGCATCGCCACGGGCACGCACGGCTCCGGAAGCGATCAGGGCGGTCTCGCGACGTCGGTCGAGGCCGTCGAGTTGCTCACCGCGGACGGCCGGCTGCGGTGGATCGATCGCACCGACCGCTTCTTCGACGGTGTCGTCGTCTCGCTGGGTGCGCTCGGCATCGTGACCCGGGTCCGGCTCGCAACGGTGCCGCACTACGAGGTGCGCCAGGACGCGTTCGTCGGGATGAGCTGGGGCGAGCTGGTGTCCCGCACCGACGAGGTGCTGGACGCGGCATACAGCGTCAGCGTCTTCGGTCGCTGGGTCGGGGCCGGACCGGATCACGTCGTGGTCAAGTCGAGGGTTGCCGAGGGCGGGGCCGGACAGCCGGCCCTGACCGGATCGCGGTGGACGCCGGACACCCTGCATCCGCTGCAGGCGGCGGGCGCCACGCCCGAAGCCGTCACCGACCAGGGCGGGATCCCCGGCCCGTGGGCCGACCGGCTCCCGCACTTCCGGCTGGGGTTCACACCGAGCGCCGGGGCGGAGATCCAGTCGGAGTTCTTCGTCGCCCGCGAGGACGCCGGACGCGGCATCGAGGCGCTCCTCTCCGTCGCCGAGGGCATTGCACCGCATCTGCTCGTGAGCGAGATCCGGGCCATCGCCGCGGACCGCCTCTGGCTCAGTCCCGCTCACCGCCGAGACTCCGTCGCGTTCCACTTCACCTGGAAGCCCGATGTCACCGCAGTGCGCACCGCCGTCGGCATCGTCGAGCAGGTGCTGGCGCCGTTGGCGCCGCGACCCCACTGGGGGAAGGTCTTCACCTATCCCGGGCGTCTGGACTTCGCCTACGAGCGGCTGGACGACTTCGACGAACTGCGCCGCATGCTCGATCCGCACGGCAAGTTCCGCAACGACTTCGTGACCCGGCACGTGGCGCGCCGCTGAGCGGGCGCGCCACGCGTCGGTTCAAGCCGCCTCAGCCGGTTGCCGCCACCTGGCGCACGAAGTCACTGGAGTGCAGGCGCAGCGCTTGAATTCGCTTGTCGATCAGTCTGATCCGGTCGTTCTCGTCACTGCTGCCCACTTCGGTGAGGGTCGGACGACGGCGGACGTTGGCGCTGCAGCCGAAGTCGCGGCAGACCATCGTGCCGATGGTGTTGCCTCGGCGGCCCGCAGCGCCGGCCCGGCGGGCGACATACATCGTCACGTCGTCCGCGACGATCACGTCACGGCACCAGCTGCACAAGGTGCGTCGCCGCCGACCGGCCGGGGGCGCGGTCGTCAGTCGCACCCCGACGGGCGCACCGTCGAGCTCGAGGACGACGTACGCGGTGGTGTCCTTCTTCCGGTCGCGCCAGCCGAGCACGTCGGTGGCTTCCCAGTCGAGCTCGGTCAGGTCCGGCAGGATCGCCTCACGCACCTCACGGCGTGACGCGTTGATGAAAGAGCTGCGGATGGCAGCATCGGTCAGGGGCTTCATGGAAGGGTCCTTCGATGGTGGCGAGACGGACCGGGATCGTTCCGGGTCCGCGTCAGGGCAGGGCGAAGCAACCGATCCGGCGAGTAGCTCCCGTTACGGACCGGCTGATCAGCTGTGCGCTGAGCAGGCCATGCGGCCGACCTCGCTTCCGGCGGCTCGCGGGCCGCTCGAACTGAGGGATCAGAACCAGAACCCGGCGTGTCAGGCAGACGCGCCGGGTCGCCAGCCTTTCACGAGCGCGTCGTCGAGCGCATCCGAATTGCCGCCCGCACGCACCACCAGCCGAACGTCGCACCCATCAGCAGGCCGCAGCCGCCCAACGACCACCGCACGCCGAGTCGACCGGCGATCGCGGTGAAGAGCACCGTGGCGACGAGAAGGGTTGCCATCTGGACGAAGACGAGCAGCGACTGATAGCGGCCCAGTTGGTCCATCGGTGTCGCATCGAGGTATGCCGGCCACAGGTGACCGGTGCACACCGACACCCCGATCCCGAGCAGGACGGTGCAGCCGAAGGCCACGACCGGCGACACGGACAACGCGGCGCCGAGCAGCCCGGCGGTGATCATCGCGAGTCCGATGCCGACCGCGCGGCCGATCCGTCGCGAACTACCCAAACGGGCGATGAAGGCGGTGACCATGATCCCACCGACGAGCCAGCCCACTTCGATCAAGCCGGAAGCACGCGGCCCCCAGCCGGATTCGCGCGCGAGCAACGACGGCCCGTAGATCACTGCGGGCAGCACCGCACCCGCGATGGCACCGGTGGTCACCAGCACCGCTCGCAGGCCCGGTGTTCGCCAGGCGACGCCCAGGGGCCGCAAGGCCGACCACGCTGCCTTTCCTGCGGCCGGCGCAGGTTCGTACGGCGGCCGGATCCGCCACAGCACCAGGAGGACCACCACGAAGGTCAGGCCGTCGACGGCCGCGGCACCGCCGAGTGCGACTGCACCGACGAGCAGTGCCCCGCACGGTGGTCCGGCGATGCGGGCCAGCGCCCCGAGCGTGCCGTTGAACGCGCTGGCCCGCGGCAGGTCGTCGCCGGTCGCGAACAGGCGTGGCAGCACTCCGCTCGCCGGGAGGTAGAAGGCCGCTTCCACACCCGATACCACCGCGACGACGATGAGCAGCCACGGATGCACGCCGGCCGCGGCGGCGGCGACCACGACGAAGACGCTGAGCGCCAGCATCACCGCATCCCCGGTGATCAGCATCCGTCGGATGCCGAACCGGTCCGCGACGGCGCCGCCGACCAGGAGGAGCGCTGCACTCGGCAGCGTGATCAGCACGCCGATGACTCCGGTCAGCCGGGCGGAGACGCCCGTCGCGTACCACGTCAGCGCGAAGTCGAAAGCCGACGTGCCGAGAGTGCTGGTCGCGGCGGCCCCCGCCCACCAGAGGTATGCCGCCGGCAGCGCGTGCCGCGTCACCGGGGCCGCCGGTGAAGCACGGACGATCATGCCGCTCCGGTGTCCCTCCGGACCGGCATCACGATGGTGGTGAAGGTGCCCTGATCGGCCGATCGGACCACCACCGGCCGTCCCTCCTCGGCCGGCAGCTGCAGCAGCACCTCGGGCCCCACACTGACCTCGAGCGCACCGAGCAGCAGTGCCGGACGGAACGCGACGGCGAGTGGGTCACCGGTGCAGATGGCCGCCAGTCGCACTCCGTGCCGATCGCCGTCGACCCGCAGGTCCAGGTGCTGGTGACCGCTCGTCAGGACGACCGCGTCCTCGTCGCCGAGAGCGGCCAGCTCCTCGGAGAGCCGCGCGCGGTCCACGGTGACCCGTCCGGCCGCGGGTGGCAGGCCGCGCAACACCGACCGGTAGGAAGGGAACTGATCGCTGACCAGCGGCAGGTGAAGGGTCTGCTCGTCCCCCTCGAGTTGAGCGGCCGTCTCACCGATGCGCAACCGGACCCGGTCGTGCGCGGCCGCGAACGCCACCGCGTCGTCGACGGCGTCGGCACTCACCACAACCTGCCGGTCACCGCCCGACGCCTGCTCCACGGGCAGCGTGCGCACGGCCATCCAGTAGCGGTCGGAAGCCACCACCGTGACCTCGTCGGCGGCCGCCTGCAGGAGCACCCCGTGCAGTGCCGGGATGTCGGGGACGGCCGCCGCCGCAGGAGAGACCTGACGCAGCGCACTGGCCAGTTCCGGGCCCGGCAGGACGACCGTCGTCGGCCGGGTCAGTTCCTGCGGGTCCGGCAAGGTCGCGATCACGTCCTCCGTGGTCTCGCGCGCCGTGCGGGCCAGGCCGGTCGCTCGTTCGGCATACGACCGCAGTGCCGCGCGTGCCTGCTCCGGCGGGCCGTCCAGCACCGTGCGAATGTCCTGCAGTGGCAACCCGATCCGCCGCAGCCGGCTGATGATCGTCGCCCGACGCTCCTGGGCTGCGGCGTAATACCGATAACCGCTGGCAGCGTCGACCTCCTGCGGATGCAGCAGGCCGCACTCGTCGTAGAAGCGCAACGCACTCGAGCTCAGGCCGACCAGCCGGGCGAACGCACCGATGGTCAGCAGGGATTCGGGATCAGCCACACCCCAAGCCTGGCCCTTCGACCAACTCGAAGGTCAAGGAGGCCTCAGTGCGAGTGCCGGTCACAGCTCGTCGTGCCGGCGGCGCAGGTATGCCGACTCCGCGGAGTTCCCGGCCGCCGCGATCGCACGGGTGTACGCCGCGCGTGCCTCGGTCACCCGCCCCGCCCTGCGCAAGAGTTCGGCGCGGGTGGCGTGGAACGGGTGGTAGCCGTCCAACGGCAGCTCGTCGACCAGCGCGA
>Ga0164242_10001588_pt1 | contig 26951 bp, 21 predicted proteins | sample OricomgcompostMG_FD_108783 | JGI IMG/M metagenome (GOLD analysis project Ga0164242, IMG submission 108783) | Miracle-Growth compost microbial communities from Emeryville, California, USA - Original compost - Miracle growth compost (MG) ...
CCTCGAGCGCGGTGCGGGTCGGGTTCGCGCTGCGGCTGTACTCGAATCCGCCGCGCAGCCCGCCCACGCCGTCCTGCTTGTAGGTCGAGGTCTGGTAGATCGGCACGGCGACCGCGCCGGTCATCGGGTCGGGCTCCTGCCCCGCGTGGATCGCTCTCGTCTGGAACCCCGGAACGCGCTCGGTCATGCAACGCACGCTACCCACCGCCCCGTCTCACCGATGATGTCGACTTCACAGCCCGCGGGTACGGCCGCCCCCGCTCCCAGCTGGACTTGCCATGATCGGACGATGCTCCGCCGCTCCGCCCGGACGATCGTCCCGCTCGCCGCCGTCACCGCCGTGGCGCTGGCAGCCTGCACCAGCAGCGGCGGGTCGTCCCGAAGCCCACATCCCACCCGGGCGGCGCAGACCTCGACGCACAGCACCTCCGCGTCGCCCTCCCGGCAGTCGTCCCCCGCGCCGAGCCCGGCCGACATCCGGGCGGCTGCCCGCAAGCAACTGCGTGCGGTCATCGCGCACCAGCCGAAGCACGGTGTCTCGGTCGCCGCCCTCGACCTGACGACCGGCGCGAAGTACGCGACGGGCACCCGGTCGGGCATGTGGACGGCCAGCGTCTACAAGCTGTTCGTCCTGGAGACCCTGCTGTGGCAGCAGCACGGCGCGCTCGGTGGCAGCGAGGCCGACGGCGCCGTCCCGATGATCGAGCAGAGCGACAACGCCGAGGGCTACGAGCTGTGGGAGGACGCCGACGGCAACAGCGGCCTCGCCGCCGCCGCGAAGCGCTTCGGCATGACGCACACCCAGGCGATCGGCACCGACCCGACGTTCACCCGCACGAGCGCGCCGGACCTGCTGAAGCTCGTCGAGGTACTCGTCGACAAGCACGGCCCGCTCACCGCGCCGGCGAAGAAGCAGGCGCTCTACCTGATGCGCAACGTCGACCGCGACGAGCGCTGGGGCGTCAGCGCGGCGGCGGACAGGGGCAGCACGTTCTATCTGAAGAACGGCTGGCTCAGCATCGACGACAGCAACGGGCCCGGCGAGGACGACGGCGGCCGGTGGGCGGTCAACAGCGTCGGCATCGTGACCTCCCACCACCACAGGCTGCTGCTCGCCGTGATGACCGAGCACCAGCCGGACTTCCAGACGGGCGTCGACCTGGTCGAGAAGCTCGCCCGGCTCGTCGACACCGCGACCACCGGCATCCCCACGCCCGCCCGCACGAAGCACTGACCGCGCGGGACGGGCGCGGCGGAGGTCAGTGCGCGAGGGCGAGGTGGCCGAGCAGGTCCTGGCGGGTGATCACGCCGGCGGGCTTGCCGTCGACGTGGACGAGCAGCGCGTCGTTGTCACCGAGCGCGGCGACCGCGGCGGCGACCGGCTCGCCCGAGCCGACGATCGGCAGCGGCGCCGACATGTGCGGCTCGAGCGCGTCGGCCAGTGAGGCCTTGCCGGTGAACAGCGCGTCCAGCAACGCCCGCTCGGACACCGACCCGACGACCTCGCCCGCGGTCACCGGCGGCTCGGCCCGCACGACCGGCAGCTGCGAGACGCCGTACTCGCGCAGGATGTCGATCGCCTCGCGGACGGTCTCGTTCGGGTGGGCGTGGACGAGCGACGGCGTCGTGCCGGACTTGCCGTGCAGGACGTCCAGCACGGTCGTGGCCTCCTGCGACTCGAGGAAGCCGTAGTCGGCCATCCACGTGTCGGAGAAGATCTTGGACAGGTAGCCGCGTCCGCCGTCGGGCAGCAGCACCACGACGACGTCGTCGGGCCCGCAGCGCTCGGCGACCCGCAGCGCGGCGACCGCGGCCATGCCGCACGACCCACCGACGAGCAGCCCCTCCTCGCGCGCCAGGCGCCGGGTCATCGCGAAGGAGTCCGCGTCGGACACCGCGACGATCTCGTCGCAGATCTCGCGGTCGTAGGTCGACGGCCAGAAGTCCTCGCCGACACCCTCGACGAGGTAGGGACGCCCCGTCCCGCCCGAGTACACCGACCCCTCGGGATCGGCGCCGATCACGCGCACGGACGGGTTCTGCTCCTTGAGGAACCGCCCGGTGCCCGAGATCGTGCCGCCCGTGCCGACGCCGGCGACGAAGTGGGTGATGCGGCCGTCGGTCTGCTCCCAGAGCTCGGGGCCGGTGGTCTCGTAGTGCGAGCGGGGGTTGTTCGGGTTCGCGTACTGGTCGGGCTTCCAGCCGCCCGGCGTCTCGCGCGCCAACCGGTCCGAGACGTTGTAGTACGAGCGCGGGTCCTCGGGCGCGACCGCGGTCGGGCAGACCACGACCTCGGCGCCGTACGCGCGCAGCGTGTTGATCTTGTCGGTCGAGACCTTGTCCGGGCAGACGAAGATGCACTTGTACCCGCGCTGCTGGGCGACGAGCGCGAGGCCGACGCCGGTGTTGCCGGACGTCGGCTCGACGATCGTTCCGCCGGGCTGCAGCGCGCCGGACTGCTCGGCGGCGTCGACCATCCGGACCGCGATGCGGTCCTTCACCGACCCGCCCGGATTGAAGTACTCGACCTTGGCGAGCACGGTGGGTGCGTTCTCGCCGAGGTGGGACGTCACGCTGCGCAGACGGACCAGCGGGGTGTTGCCGATCAGGTCGAGCAGCGACTCGTAGTAGCGCATGCCCGAAACGCTATCCCGATCGATCGTCGTGAACCGCTTCACTCCCGGACGTGTCCGCCGATCACATCTGCACAGCAGCGGGGACCGACGTCATCGGAGACGACCGTGCCCGCCACGCCTGAAGCCACACCGCACACCCTCGCCGGCGCCCTCACGCTCGCGCTGTGCCGCGGCGGCCTGATGGCCGGTGCCGTGGGCGGCGCGGTCGCGCTCGGTCTGCTCGGCGGGGAGACGGCGCTGGCCAAGGCCCGCATCCCCCGCTCGCTGCTGACCCCACCGGCCACCGACGGCACGCTCTGGACGGCGCCACGCGTCGACCGGCGCCGTCGGCCGGTGCGGGTCGCCCTGTTCGGGGACTCGATGGCGGCCGGCTTCGGCGTCGACCATCCCGAGGACACCCTGGCCGGGCAGCTGGCCCTGCGCGCGTCGGCGCAGCTCGGCCGGCCGGTCCGGATCTCGAACGCGGCCGTGGTCGGGGCGCGTTCGCGAGACCTGCGCGAGCAGCTGCGGACGCTCGCGGCGCAGGACGGTTCGGCACATCCGGATCTGGCCGTGCTCGTGGTGGGTGCCAACGACGTCACCCACCGCGTGCCGGTCGAAGAGGCCGTCCGGCACCTCGCTCTGGCCGTGCACGCGCTGCACCTGAACGGCACCGCCGTGGTGGTGGGGACGTGCCCGGACCTGGGCTGCGTGCGCCCGATCGCCGAACCGCTGCGCACGATCGCCCACCGCCGCTCGCGGCGACTGGGCCGGCTGCAGACCGTCGCCGTGCGGCGCGCCGGTGCGGTCGCGGTGCCGCTCTACGACGAGCTCGGCACGCGCTTCACCACCGAGCCGCACCTGCTCGGCCCGGACCGGTTCCACCCGTCCGCCGCCGGCTACGCGCTCGCCGCGGACGTCCTGCTGCCGGCCGCGCTGCGCGCCCTCGGCCCGGCGGCCGCGGCCGGGATCCCGTGCCAGGGGCGGCGCCCGGCAGCCTGATCGGCACGAGCTCAAGCCCTTTCCCGCGATGGCTTAACGTGGGCCGCGTGATGCGCACCGAGGACGAGCCGCGCCCGCGGCGCCGGAGCCGCAAGCGACTGGCCGCCTACGCCGGCGGCGGTCTCGGCGCGTTCGTCGTCAGCTCGGCGGCCGCCGCGTACGGCGTGCTGATCGGCGAGTCCAAGCTCGCCCGCCGCCGCATCCCGCAGGCGGTGGACGCGCCGCCCGTCTCGCACGACACGGTGTGGGCCGCGCCCGGCGTGAACCGCGATCTCGCCCCGATCCGGCTGGCGATGCTCGGCGACTCGACCGCGGCCGGCTACGGCGTGCAGCGCGATCGCGACACCCCGGCCGCGCAGCTGGCCATCGGTATCTCCGAGGCGGCCCGCCGGCCCGTCCACGTCACCAACGTCGCCGTCGTCGGCGCGCAGTCCAGTGAGCTGCCCGACCAGCTCGTCGCGCTCGGCAGGGCCCGTCCCCAGCTCGCGGTGATCATGGTCGGCGCGAACGACGTGACCGCGCGGGTGAAGCCGTCCACCGCCGTGCCCTACCTGGAGGACACCGTCGAGCGGCTGCGGGCGCGCGGCGCGCAGGTCGTCGTCGGCACCTGCCCGGACCTCGGCACGATCCGGCCGATCGCCCAGCCGCTGCGGACGTACGCGCGGCACCTGTCCCGGACGATGGCCCGCGAGCAGACGGTCGCGGTCGTCCGCGCCGGTGGGCGCACGGTCTCGCTCGGCGACCTGCTCGGCCCGCAGTTCGCAACGCGCCTCGACCTGTTCTCCGACGACCGCTTCCACCCGTCCGCGGCCGGGTACGCCGAGGCGACCGCCGCCGTGCTGCCGTCGGCACTGGACGCGCTCGGGTTGCAGACCAGGGCACGCTCGGCGAGCACGTTCACCACCCGCTTCTCGAAGACGCTGGAGCGGGCCGCTGCGCAGGCCGCCACCCGACCCGGCTCCGAGGTCGCGCCCACCGAGCACGCGCCGGTCACCGCCGCGCTGCGCGGGCGCGGCACCTGGGCCCGGCTGCGCCGCCGCCGCGCCCGCGACCCGCTGGCCGTCCCCACCGAGAAGGCCGTCCCGATCGAGCATCCGGACACCCCGCGAGGGTGACGCTCGTCCTCGTCGGCTGACGTGGTCCGACCCGCGGTGGCAGCATCGAAGGATCGTCCCGACCGGGTTCCCGGACGGGAACCGCCGAGAAGGAGCACCGATGCCCGAAGCCGTGATCGTCTCCGTCGCCCGTTCGCCGATCGGCCGAGCCGTGAAGGGCTCGCTCGCCTCGATCCGTCCGGACGACCTCGCCACGCAGATGGTGCGTGCCGCGCTCGACCAGGTGCCCCAGCTCGACCCGCACGACATCGACGACCTGATGATGGGCTGCGGGCAGCCGGGCGGTGAGTCCGGGTTCAACATCGGCCGCACCGTGGCCGTCCAGCTCGGCTACGACTTCCTGCCCGGCACGACGGTGAACCGGTACTGCTCGTCGTCGCTGCAGACCTCGCGGATGGCCTTCCACGCGATCAAGGCCGGCGAGGGCGACGTGTTCATCTCCGCCGGCGTCGAGACCGTGTCCCGCTTCGCGAAGGGCAACGCCGACGGCTGGCCCGACACGCACAACCCGCTCTACGCCGAGTCCGAGCAGCGCACCGCGAAGGTCGCCGAGTCCGGTTCGTCCGAATGGCACGACCCGCGCGAGGACGGGCTGCTGCCGGACGTGTACATCGCGATGGGCCAGACCGCCGAGAACGTCGCGCTGTTCGCCGACGTGAGCCGGGAGGACATGGACCACTTCGGCGTCCGGTCGCAGAACCTCGCCGAGAAGGCGATCGCGGACGGCTTCTGGGCCAAGGACATCGTCCCGGTGACGCTGCCCGACGGCACGGTCGTGTCCAAGGACGACGGCCCGCGAGCCGGCGTCACGTACGAGGCGGTGTCCGGGCTCAAGCCGGTGTTCCGCCCGGACGGGCGCGTCACCGCCGGCAACTGCTGCCCGCTCAACGACGGTGCCGCCGCGGTCGTGATCATGAGCGACACCAAGGCCGCGCAGCTCGGGCTCACCCCGCTCGCCCGCATCGTCGCCACCGGTGTCACCGGCCTCTCGCCGGAGATCATGGGCCTGGGCCCGGTCGAGGCGTCGAAGAAGGCGCTGGCCAACGCCGGCATGAGCATCGGCGACATCGACCTGGTCGAGATCAACGAGGCGTTCGCCGCGCAGGTGCTGCCGTCGCAGCGCCAGCTCGGCATCGACATGGACCGGCTCAACGTCAACGGCGGCGCGATCGCGGTCGGGCACCCGTTCGGCATGACCGGTGCGCGCATCACGTCCACCCTCATCCACTCGCTGCAGCACCACGACAAGCAGTTCGGGCTCGAGACGATGTGCGTCGGCGGCGGTCAGGGCATGGCGATGATCCTGGAGCGCCTCTCCTGAAGATCACTTTCCTGAACGGATTAACACGGGCGTAACCCGGGACGCGGTTCCTCGTTGAACGAATCGGATCCGGGCGTCCGTGGGGGAACTGCTCGGACCGGTCCGCGCTTTTCGTGGGGGAAGGTCCGGACGAACGACGAGGGGCGGTCCTATTCGGACCGCCCCTCGCTTGTCGTCTGCGTGCGTTCCGCTAGTTGTTCCGCAGGTTGCCCAGCAGGCGCAGGATCTCCAGGTAGAGCCAGACGAGCGTGACCATCAGGCCGAACGACGCGTACCAGGCGAACTTCTCGTCCGCACCGTTGCGGATGCCGCGCTCGATGACGTCGAAGTCCCAGACCAGGTTCATCGCGGCGATCGCAATGCAGATCAGGCTGAAGATGACCGCGGCGGGCCCGTTGCCGCGGATGCCCAGGCCGTCCGGGGTGAACAGGTAGGCGATGCCGTTGACGAGCATCAGGCCGAGCACGCCGAACATCGCACCGACGAGCACCCGGGTGAACTTCGGCGTCACCCGGATCGCGCCGATCTTGTAGACGAACAGCATGCCGAGCGCGACCATCACGGTGCCGGTGACCGCCTCGATCACGATGCCGGGGTAGACGCTCTCGAAGGCCTTGCTGATCGAGCCGAGCGCGACGCCCTCGAAGGCCGAGTACGCGAGGCACAGCGCCGCGTTCGCCTTCATCGTGAACGACATGTAGAGGCCGAGGCCCAGGCCGCCGATCAGTCCGACGACGAGCGCTGCCTGGAACGAGTGCAGCGGGACGAGCTCCCACGCCGCTGCGCCGGCGAGCACGAGCACCAGCAGCATCGCGCCGGTGCGCTGGACGACGTCGTCGAGGGTCATGTACCGAGTGCCGGCCCGCGGGCCGGTGTACGCCGGCTGGTCGTACATCGTCTGCAGCTCGGTGGCGCTCGGCGCGGCCGCCGATCCGAACTTCTTGATGACGGGGTTCTCGGCCATCTCGACCTCGTGCCTCTCTGCGATCGGTGGAACGGGCGGCTCGGTGCGCGGTCTGTCCGTGGTCGCCTGTCCGAACAACGATAGGGAGCCCGCGAGGGTTCCGCGCGGCGGCCACGGGACGGGCGTCACGTCCGCTTGCGTGCCGACTACCGGCGGGTAACTTATATCTGGAACACCGTGTACCTCGAAGTGCTCCGAACGTGCTACCGAACTTCCGTTGAGGAGACCCGATGTCGGGACGCAACACCCGCGGCCGCGATGCGATGGGCGCCGGCCTGGCGATGCTGACCAAGCTGGCCCAGGCACCGCTGATCGACCGGCTCGGCCTGCGCAAGCAGACCGAGCGGGCGGTGTACGAGACCAGCAAGGCCGGCTTCCGCGCGGTCGGCGCCGCGAACCGGACGTTCAGCGCGGTGCAGAAGCGCAACGCGCCGGCCCGTCCGACCGGCGCGCCCGAGCGCGGCCAGTTCGACCTCACGCCGACCGACGAGCAGAAGATGATCGTCGAGGCGACGGCCGAGTTCGCCGCCGAGCAGCTGCGCCCGGCCGGGTCCGCAGCCGACGACGCGTGCGCCGCGCCGGAGACGATCCTCAAGCGCTCGATCACCGAGCTCGGCGTGACCCAGGTCGGCATCCCCGACGAGCTCGGCGGCATGGGCGGCGAGCGGTCGGCGACCACCGGCGTGCTGGTCGCCGAGGCCCTCGCGCATGGCGACATGGGCCTGGCCGTCGCGATCCTGGCGCCGGCCGCGGTCAGCAACGCGCTGGTGCTGTGGGGCGACGCGTCCCAGCAGTCGACCTACCTGCCCGCCTTCGTCGGCGACGACGTTCCGGCCGCGGCGCTCGCGATCAACGAGCCCCGCCCGCTGTTCGACCCGTTCGCGCTGCAGACGACCGCGCGGCGCACTCCCGGCGGGTTCGTGCTGGACGGCGTGAAGTCACTCGTCCCCCGCGCGGCCTCGGCAGAGCTGTTCGTCATCGCGGCCGCGCTGGACGGTGCGCCCGCGCTGTTCCTCGTCGAGTCCGGGACGTCCGGGGTGACGATCGAGTCCGAGCCGGCGATGGGGCTGCGCGCCGCGTCGACCGCGCGGGTGCTGCTGGACGGCGTGACGGTGCCGGCGTCCGCCCTGCTCGGTGGCGGGTCGGCCGACACCTACGCCGACTGCATCCGGCTGGCGCGGATCGGCTGGGCGGCGCTCGCATGTGGGACGGGCCGCGCGGTGCTCGACTACGTCATCCCCTACGTCAACGAGCGGCACGCGTTCGGTGAGCCGATCAGCCACCGGCAGGCCGTCGCGTTCATGGTGTCCAACATCGCGATCGAGCTCGAGGGCGCCCGGCTGACGACGCTGCGCGCCGCGGCCCGTGCCGAGCAGGGTCTGTCGTTCGCGCGTGAGGCGGGCCTGGCCCGCAGGCTCACCGCCGAGTACGGCATGCAGATCGGCAGTGCCGGCGTGCAGCTGCTCGGCGGGCACGGCTACGTCAAGGAACATCCGGTCGAGCGTTGGTACCGGGATCTGCGCGCCATCGCGGTCATGGAAGGTGTTGTTCTCGTATGAGCATCTCGCTGGAAGTGCCGAAGAAGTTCGGCATGCTGATCAACCAGGCGCACCAGGTCTCGCTCGAGGTGTTCCGGCCGATCTCGCGCAAGTACGACCAGGCGGAACACGCTTACCCCAAGGAGCTCGACACCCTGGCCGCGCTGATCGACGGGATGAACGACGGTGGCGAGGGCGGTACCGGCGCGCGTGGCGTGCGCCGCGACTCGTCCGAGCAGAAGCCGGGCAATCGCAACGGCACCAACATGTCGTCCGTGCTGTCGATCATGGAGGCGTGCTGGGGCGACGTCGCACTCGTCCTGTCGATGCCGCGACAGGGCCTCGGCGACGCGGCGATCGCCTCGGTCGCCAACGACGAGCAGCTCGCACGCTTCGGCAAGCTGTGGGCGTCCATGGCGATCACCGAGCCCGGCTTCGGCTCGGACTCGGCCGCCGTCTCGACCACCGCAGTGCGCGACGGCGACTACTACGTCCTCAACGGCGAGAAGATCTTCGTGACCGCCGGCGGCCGCTCGAACGCGGTCGTCGTGTGGGCGACGCTGGACAAGTCCAAGGGACGTGCCGCGATCAAGTCCTTCGTGGTCGAGAAGGGCACGCCAGGCATGGAGGTCGAGCGCCTCGAGCACAAGCTCGGCATTCGCGCGTCCGACACCGCGACGATCCGGTTCACCGACTGCCGGGTGCCGGCTGCGAACCTGCTCGGCTCGCCGGAGATCGAAGTCGAGCAGGGCTTCGCCGGCGTCATGCAGACCTTCGACAACACCCGTCCGCTGGTGGCGGGAATGGCGGTGGGGTGCGCGCGGGCCGCGTTGGACGAGATCGAGGACCTGCTGGCCGAGGCCGGCGTCGTCGTCGACTACGACCGTCCCGCCTACGCGCAGTCCGCGGCCGCGGCCGCCTACCTGCAGATGGAGGCCGACTGGGAGGCCGCCTACCTGCTCACGCTGCAGGCGACCTGGATGGCCGACAACCGCAAGCCGAACTCGCTGCAGGCCTCGATGGCGAAGGCGAAGGCCGGGCGCGTCGGGGTCGAGATCACGACGCGCTGCGTGGAACTCGCGGGATCGCTCGGTTACAGCGAGAACTCGTTGCTGGAGAAGTGGGCGCGCGACTCGAAGATCCTCGACATCTTCGAGGGCACGCAGCAGATCCAGCAGCTGATCGTTGCTCGCCGCCTGCTGAACAAGACGTCCGCGGAGCTGAAGTAGGTCCTCGCCGTTCTGCCTTGCCCCGCGTGTTGTTGCTGGTTGATCTTCATAGCAACTACACCCGGGGCAACGCGATCACTTGGTGTCTGATGCGGGCGGTTTTGTCAGACCCGGTTGCTAGCTTTCCGGTATGGAGTTGCTCGAGGAGTTGGTGCGCATTGACCGTGCGGTCAATGCCCTCGAGGCGCGCCGCGCGATCGTGTTGGCGAAGTTGGAAGCCACGCCGGATCCGGACGGTCGGCACTGGATCGCGGTCGAGGTCGCCCAGGCACTGGCCATGTCGGAATCGACCGCGGCGGGCTGGCTCTACGACGCCGCCATGCTGATGGGCTTGCCGCGGGTGCTCGAGCTGGCGCAGGCCGGTGAGTTGTCGCGGTACAAGTGCACGATCCTCACCGACGCCGCCCGCGACCTGGCCCAGCGCGTCGACGGCGACGAGCGGGACGGGCTGGTGGAACGGTTGCTCGACACCGTGCTGCCCCGCGCGGCCTCGCAGACTCCGGCGGAGCTGAAGCGGTCCGTGACCCGGGCGGTAGCCCGGTTGTCGCCGGTGTCGCTGCTCGAGGCCGAACTGGATGCCTACGTGTCCCGCGGCATCACCGTCTGGGCCGACAGATCCCAGGTGACGATCCAGTTCCAACACACCCCCGACGCGGCCGAGACGATCCTGACCGCGATCGACGCCTGGGCCGCCCGTGCACCCGAGGACGAGCGGACGTTGGACCAGCGCCGCGCCGACGCGCTGGTCGACATCTGCGCCTACGCCCTCAGCCGCGACCACCACCCCGACCCGCCGACCGGAACCGGGACCGGCGCCACGACCGGATCCGTGACCTCCACCTGGCAAGGACGTCGCCCCGCAGTCAACGTCACCGTCCCACTCGCCTCACTGCTGGGCGGCAGAGCCGGCGGCGACACGCCAGCCGAGCTGGCCGGGTTCGGACCGATCAGCGCCGACCTGGCCCGCGAGATCGCTTTCGACCCCACCGCATCCTGGACCGTGTGCGTGGTCGACGGCCAAGGCCGCCTCCTGCACCGCGGCGCGAAGACCTATCGCCCACCCGCGGCGATGCGCGAGTACGTGCTCACCCGCGACGGAGTCTGCTCCATGCCCGGCTGCCTGCGCACCGCCCGACGTTCCGAGATCGACCACATCACCGCCTGGGCGCGGGGCGGCACCACCGATCCGAGCAACCTGCAGGTGCTATGTCCTCGACATCATCGCGCCAAACACAACGCCGGCTGGCAGCCGAAACGCCTCGACGACGGGTCCACCGAATGGCTCAGCCCGAGAGGGCAGATCTACAGCAAGCCTGCACACATTCTACCGACCGGTCCGGCAGTGCAGACGAAGGCCATGGCGTTCGTGACCGACGCCGATCCGCCGCCGTTCTAGACGCACTACCTACGATGACGCCCGTGGGAAGCCACCTCCTGACCGCCGACGCGATCAGCGAGACCGATCCGCCGACCGTGCCGGACGGCATCGTGGTGCGCCGACTCGAGAAGCACGACCTACCGCAGCTCGGCGGCGCCTACTTCCGCAGCTACCTCCGCACGCAGTACGAGATGACGGCGGACGAGGCGCGCGACGAGATGCGCGAGTGCTGGTCAGGTCGTTTCGGACGATGGTGCGCGCCTGCTTGTTTCGGTGCGTGGCGGGACGAGGAACTCATCGGTGCAGTGATCACGGTGACGGACGCGCCGTGGCCCGACGTGCCGCGCGGCGCGTTCATCACGGACCTGTTTGTGCTTCCCGAACTACGCCGCCACGGGATCGGGCGAGCCCTGATCCGCTCCGCGCACAGAGGCGTCGGAACGGCGATCGCGCTGCGCGTCGACGACGCGGCAGTCGAGGCTCGGCGCTCTACGAGGGATACGGGTTCCGACCGGTCAGGACGAACGAAGGCGAGCATCCAGCTCAGCCCGGGTAGGCGGGTCTGCGCCGGGACGTTCGCAGGTGATCGCCGACACCGTCACGGCGACGTGCAGCGCGTCGACGAGCGCCGCATCACGGGATTCCACAGCCGAGCTGAGCTTCGCTGGATGGGCCAGGCCTCGCACAGCGAGTGCCGCGAGCAGACCACCGGCGAACGAATCGCCCGCGCCGACGGTATCGGCCACCGTGATCCAAGGCGCGGGCACTGCAGCGAGCTCCCCTGCGGACCCGTACCCGACCGCGCCGTCCCTTCCGCGGGTGACCACGACGAGACGAGCTCCCAGCTCGCACCACCGTCGCGCGACCGCTGGCAACGGCACGTCCGGATACAGCCACGCTACGTCCTCGTCGCTCGCCTTCACGACATGCGCGGACGCCACGCACTTCTCGATCTCGGCCACGGCCGCCGCGTGGTCGGGCATGAGCGCCGGACGGACGTTCGGGTCGAAACTGACGAGCGTCTCGCCCCGTGCCCGAACGGACGCCAGCTGGGCCTGGACGACGGGCGCCGACGACGGGTGCCAGCTGGCGATCGAGCCGACGTGCAGGACGTCCCCGGGCGGAATGGCGCCAGCGTCGAAGCACAGCCCGGCAGTGCCCTCGAAGTAGAACCCGTAGCGCGCCTGGCTGGAGGCATCCAACGTCGCGACCGCCAACGAGGTCGGCAGCTCGAGGGTCCGCCACGCGGCAAGGTCGACGCCGGAGTCGCGCAACTTCGCCGTCAGCACCGAGCCGAAACCGTCCCCGCCGCACTGCCCGACGAAGGCGACGGATTCGCCCAGCCGGCCCAGGGTGATCGCGACGTTGTACGGGCTGCCGCCCGCATGCGCGGTGAACGCGGACGGGTCGTCGCGTCGCGCGACGAGATCGACGAGCGCCTCGCCGATGACGGTGAACCTCATGCGCACACCCTAGGGCGGCGTTACGGTGAAGATCCGAACGCGACCCCCCGGGGAGGGACGATGCTCCGACGCACCGCCGCGCTGTCGACGACGCTCGTGGCCGCCGCGACTCTCGCCACCGCCGCGCCGGCGCTCGCCTCGACCGACACGGCCGGACGATCCGCGCTACGGGTCAGCTATGTCGCGAGCCCGCCACGTGTCCACGCCGCGCACGTCAACGTCGTAGTGCCGAAGCTGACCTGCCCGAAGAACGCTCCCCACGGACACCTCACCGTCGGGATGTCCGGAGCGACGACCAAGCACGCGACCAGAGAGCAGTGGCACCTCCAGGTGTCCGCCGACTGCTCACACGGCGTGACGATCTACCGGGCGAGCATCGGCAGCGGCGACACCGGGATACCGGTCAAGCCCGGCGACGTCGTGGCGATGGCCGAGACCGGCTCGAGCGAGTTCACGGTCGAGGACGCGAGCAGCGGACGGGGCGAGGGCGCCTCCAGCGGATCGTCCAGCAACCCGCCGATCACCCGCGTCGCCCGCCTCGGGCTCACCCTCACCGGACACCTGACGACGCCGCTGCGCATCGTGCTGCGTGACATGAAGATCAATCACCAGCCGTACGGCTCGGTCGCCCACTACCGGGAACTGTCCGGAAGCCGGCACGGCCTGGCGATCGACGCGCGGGCGCCGAGTGGGAACGGCACGCGCGGTGTGATCACGCTGCGTCCGCTGTCCTGACAGCCAAGGAACACAGCGAAACGGCGGGCCTCGGTCGTCCCCACGACCGAAGTCCGCCGTTCGCGATATCAGCAGGCGGGTACGAAGAGCACCCCCACGATTCCCCCCGTACCCGCTGCCGCGGCCGGATGGTGGTGGCCATCCGGCCAGCTCGGGGATCAGGCCGCGGCGACAGCCTGACCGTTCTCGCCCGCCGCCTCGAGCGCGTAGGCGAGGATCTCGCCCACGTCGCCCACGGGACGGACGTCCAGTGCCTCGAGCACCTCGGCCGGGACGTCGTCCAGGTCGGGCTCGTTGCGCTTCGGCACAAACACCGTCTTCAATCCGGCCCGCTGCGCGGCGAGCAGCTTCTGCTTGACGCCACCGATCGGCAGCACCCGCCCGTTCAGCGTGACCTCGCCGGTCATGCCGACGTCCGAGCGCACCGGACGTCCGGTCGCGAGCGAAGCCAGCGCGGTCGTCATCGTGACGCCCGCGGACGGCCCGTCCTTCGGCACCGCCCCGGCCGGGACGTGCAGGTGGATCGCCCGGTCGAACGCCGAGGCATCCAGCCCGTGCTGTGCACCGTGCGAGCGCAGGTACGACATCGCGATGTGCGCGGACTCCTTCATGACGTCACCCAGCTGGCCGGTCAGGGTCAGCCCGGCGGTGCCGTCCATGCCGGTGGCCTCGATGAACAGGACGTCCCCGCCGGCACCGGTGACCGCGAGCCCGGTCGCGACGCCCGGGACGGACGTGCGCTCGGCGGACTCCGGCGTGAACCGCGGCCGGCCGAGGTACTCCCGCAGCGAGGACGCGTCGACGACCAGCGGCGTTGCGGCACCGGTCGCGAGCTTGGTCGCCACCTTGCGCAGGACGCGCCCGATCGAGCGCTCGAGCTGACGCACGCCGGCCTCGCGGGTGTACTCGGCCGCGATGAGCCGCAGGGCCTCGTCGTCGATCGTCACCTCGTCGGTCGACAGCGCCGCCCGTTCAAGCTGACGCGGCAGCAGGTGCTCCCGTGCGATCGCGACCTTGTCGTCCTCGGTGTAACCGTCGAGCGTCACGACCTCCATCCGGTCGTACAGCGCGGCTGGGATCGTGTCGGCCACGTTGGCGGTCGCGAGGAACAGCACGTCCGACAGGTCCAGGTCGACCTCGAGGTAGTGGTCGCGGAACGTGTGGTTCTGCGCCGGGTCGAGCACCTCGAGCAGCGCCGCGGCGGGATCGCCGCGGAAGTCCGAGCCGACCTTGTCGATCTCGTCGAGCAGCACGACCGGGTTCATCGAACCGGCCTCGGTGATCGCGCGGACGATGCGTCCCGGCAGCGCACCGACGTAGGTGCGCCGGTGACCGCGGATTTCGGCCTCGTCGCGCACACCGCCCAGAGCGACCCGGACGAACTTGCGGCCGAGGGCACGCGCGACCGACTCACCGAGCGACGTCTTGCCGACCCCGGGCGGGCCGACGAGCGCGAGCACGGCACCCGAGCCCCGTCCGCCGACGATCTCGAGACCACGTTCGGCGCGACGGGCGCGCACCGCGAGGTATTCGGTGATGCGGTCCTTCACGTCGTCCAGCCCGTGGTGGTCGGCATCGAGCACGGCACGTGCCGCGGCGATGTCGTTGAGGTCCTCGGTGCGTACCGACCACGGCAGGTCGAGCACGGTGTCGAGCCACGTGCGGATCCAGCCCGCCTCGGGCGACTGGTCGCTCGCGCGCTCCAGCTTGCCGACCTCGCGCAGCGCGGCCTCACGCACCTTCTCGGGCAGCTCGGCCGCCTCGACGCGGGCGCGGTAGTCCTCCGAGCCTTCCGGCTCGTCCTCACCGAGCTCCTTGCGGATCGCGGCGAGCTGCTGGCGCAGCAGGAACTCGCGCTGGGACTTCTCCATCCCCTCGCGCACGTCGTCGCGGATCTTCTCCGACACCTCGAGCTCGGCCAGCTGCGTGCGGGCCCATTCGGTGACGAGCGTCAGCCGCTGCTCGACGTCCGGCGTCTCGAGCAGCTGCCGCTTCTGCTCGGCGCTGAGGTAGGACGCGTAGCCGGCGAGGTCCGCCAGCTCGGACGGGTCGTTCACGCGCTGGACGGAGTCGACGACCTGCCACGCGTTGCGCTGCTGCAGGATCGCGATGACCAGGCCCTTGTACTCGGTGGCGAGTTCGCGGGCGCGCTCGGTCGGCTCCGGGTCGTCGACCGGCTCGGCCTCGACCCACAGCGCGGCACCGGGGCCGCTGACGCCCGAACCGATCTTCGCGCGGCCGCTCGCGCGCAGCACGGCGGCGGCCTCGCCTCCGGGCAGGCGCCCGACCTGCTCGATCTCGGCGACGGCGCCGTAGGTCGGGTAGCGGTCGGACAAACGCGGCGCGATCAGCAGCGTGCCGTCCGAACCGGCGCGCGCGGCGTCGATGACGGCACGCGCTGCGTCGTCCAGCTCCACCGGCACGACCATGCCCGGCAGCACCACCAGGTCGTCCAGCGACAGCACGGGCAGGTGCACCGGGGGAAGCAGTCGTTCAGACATTGCAGCCTCTCTTCTTGAGTCTGTCTGGCTCAACTCGGGAGAGGTGCTGGTTGTTTCCGCGAGCCGTCCGCTCAGGGCGAACAGCCAGGCGGACGGGCTCCCCGCGCGTGTCGCGGGACACGCCTGGGCATGATCGAGGCATGACCTCCGCGACCGAACTGCACGGTGACCCGCACGTCGAGCGCTACCTCGAGACCAACGGCGAGGACGGCTACCACTGGCGCAACGGCACCACGATCCTGATCCTGTTCACCACCGGCCGTAAGTCGAAGAAGGAGCGCCGCCACGCGCTGATCTTCCGGCCCTACGGCGAGGACTACCTGGTCGTCGCGTCCAAGGGTGGCGCACCCGAACCGCCGGACTGGTTCCTCAACCTGCAGGCCGAGCCGAACGTGGACGTCCAGATCAAGGGCGAGCGGTTCCAGGCACGCGCCCGCGTGGCGACGCCCGAGGAGAAGCCCGCGATGTGGACGGTCATGACCGAGGCGTGGCCGGACTACGACGAGTACCAGAAGAAGACCGACCGGGAGATCCCGGTGGTCGTGCTCGAACGGACGTCCTGAGCGTCCGGCGCGTCAGCTCTCGAACGTCGCCGCGTCGATGACGAACCGGTAGCGGACGTCGCTGCCGACGACGCGGTCCCACGCCTCGTCGATGCGGTCGGCGCCGATGGTCTCGATCTCGGCGCCGATGCCGTGCTCGGCGCAGAAGTCGAGCATCTGCTGAGTCTCGGGGATGCCGCCGATGTTGGAGCCCGCCCAGCTGCGCCGCGCGCCGATGAGGGCGAACACCGGGACCTCCTGCGGCTCGGCGGGCGCGCCGACGTTCACCAGCGTCCCGTCGAGCTTCAGCAGCGACAGGTACTGCCCGATCGGCAGGCTCGCCGAAACCGTGTTGACGATCAGATCGAACGTCCCGCGCAGTTCCTTGAACATGTTCCGGTCGGAGGTCGCGTAGTAGTGGTCGGCGCCGAAGCGGCGGCCGTCCTCCTGCTTCGACAGCGACTGCGACAGCACGGTGACCTCGGCGCCCATCGCGTGCGCGATCTTCACGCCGAGGTGGCCGAGGCCGCCCATGCCGACGATCGCGACCTTCTTGCCCGGCCCCGCCTGCCAGTGGTTGAGCGGCGAGAACAGCGTGATGCCCGCGCAGAGCAGCGGCGCGGCGACGTCCAGCTCGAGCGCGTCCGGGATGCGCAGGACGTAGTTCTCGTCGACGACGATGTGCGTGCTGTAGCCGCCGGCGGTGGGACGACCGTCGCGGCCGATGCCGTTGTACGTGCCGATCATGCGCGGGACGTCGGCGTTGCCGGTGCAGTACTGCTGCTCGCCCGCCCTGCAGTTGTCGCACTCGCGGCACGAGTCGACCATGCAGCCCACGCCTACCCGGTCGCCGACGGCGTAGTTCGTGACGTCCACGCCGACCTCCTCGACCACGCCGGCGATCTCGTGTCCCGGCACGAGCGGGAAGTTCACCGGTCCCCACTCGGCGCGGCCGGTGTGGATGTCGGAGTGGCAGATGCCGGCGAACGCGATCTTGATGAGGACGTCGTGCGGGCCGACGTCGCGGCGCTCGATCGTGGTCTTCTCGAACGGGGCCTTGGCTGCCGGGGTCGCGTAGGCGGTGACGGTGCGCATGTCTTTCGTTTCTACTCCGTGCTGTTCGGCCAACTCGTGGCGGACTCGGGCGGATCGTGTCAGGCTGGCCGTATGGCTGCCGAGCAGAACGCCGAGTCCGTGCCGTCCGAGGCGTCGCCCGAGGCGTCCGCGAAGGACAGGTTCCGCGAGGCGCTCGAGCGCAAGCGTGCGGGCCAGCACGCGAACAACGGCACGGGCCACGGCGACTCGAAGGTGCACGCGGCGCACGACCGGGCCGGCAACAAGCGCACGTTCCGCCGCAAGAGCGGCTGACGCTCTCCAGCCGCCGCTCGCGCAGTATTCCGAGGGATCAGCGGAAGCCGGTCGTGGCGATACCCTGGATGAACTTGCGCTGAACGAAGATGAACACCGCGAGCATCGGCAGCATCGCCATGGTCGCACCGGCCATCAGCAGGCCGTACTGCACGACATGGGTACCCGCGAACTCCGACAGCCCGGCCGGCAGCGTGGCCATGTTGTTGTCCGTCGTGATGATCAACGGCCACAGCAGGTCGTTCCAGTTGTACATGAAATGGAACAGGCCGAGCGTTAGAAGGGCCGGCCGTGCCAGGGGCATCACGATCATCCAATAGATGCGGAACTCGCCCGCCCCGTCGATGCGCGCCGCCTGGCTCAGCTCGTCAGGGATGCCGAGGAAGAACTGCCGCAGGAAGAAGATTCCGAACGCGTTCGTCGCCCGGGGCACGATCAGCCCGGGATAGGTGTTCACCAGACCGAGCTTTGCGACGATCTGGTACACCGGAATGAGCGTGATCTGCGGCGGGATCATCAGGAACAGCAGGATGGCGATGAAGAACAGCCTCTTGCCCGGGAAGTCCAGCCGCGCCAGCGCGTAGGCGGTCATGGAGTCGAACAGCAGCGACACGATGGTGACGCAGCCGGCGAAGACGACGGTATTGCGTAGCTCGTGCAGGAACGGAATGGCGCTCCAGATCTCGCGGTAGTTGTCCCACGTGAAGACGGTCGGGATGAGTTCCGCCGGGTGGGAGACGATGTTGCCCTCCGGGCGGACGGACGCGCTGATCATCCAGAGCACCGGCAGCAGGATGATGAATGCGGCGAGTGCCAGCGACAGGTAGAGAACGGCACGGCGAACCACCCGCCACGCCGAAATACGCTCCTGATGCTGCGTTGCCGTTGTCATGACGCGCATGCTCCGCTCATCAGTACCTGACCTCGCGCCGGCTGAAGAAGACCTGCTGCACGATGCTCACCACGAAGACGATGATCGTGAGGATCCAGGCGACTGCCGAGGCGTAGCCGAAGTCCAGGTCGAGGAAGCCCTTGCGATACAGCAGGTAGGCCAGCGTCTCGGTCGAGAAGTACGGGCCACCCCTGGTCATCGAGTAGATCTGGTCGAACGCCTGCACACTCGCGATGGTCGCCATGATGAACACGAATGCCGATGTGTTCGCCAGCAGCGGCCACGTAATGCTGCGGAACTGACGGAACTTGCCGGCCCCGTCGATGCTTGCCGCCTCGTAGAGATCGTTCGGGATCGTCGCCAGCCCGGCCAGATACATGACCATGTAGAACCCGACGTTCTTCCAGATCCCCACGATCATCACGTAGATGAACGCGGTCGTCGGATCTGCCTGTCCGGCGCCGAAAGAGATCCCGAGCGGAGCGAGCCACTGCGGCAGCAGGCCGATGTCGGGATTGAGCAGGTAGTCCCATGCGATCGCCATGACGCCGAGCGACAGCACTGCCGGCAGGAAGATGGCGGCGCGGAAGAACGTGCGGCCGTGCAGCCGGCGGTTGAGCATGACCGCGAACATCAGGGCCAGCCCGATGGTCACGGGCGTGACGATCACTGCGTAGATCAGGGTCCGCCAGACGTCCCCGCGGAACACCGGGTCAGCGAACAGCTCCCGGTAGTTGCCCAGACCGACGAACGTCGATGGACCGAACTCGGAGCTTTGATAGAACGACAGGCGGGCCGAGGAGATCAGCGGCCACAGCACGAACACGCCCATGATCGCCGCCGAGGGGGCGATGAATGCGTACGCGCGCAGGGCCTGGCGACGCCGCAGGCTGTGGCGCGGTCGCCGTCGGGCAACCGGCACAGCCTGCGTCGTCATGTCCTGTGCGTGATCGACGGTTCGGGTCACGCGCAGCTCCTCGTCCTGCTATCGATCACTTCGTCGCACAACGGGTCTCGCCGGCTCAACCACCCGACGCGATCGTGGACTTCACCTGGGTCGCCGCTTGATCGAGCAGGGAACCCGCCTGGCTCGGGTTGGCGATGATCTTCTCGATGGTCGGGTCGTAGATGTCATTCTCGATGGAGGCGAAGGTCGTCTGCCCCGGGGCAAGCGGGCGGGTGGTGCCGGCCTGCTTCGCGAACGCCGCGATGTCGGGGTTCTTCGCGAGCTCCGACGCCGGCACGTTGTTGGTCACCGGAGGGAAACCGGAGGTCAGCGAGAACTGCACCTGACTGTTCTGCTGCGTCCAGTAGGCGTAGAACGTCGCGGCCGCCTTCATCTTGTCCGAGTTCGCCGCCGAGCTGACAGCAAGCACGGTGGTCGAACCGACGCTGATGTGCTGACCGTTCGGTCCGGTCGGGATCGGCGCGAGGCCGTAGTCGATCCCGGCCTGTTTGTAGCCGGTCGTCGCCCAGGGTCCGTTGACCTCCATGGCTGCCTTGCCGGACGAGATCAGCTTGTCAGCGTCCGCGCCGGACAGGCTGGCCGGTGCGATGTGGTCGTTGTGGATCAGGTTCGCCCAATAGGTAGCCGCCCGCTTGGAACCGGCGCTGTTCAGCAGCACCTGCTTGCCGTCCGGCGAGAGGATCCCGCCGTTCGCCATCCACATCAGGATCGGGAAGAGCTCGATCGTGTTGTTCGTACCGATCGCCATGCCGTATTGCTTCGGATTGCCGTCCGTGCCGCCGGGGATGGTCAGCTTCTTGGCATCCGCGGCCCACTCGGACCACGTGGTCGGCGCGCTCGTGATCCCCGCCGTCTGGAACATCTTCTTGTTGTAGTAGAGCAGCACCGGGGTGCTCTCGATGGGGACACCGTAGACCTGGCCCTGATAGGTACCGGCGTTCAGCGCCGAGCTCACGATCGTGGACTTGGCGACCCCGTTGGAGAAGAACGAGTCCAGCGGTTGCACAACGTGCTTGCTGGCGTACTCCGGCAGGTTGTCGCTGCTGATACCGATCAGATCCGGTCCCTTGTGCGCGCCGAACGCGGGCAGCAGCTTGGCATACAGGACGTCCCACGGAATGGGGTCCGAGGTGACGTGGATCTTCGGGTGTGTCTTGTTGAACTGACTGATCAGATGATCGACCGCCGGCTTGTCAGGTCCGGTCAGCCCGTTCCAAAAGCTGAGATCGACCACTCCGCCGCTGCCCGAGCTCCCTCCGCTTGAGCTGCAGCCAGTCAGGACGGAGGCGCTGACGACAGCTGCCAGAGCTACCGCCGCCCCTACTCGCAAAAGCTTCATCGTGGACACTCCAAGTCCTGTCGACCAGTACGAGTTTCGGTAGCGTGTCACAGGGATTGCATCGATGCAAGAACTGAACCGTCATTGCTGGACGAGGGGGCGATTCGTTACTCCGCCGTGATTCGTGTCGGCGTCCGAACTCGCCAGCTGCCGGTGACACCGCGCGGGTTCTTGACGGGACGAGTGGACCATGCAACGTTGAAAGAACATTGCGCCCCCGGTGATGCGCAGCGCCCGCGCAGCACCGTCCGGTTGTGCGCGTCGTCGGTCCGGAGCTATCGGAGAGCGCGCTCACATGTCGGCGGCCTTGTGTGGTGTGACCGGCGTGCCCCGGCCGCCCCGCGTCACCTTCGTCCGAAGAGGAGAACCGAAGCTGTGATCAGCTGCAGAGCGACACTCGATGCCTCGTTCGTGGTCGCGCCGGTGCCGCCACGGCTGTTCGGGTCCTTCGTCGAGCACATGGGCCGCGCCGTGTACGAGGGCATCTTCGAGCCGGGCGACGCAAGTGCCGATCCGGACGGTCTGCGCCGAGACGTCCTCGAACTCACTCGGGAGGCGGGGGTGAGCGTGGTCCGCTATCCAGGTGGCAACTTCGTCTCGGGATACGACTGGGAGGACGGCGTCGGCCCGCTCGACCAACGTCCTGTACGCCTCGATCTGGCCTGGCGCTCGATCGAGCCGAACACGTTCGGGCTCAACGAGTTCATGACCTGGGCCGATCGCGCCCACGTTGAACCGATGATGGCTGTGAACCTCGGAACGCGGGGGGTGGCCGACGCGGTCAACCTGCTCGAGTACGCGAACTTCCCCTCCGGGACGAAGTACTCGGACCTGCGCGTCGCCCATGGACGCCGCGAGCCGTACAACATCAAGCTCTGGTGTCTCGGCAACGAGATGGACGGTCCGTGGCAGATCGGGCACAAGAACGCCGAGACGTACGGGCGCCTCGCCGCAGAGACCGCCAAGGCGATGCGCCTGATCGACCCCACCGTCGAGCTGGTCGCGTGTGGGAGCTCGCACCAGGGCATGCCGACGTTCGGCACCTGGGAGACGACAGTCCTGGAGCATGCCTACGACTACGTGGACTACTTGTCACTGCACGCGTACTACAAGAAGGACGACGAGGACCCGGTCGGATACCTCGCTTCGGCCGACGCGATGGACAACTTCATCGACGGTGTCGTAGCCACGTGTGATCACGTTGGGGCGATGCGACGAACGCGCAAGCAGATCCGGCTCTCCTTCGACGAGTGGAACGTCGAACACGTTCCCTACTGGCCTGAGGAGCAGGTGGACGTGTGGAAGCGCGCGCCGCGCATCGCCGAGGACCAGTACAACGCCGAGGACGCGGTCGTCGTCGGCAACCTGTTGATCAGCCTTCTGCGGCACAGCGACCGCGTCGCCGTCGCCTGCCAAGCTCAGTTGGTCAACGTGATCGGGCTGATTCGCGCAGAGCCCGGGCGGCCGGCCTGGCGGCAGTCGACTTTCCATCCTTTCGCGCTCACAGCGCGTCACGCCCGCGGTGACGTCCTGCGCGTCGAGGCACGATCGGATGCGACGCTGCACTCCCCGACACGCGGCGACGTGCGCCCTGTTGACGTCACGGCGACTTACGAGCCTGAGTCCCGTGCGCTCACGGTGTTCGCCGTCAACCGCAGCGTCACCGAAGGAGCCGTCCTCGAGCTCGCCATCGTGGAGCTCGCGACCTACCGCGTGGTCGAACACTGCGTCATGGGCGGTAGCCACCTCGACGCCGTCAACACCGTCGACGCGCCGGACCGGGTTGTCCCGGTCGCGAGTTCGGACCACGCGTCCACCGACCGTGGCGTCACCGTCCAGCTGCCGCCGGCATCGTGGACGATGCTGCGACTGGCGCCTATCGATCACTGAGATTCGACGTCAGGGTCCTTTTCGCCGCAGACGATGAAGCGCAAGGCATCCAGCGACAGCTTCGGTTCGCCCTGATCGTCGGCCAGCCCGTTGATCTCCTGGCCGGTGTCGAGCAGCTGGGTATAGCAGAAGCCCGCAAGCGAACGGATGCTTCGAACCGCGTCAAACAGCTCGCTGAGCCTCTTCGCCAGTTCGCCGTCGGAGTGCACGTAGGTGTAGGCGAACGAATCACTTCGCGAGCTCAGCGCCAAGCCGCCGAACTCGGTCAGCATCAGCGGCGCACGGCCCGTCCTGAACCGGTCCACCTGGGCCGGAGTCAGCGCCACGATCCGGCCCGCTGCCACGTCCCCCGGCTCGTCCAGGTGCTCGCCGAAGTCCGAGTCCGCGCCGTAGCGTTCGCGCAGGCGGGCCGGGTCTCCCGAGTAGTCGTGCACTCCGACGATGTCGCTGTCGACATGCTCCCAGCCCTCGTTGCTGAGCACCGGTCGCGATGGGTCCAGTCCTCGTGTCAGCGCCGCCAAGCCTGCGATGAACTGCCGCTGCGCCGGGTCGTCGGCCAGATTGGGCACGCCCCAACTCTCGTTGATCGGAACCCACGCCACGATGCAGGGATGGCTGCGATCGCGACGGACCGCGGCGAGCCATTCGCGTGTCAACTGCTGGACCGCGGTGGCGGAGTACTCATAGGTGGCGCCGATCTCGCCCCAGACCAACAGGCCGAGCCGGTCGGCCCAGAAGAGCATGCGCGGGTCTTCGACCTTCTGGTGAATGCGCATGCCGTTGAAGCCCATCGCCTTGGCCAGCTCGATCTCGCCGCGCAGCTCATCCGTTCCACGATTCGCGAGGTGCGTCGTCGGCCGATAACCCTGGTTGAGGACGGCGCGCAGGAAGTACGGCAGGCCGTTCAGGAGAAGCCGTCCACCGCCGACGCCCACCTTGCGGATGCCCAGATAGCTCTGGACGGTGTCGAGCAGGTCGCCGGTGTCGGCCTCGCGCAGCGCTACGGTCGCGTCGATCAGCACCGGATGCTCGGGCGACCAGAGCAGATCCTCGCGGTCGATGCCGTTGCACAGCTCGGCGATCGGCACCGCGACGATTCCGCGACGTCCCGTCAGACCCACCGCCGCGTGCGCGAGGTGGCGGCCGTCGACTTCGAGGTCGACGATGACGAGAAGTCGACGACGAATCGGGCCGGCCAATTCGACGAAGGCACGGACCCCGTCGTCCGGATCGGCCTGCCACGACAGATCCTCGATTCGCACGGCGGGCGCTGTCTCGACCCACACGCTCTGCCAGATCCCGGACGTCCGCTCGTACCAGACTTTGTGCGGCTGCTCCTGCCAGTCCTGCTTACCGCGCGGCTGGCTCTGGTCGGTCGGATCATCCTCGACCCGGACGACGATCACATGCCGGCTCGCCGCCGGCTCCGCAACGTCGCGCAACGACGGGCGGTCGATGACGTCGGTGATGTCCGCCGTGAACGGCGTCTGACCGCCGACATGATCAGCGACGTGCCGACCATCCACCCAGACCTGCGCCCGATAGTCGACCGCCCCGAAGTGCAGCAACAGCCGCTCCGTGTCGCCACGGCGCGGCAGGTCGGCGGCGACAACGTCCAACCGGTACCAGAGCACCGGGTGGATGCCGCGGTCGTGGATACCGGAGGCCTTGCTCTCCGGCGGGTACGGAACCGTGATCTCGCGATCGAACAGTGAGCGCGCGCCCGGCAGGAACCACTCGTCGCGCAGGCCTATGCCTTCGTCGTCGTAGGCGAACGCCCAGACACCGTCGAGGCTTCGCCATTCGGCGCGGCACAACTGCGGGCGGGGATAGGTACCGTCCTGCTGGCTGGCGCTCATGTCGCTCCGTGCTCGTGGCGGATGTCCGCTGAAGTATCAACCGAATCGTGCATCGATGCAAAGGTACCGGAGCCGAGGCTTGCCCTCGTTGCATCGTGGCATCATGCCTGCGTGGAGAATCGGCGGAATCCCCGAGTTCGGATGCGCGATGTAGCCGAGCACGCAGGGGTCTCGGTGCGGACCGTCTCCAACGTGGTGAACAACTTCGTGTACGTCAGCCCGGAGATGCGTGAGCGCGTGCAGGCCTCGCTCGACCAACTGGGCTACAAGATGGACTACGTCGCACGGGGGTTGCGTTCGGGCCGGACAGGCATGATCGCGCTGGTCGTCCCGCGGCTCGCCGAGCCGTACTTCGCCGCGCTCGCACAGGCCGTCATCCGCGCTGCGGCGCGCCACGGCTTGGTCGTCCTGATCGAGACGACCGATGACGATGCCGAGACCGAGAAGCGCATCATGCAGGGCGCGCTGGCGACAGTGGCGGACGGCGTGCTGCTGAGCGCGAGTTCGGCAACGATCGAGGGCCCTGCGGACGTGCCGCTGGTCCTGCTCGGCGAGCACACCGCCACGCCGCACGGCGACCACGTGGGTATCGACAATGTCGCCGCCGCACGCACGGTCGTCCGGCATCTGCTGTCGCTCGGCCATCGGCGGATCGCCCCGCTCGGAGTGAACGACTCCGATACCGCCACGCTGCGCCAGCGGGGTTTCGAGGAAGAGCTGCGGGATCAGGGGGTGCGGCCTGTTCAACGGCTGACGATGGCGACCGCCGACTGGTCGCCGGAGGGCGGCTACGAAGCCGTCTCCCGCCTGCTTCGCGCAAGCGGCCGAGCGCTACCGCAGGCGATCTTCGCGTTCAACGACTCGTTGGCGATCGGCGCGCTGCATGCCCTTCGCGTCCACGGCGTAGCCGTCCCGTCCCAGGTCGCCGTCGCCGGGATCGACGACCTCTCGACAAGTGCGTTCCTCGACCCGCCGCTGACGAGCCTCGCCCCCGATCTCGACGAGATCGCCGAGAGTGCGATCGTCGCGTTGAAGATGCAGATCGACGGCAAGGCGGGTCGCCGCAAGTACCGCCGGAAGCTGACGTCGTTCGAGCTCAAGATCCGCGAGTCCACGGCCGGACGCGACGCGGTCACGGACGGGCGTGCGAACGCGGGAATCTCCGAGTCGCTGGATCAAGGCCGCACAGGCTGATCCTTCCCGCGCACTCGGCACGTCCGGCTAGTTCTTGCATCGTTGCAAGCCGATGTGGCACGCTCGCCCCCGATGGAGGTGAGCGAACGATGGCCGTAGACATCCTCGGTCGATCGCTGTGGACCGCACGGGCCGAACTCGCCGACGGCCGCGAGATCCTGTTCTTCGACGAGCGGCCCGTCTCCCATGACGTGCGCGATCTGCGCAATCTCGACCCACGTTCCAGCGGCTCACAACTGCGGCACGATCCGCTCACCGGCGAGTGGGCCGCCATCGCCGGCCACCGCCAGGCCCGTACCTTCAAGCCCTCGGCGGACGAGTGTCCCCTGTGTCCCTCGACCGCGGACCGCCACACGGAGGTCCCGGTTCCCCAATACGACGTCGTCGTGTTCGAGAACCGCTTCCCCGCCTTCTCGTCGCAGAGCGCCCAGCTCTCGTCCGAAGAGCCGTTCGTCGCCCTACCCGCACAAGGCCGATGCGAAGTCGTGTGCTTCACAAGCGACCACAACCGCAGCTTCGTCGAGCTCGACCACAACCGGATCGTCACGGTATTGCGCGCGCTGGCCCATCGCACCGAGGAACTAGGTGCGATGCCTGATGTCGAGTACGTCTTCTGCTTCGAGAACCGCGGAGAAGAGATCGGCGTGACGCTCTTGCATCCGCACGGGCAGATCTACGCACTACCTCTCGTTCCACCGCGGGTCGCGGCCCGGCTCGAGGCGAACGCCCGATACCGCGCCCACTTCGGGCAGTGTGCCCAGTGTGCTGCGCTGGCCGCCGAGTTGGACGACGGTAGCCGCATCGTCACAGCGACCGACCTCTGGGTGAGCTATGTGCCGTTTGCAGCCCGCTGGCCCTACGAGGTGCGGGTCGTCCCCCGACGCCACGTCCCATCGCTCGCCGCGCTGACACCGGACGAGCTCGACGACCTGGCTCGCGTCTACCAGGACGTCCTCGCCAGACTCGACTCGGTGGACGGTGCGGGTCCGGTTCCCTACATCGCAGGTTGGCAACAAGCGCCGGCGCGGATCGACCGGGA
>Ga0164242_10001589_pt1 | contig 26944 bp, 23 predicted proteins | sample OricomgcompostMG_FD_108783 | JGI IMG/M metagenome (GOLD analysis project Ga0164242, IMG submission 108783) | Miracle-Growth compost microbial communities from Emeryville, California, USA - Original compost - Miracle growth compost (MG) ...
AACGAGATGACCTCCGCCTTGATGAAGCCCTTCTCGAAGTCGGTGTGGATGACGCCGGCGGCCTGCGGGGCCTTCCAGCCCTTGTGGATCGTCCACGCGCGCGACTCCTTCGGGCCCGCGGTGAGGAACGTCTGCAGACCCAGGGTGTCGAATCCGATGCGCGCGAGCTGATCGAGCCCGCTCTCGTCCTGCCCGGTGGAGGCGAGCAGCTCGGCGGCATCCTCGGGGTCGAGGTCGATGAGCTCGGACTCGATCTTCGCGTCGAGGAACACGGCCTGGGCGGGGGCGACGAGAGCGGCCAGCTCCGCCTTGCGAGCGGCATCCGTCAGCACGGCCTCGTCGACGTTGAACACGAAGATGAACGGCTTCGAGGTGAGCAGTCCGAGTTCTCTGATCGGAGCGAGGTCGAGTCCGGATGCCGACAGCAGCACGCCCCGCTCCAGCGCGTCCTTCGCCGCCAGCGCCGCCTCCAGCACGGAGGCGTCGAGCTTGCGACCGCGCACCTCCTTCTCGTACCTGACGACCGCCTTCTCGAGCGTCTGGAGGTCGGCGAGCATGAGCTCCGCGCCGATCGTCTCCAGGTCGTTCGCCGGGTTCACCTCGCCCTCCACGTGCACGACGTCGGAGTCGGCGAATCCGCGCACGACCTGGGCGATGGCATCCGCCTCGCGGATGTTCGCGAGGAACTGGTTGCCGAGACCTTCGCCGGTGGATGCGCCGCGCACGATGCCGGCGATGTCGACGAAGCTCACCGTGGCGGGCACGATGCGCTCCGAATGGAACAGATCGGACAGCGTCTGCAGGCGCGGGTCGGGCAGGTTCACCACGCCGACGTTGGGCTCGATGGTGGCGAACGGGTAGTTCGCCGCGAGCACCTGGTTCTTGGTCAGCGCGTTGAAGAGGGTGGACTTGCCGACGTTGGGCAGGCCGACGATGCCGATAGTGAGAGCCACGGGCATCCATCGTATCCGGCGGCCGTGCACCGCCCCTGTGGCCGTCGGAATGCCCGGCCATCAGTGAGCGGAGTCGAAACTCTCAGGGGCGAAGGTAGCGGAAGGCGAGTGTGACGTACGGGAGCTCGATGGTCTCTCGACCGGCTACCTGCGGATGCGTCGCCAGCAGCTCGCGAACCGCAGAAAGCGTCTGCGCCTGGTCTGCAGGCGTCATGACCGCGAAGTAGCTGCGCGAGCGCACGAGATCGAGGAGGCCCTCCCGGTCGAACGGCTGGGTCCACTCGAACGCGGCGCGCTCCGGCTCGCCGAACGGGGCACCCACATGGGGATCGTCGTCCATGCCCTCCGTGTACTGGTCACCGTCGGCATGCATCGCCACACCGAGCTCGCGCACCCAGTCGACGCGTTCGTCGCGGAAATTCCACACCAGGCCGAGCGAGCCTCCCGGCTTCAGCACGCGGCCGGCCTCCGCCGAGGCAGCGACCGGGTCGACCCAGTGCCAGGCCTGTGCGTACGTGACGGCATCCACCGATTGGTCGGGCAACGACAGCCGCTCCCCCGTTCCGACCAGAGTCTGCACACCGGGCACCGTCGACCGCAGTACCTCGAGCATCTCGGGCGACGGGTCGACGGCGACCACCTCCCTGCCCTCCGCCGCGAGACCCCGGGTCAGCTTGCCGGTTCCGGCTCCGACATCGAGCACATGACGCTGCTCCGGCCGCACGAGCCAGGAGGTGGCATCCGCCGGGTAGCCGGGGCGCGAGGCTTCGTAGACATCGGCGACACCGCCGAACGACCGGGCATGCTCGAGCTTGGCGTTGCGTGGCTCCATGCGCTCACCCTACGGCCCCGTGCTCAGTCAAGAGTGCCCCGTGCTCAGTCAGGACGGCCGCATACGCAGTCAAGACGGCCCCGTGCGCACAAGACGGGCTCGTGCTCAAGGGAGAGGCCGCGGGTTCAGTCGAGACGCTCGCGGGCTCAGTCGAGACGGCCGTGTGCTTAGGCGACCGTATCCAGACAGGACGACCGCGCACGACGACTCTCGTCAGGCGGCCGCCACGCAGGCTGTCGGGTTGGCGGGCACCGGCCCGCTCAGTCGACCACTGCCGCATCCGGTTCGTCGCGCTCGGCGATCTCGCGCGCCTCCTCCGCCAGCGGATCGCCCTGCATGCCGGCGAACTCCTGGTCGAGGTCGGACGCCGCCTGCTCGAACTGCGAGTTGTACAGGCGGAAGTACGCACCCTCGGCGCGGATGAGCTGCTCGTGCGTTCCCTGCTCCACGATGTCGCCGTGCTCCATCACGAGGATGAGGTCGGCATCCCGGATCGTGGACAACCGGTGCGCGATCACAAACGACGTGCGTCCCTTGCGGAGGGCAGCCATGGCGTGCTGCAGCAGCAGCTCGGTGCGCGTGTCGACGGAGCTCGTCGCCTCGTCGAGGATGAGCACGGACGGCCGGGCGACGAAGGCGCGCGCGATCGTGATGAGCTGCTTCTCGCCGGCCGAGATGTTGGAGGCATCCTCGTCGAGCATGGTGTCGTACCCGTCGGGCAGCGAGTGCACGAAGCGGTCGACGTACGTCGCCCTCGCGGCCTCGAGGATCTGCTCGTCCGTGGCGTCGGCGTTTCCGTACCGGATGTTCTCCCTGATGCTTCCGGCGAACAGCCACGGATCCTGCAGCACCATCCCCGTCTTCGCGCGCACGTCGCGCCGCGTGAGGTCGGCGATGTTCTGGCCGTTCAACAGGATGCGTCCGCCGTCGAGCTCGTAGAACCGCATGATGAGGTTGACGAGCGTGGTCTTGCCCGCACCTGTCGGACCGACGATCGCGACGGTCTCGCCCGGTTTCACGCTGAACGAGAGATCGCGGATCAGGGGACGCTCTGCCGAGTACGAGAACGACACGTGGTCGAACACGATCGTGCCGTCGCCGTCGACCGGCTTCGGCGCATCCACCGCGTCCGGCTCCTGCTCGCTCTGGTCGAGCAGTTCGAACACGCGCTCGGCAGACGCCGTGCCCGACTGCACGACAGCCGCCATGCCGCCGAGCTCCGACAGCGGCTGGGTGAACTGCTGTGAGTACTGGATGAACGCCTGCACGTCACCGAGCCGCAGCTGACCGCCTGCCACCATGAGCGCACCGATCACGGCGATGCCCACGTAGGTGAGGTTCCCGACGAACATCATCGCCGGCATCATCGTGTTCGACAGGAACTGCGCCTTGAACGAGGCCTGGTACAGCTCCTCGTTCTCGGCCTTGAACGCCTCGCGCGAGCTCCTCTCGCGGCCGAACACCTTGACGAGCGCGTGGCCCGAGAACGACTCCTCGACCCTGGCGTTCAGCCTGCCGACCTTGCGCCACTGGATGCCGAACGCCTTCTGCGAGCGCGGACCGATGACGCCGAAGATGATGCCCATCAGCGGAAGCGTGACGAGCGCCACGAGAGTGAGCTGCCACGAGATGGACAGCATCATGATGAGCACGCCGATGACCGTGAGCACGCTGGTCAGCGCCTGCGACAGCGACTGCTGCATCATCTGCGTGATGTTGTCGATGTCGTTCGTCACCCGGGAGATGAGCTCCCCGCGCTGCACCCGGTCGAAGTAGCTGAGCGGCAGCCGGTTGATCTTCGCCTCGACCTGCTCGCGAAGCCGCCACATCGTGCGCACCATGATCACGTTGATCACGTAGCCCTGCAGCCAGGCCAGCACGGATGACCCGACGTACAGCGCGAGGACGATGAGCAGCACCTGCCCGAGCCGCGTGAAGTCGACGCCCTGCCCTGGAACGAGGTCGTGCATCGCGGCGACGATGTTCGCCAGGTCGTGCTGACCGGACTGGTTCAGCTGGTCGACGACCTGCTGCTGCGTCACGCCGTGCGGCAACTGCTTGGAGATCACGCCCTCGAACAGGATGTTCGTGGCCTCGCCCAGCACCTTCGGCGCCAGCACCGCGAGGACGACCCCGATGGCGCCGAGGACCGACACGAACACGAAGGCGACGGCATTCGGCTTGAGTAGTCCGACGAGTCGACGGAACGTCGGCCCGAACTGCTTGGCCTTCCCCGGTGCGACGCCGCCGGTCCAGTCGTCGGCGGAGATCCTCGCCTGCTCGGCGAGCTCGAGCTCCGCCTTCTCCTCGGCGCTCAGTTCCGCGACCTCGCTACCGGTGCGCTCTGCGGCGCCGGCCCTGTTCTTCGTCTTGCGGGGGCTCATCGGCCTGCCTCCACTCCGAGCTGGGATTCCACGATCTCGCGGTACGTCGTGTTGGATTCGAGGAGCTCCTCGTGGGTGCCGAGCCCGACCATGCCGCCGTCCTCCAGCACGACGATGCGGTCGGCATCCGTGATCGTGGAGACGCGCTGCGCGACCACGATCTTGGTCACCTCGGGAAGCTCGCGCCACAGGGCCTGGCGGAGGTGGGCATCCGTCGTGAGGTCGAGCGCGGAGAAAGAGTCGTCGAACACCAGAATCTGCGGCCGGTGCACGATCGCCCTCGCGATGGCGAGACGTTGTCGCTGGCCGCCGGAGACGTTGGTGCCGCCCTGAGCGATACGCGCATCCAGCCCGCCCTCCATCTGGGCGACGAAGTCGGAGGCCTGCGCGATCGAGAGCGCCTGCCACAGCTCGGCGTCCGTCGCGTCCTCCCGACCGAACCGGAGGTTCGACGACACGGTGCCGGTGAAGAGGAACGGGCGCTGCGGAACGAGGCCGATCGTGCGCCAGAGGGCTTCGAGGTCGGCGTCGCGGACATCCACTCCCCCGACCTTCACCGATCCGGCCGTGACGTCGAACAGTCTCGGGATGAGAGAGACGAGCGTCGTCTTGCCTGCGCCGGTCGAGCCGACGACGGCCACCGTCTCTCCCTTGGCTGCGGAGAAGGTGATCCCGGAGAGCACAGGCTGCTCCGCGCCGGGATACGTGAACGTGGCGTCGACGAACTCGACCGCGCCCGTTGACGGGAACGCGGCGACCGGCTCGGCCGCTCGCTTCAACGAGGTGTCGGATGCGAGCACCTCGCCGATGCGCTCGGCCGACACCGCCGCCCGCGGGATCATCATCGTCATGAAGCTCGCCATCATGACGCCGGACAGGATGATCATCACGTACTGCATGAAGGCGAACAGAGTGCCGATCTGAACCTCGCCGGAATCCACCTTGATGCCGCCGAACCAGATGACGCCGATCACCGTGATGTTCAGGATCAGCATGACGACCGGGAACAGCAGCACGAACAGCGAGCCCACCCGGCGACCCACGTCGAGGATGCCCGTGTTGGCGTCGCGGAAGCGCTGCTCCTCGATCGGCTCCCGCACGAAAGCGCGGATGACGCGGATGCCGGTCAGCTGCTCGCGCATGATGCGGTTCACGCCGTCCAGCCGCTTCTGGTAGCTGCGGAACAGCGGAACCATCCGGCTGATGACGAGCGCCGCGACGATGAGCAGCAACGGGACCGCGACGGCGATAAGCCAGGACAGGCTCACGCTCTGCCGAACGGCGAGGATGATGCCGCCGATCGCGAGCAGCGGTGCTGAGACCAAGAACGTGGCCGACATCATCGCGAGCATCTGCACCTGCTGCACGTCATTCGTGTTGCGGGTGATGAGAGAGCCGGCACCGAACGTCGTGACTTCGCGCTCGGAGAACGCGGAGACGCGCTCGAAGACATCGTCGCGCACGTCGCGGCCCAGCCGCATCGCGGCCCTCGCGGCGAAGAACGTGGCGATGACGGATGCCACGATCTGGCCGAGCGAGATGGCGAGCATGACGCCGCCGTTGCGCCAGATGTAGCCGGTGTCGCCCTTGGCGACGCCGTTGTCGACGATGTCGGCATTGAGGCTGGGCAGGTAGAGACTCGCGAGCGCGGACGCAAACTGGAACACGAGAACGCCGAGCAGCAGCCAGCCGTACGGCTTGAGATAACGGACGAGGAGCTTGAGCAGCACGAGATACTCCGATTGAGTGCGGGGTGCTTGAGATGTGAGGTGCGCTTTCGGGTGTGCCGAGCATCCTGCCCGGTGCCACCGACATTCGCAACGCGGCGGGCGGTGAACCGTCAACTCACGATATATCGCGTTTCGGGAAGACGCAATACCGAGGCTCGCCGTGCACGGTGCCTGCGGCGACGGACCTCGGTGCGAGCATGACGGCGTGTCACTGGATTTCACCGCCATCGACTTCGAAACCGCGAACTCCAGCAGCGCGTCCGCGTGCTCGGTCGGAATGGTCAAGGTGCGCGACGGCCGCGTGGTGGACACGGCGAACTGGCTCATCAAGCCGCCTCCCGGTCACGACGAATTCGTGGAGTGGAACACGCGCATCCATGGCATCCGGTCGCACGACGTCAGACACGCCCGCGGCTGGGTCGAGCAGTTCGCCGACCTCGTCGCGTTCGCGGGGACGGATGCGTTCGTCGCCCACAACGCCGGCTTCGACATGGGCGTGATCCGCGGGGCATGCGCGGCGACGGGCATCCCCTGCCCCGGCTACGACTACCTCTGCAGCCTTCAGGTGGCACGCAAGACGTACACGCTCGACTCGTACCGGCTGCCCGTCGCGGCCATGGCGGCGGGGTTCGAGGACTTCGAGCATCACCAGGCGCTGGCGGATGCCCAGGCGTGCGCGGCCATCATCGTGCACGCGGCGAAGCGCCATGGCGCAGACGACCTCGCGGAGCTCGCCGCACTCGTTTCCGTGCGCATGGGCCGCATCGGAGACGTCGCCGCAGCCGCCTGAGCTCCGGGGCTGCCATGGATGCGAGCATCCATGGCGAGGCCTCAATCGGATGTACTCCCGGCTTCGCCGGTCAACATCACTCAATCGGCATCGCCATGGATGCGAGCATCCATGGCGAGGCCTCAATCGGATGTGCTCCCGGCTTCGCCGGTCAACATCACTCAATCGGCATCGCCATGGATGCGAGCATCCATGGCGAGGCCTCAATCGGATGTCGGTGGGGGCTGCCAGCATGAAGACATGGACGTTCTCTTCCTCATCGTCGGCCTCCTCGTCGGCGCCGCCGCAGGTGCGCTCGGCGGCGTCGCGTACGCGCGCCGGGGCACCGGCGGGACGACGACGGCGGAGGAGCGTCCCGAGGTGGTGGCCGCTCGGCATGCGGCTGAGCTCGCCGAGGTTCGCGCTCAGGAGCAGCTCGCCCAGGCCACGCTGCGTGAGCAGCTGGCCGCGGTGACCGCGACGGCGGAGGGCCTGCGCGAGAGCATCCAGCGTCAGCAGGAGCAGTACGAGGAGCTCGCGGAGCGACAGCGCCGGGAGCTCCTCGCCCAGCGTGAGCGCGAGCAGGCCGAGAGCAGGGTGCTGCAGGCACTGGCACCGGTGCGGGACTCGCTGCAGGGCATGCAGAAGAAGGTCGCCGAGTTGGAGGAGCAGCGCAGCAGACAGCACGGCGAGCTCGCCCAGCAGCTGCGCTCCGCCTCGGAGTCCGAGGAGCGGCTGCGCGGAACGGCGGAGGCGCTCGCGTCCGCACTGAGATCGAACAGCACGAGGGGCGTCTGGGGCGAGACCCAGCTGCGCAGCGTGGTGGAGGCCGCCGGCCTGCTCGAGCGCGTGGACTTCGACGTGCAGTCCAGCATCACGTCGGATGCCGGCGCCGGCCGTCCCGACATGGTGGTGCACCTCCCAGGCGGCAAGAACATCGCCGTCGACGCGAAGGCCCCGTTCAACGCGTTCCTCGAAGCGAGTCAGATCCCGGCGACGGCGTCCGGCGACGAACGAGCACGCCGCGATGCGCTGATGAAGCAGCACGTGAAAGCGGTGCGCGACCACATCACCACGCTCGGCGGCAAGACGTACTGGGCCGGACTGGACGCCTCCCCGGAGATGGTCATCGCGTTCATCCCGAGCGAGTCGCTGGTGTCGGCCGCCATGGAGGCCGACCCGACCATCATGGAGTTCGCGTTCGGCAAGCGCGTGGCGCTCGCGTCGCCCGTCACTCTGTGGTCGGTGCTGAAGACGGTCGCCTTCAGCTGGCAGCAGGATGTGCTCACGCACGACGCCAAGCTTCTGTTCGACCTGAGTCGGGAGCTGTACTCCCGACTGGCGACCACGGCCGCCCACATCGACAAGCTCGGCCGTGCCATCAAGGGCACCGTGAACGACTACAACAAGTTCGTCGGCTCACTGGAGCGTCAGGTGCTGCCCTCTGCTCGCAAGCTCGGCGCACTCGATGAGTCGAAGATCATCCCGAACCTCACCGGACTGGAAGAGAGCCCGCGTGAGCTCACGGCCTTCGAGCTCGTCGGCGCCCTGGACGTCGCGGCGGACTACGACGCCGACGATGCGGTGGAGCCCATCGCGATCGGCGACCGCCGCCGCTGAGCGGTCAGGGACGAGCGCACTCCCGGCGCGCCTCACCACCACTTCGAGGCGAGGTGCTCGGCGGCGATCCGGCGGATCGTGCCCGACGTGGAGCGCAGCACGATGCTGCTCGTGCGGATGATCGGACCGTCACGGCGCACGCCGTCGACGAGACCGCCGTCCGTCACGCCGGTCGCCACGAAGATCGTGTTGTCGCCGGCCACGAGATCGTCGAGCTCGTAGATCCGCTCCGGGTCCAGTCCGGATGCGATCGCCCGCTCACGCTCCGCGGCGTCACGAGGCGCCGGCCGCGTCTGCATGAACCCGCCGAGCGCCTTGATGGCGCACGCCGTGGTGATGCCTTCCGGGCTGCCGCCGATGCCGATGCACGCGTCGATCCGTGTGTCCGGCCGGGCGGCGTTGATGCCTCCTGCCACGTCGCCGTCGAGCATGAGGCGGGTGCCGGCGCCGGCATCCCGGATCTCCTGGATCAGCCGGGTGTGACGCGGCCGATCCAGCACGGCGACGCGCAGATCGCTGATGTCCTTGCCGAGGGCGCCGGCGAGTGCCCGCAGGTTCTCGCCGACCGGCCGTCGGATGTCCACCACGCCCGCGCCCTCGGGTCCGGTCACGATCTTGTCCATGTAGAACACGCCCGAGGCGTCCAGCATGGTTCCGCGATCGCTGACGGCGATGACCGAGAGCGCGTTCTGGCGGCCTGCCGCCGTGAGCGAGGTGCCGTCGATGGGGTCGACGGCGATGTCGCAGGCCGGCCCGCTGCCGGTTCCGACGTGCTCGCCGTTGAAGAGCATGGGCGCCCTGTCCTTCTCCCCCTCCCCGATGACCACGACGCCGTCGAAGTCCACGGTGGAGAGGAACGCGCGCATCGCGTCGACGGCCGCGCCGTCCGCGTCGTTCTTGCGGCCCTTCCCGATCCACGGTGTCGCGCGGATCGCCGCGGCCTCCGTCGCGCGCACGAGCTCGAGCGCGAGGTTCCGGTCGGGCCGAAGCGTCCCTGCCGCCGGAACCGTCTGCTGGACCTGCTCCGTCGTCTCGGCCGGCCGATCGATCACCTCGGGATGCACGTCTGGCTCCTCCACTTTCGCGCCTCATGGCCGATCTGCCACGAATCTTCCGCTCGATTCAACGCTAGGAACAGAACTTGACGCGTTCAGCGGACACGACCGCGAATGTTTTGGACTTCTTCACGATCCGTGAAGGCGCGGCACCGGCCTCTGTCCGAGCCTCCGGGTTTCCGGGCCCCCAGTCCCCGAGCCTCCGGGTTTCCAGGCCCCCAGTCCCCGAGCCTCCGGGTTTCCAGGCCCCCGGTCCCCGAGTCCCCGAGCCTGCAGGCCTCAGGCGGTGCGGAGCCGAGCGCGGGATGCCGGATGCACGGGCATCCGGTCGCGCTTCCAGGGCACTGACTAGACTCGTGCCTGAATCCGCCCCTGCTTCTTGAGGAGACGTCATGCCCATCGCCACCCCGGACCAGTACGCCGAGATGCTCGATCGAGCGAAGAAGGGCGGATTCGCCTACCCGGCCGTCAATGCCTCCTCCTCGCAGTCCGTCAACGCGATCCTCCAGGGGCTGACGGAGGCCGGGTCGGACGGCATCATCCAGGTCACGACGGGCGGAGCGGACTACTTCGCCGGCCAGACGGTGAAGGCCCGCGCGACGGGGGCACTGGCGTTCGCGAAGTTCGCGACGGAGGTGGCCAAGAGCTACCCGATCACGGTCGCGCTGCACACGGACCACTGCCCGAAGCCTGCCCTCGAGGACTTCGTGCTTCCGCTCATCGCGGCATCCGAAGAGGAGGTGAAGGCGGGGCGCAACCCGATCTTCCAGTCGCACATGTGGGACGGCTCGGCCGTGCCGCTGGATGAGAACCTCGAGATCGCGCAGGAGATGCTCAAGCGCACGAGGGCGATCAACGCCATCCTCGAGGTCGAAATCGGCGTCGTCGGCGGCGAAGAGGACGGCGTCAAGCACGAAGGCACCAACGAGGCGCTCTACACGACGGTCGGCGACGTGACGAAGGCCGTCGAAGCCCTCGGGCTCGGCGAGAACGGCCGCTACATCGCCGCCCTGACCTTCGGCAATGTGCACGGCGTCTACAAGCCCGGCAACGTGAAGCTGCGTCCCGAACTGCTGGGCGAGATCCAGGAGGGCATCCAGCAGCGATTCGGCACGGGCCCGCTGCCCCTCGACCTCGTCTTCCACGGCGGGTCGGGCTCGTCGGACGAGGAGATCAAGGAGGCGGTGTCGAACGGCGTGGTGAAGATGAACATCGACACCGACACGCAGTACGCGTTCACCCGCTCGGTCGCCGGGTACATGTTCGAGAACTACGACGGCGTGCTCAAGATCGACGGCGAGGTCGGCAGCAAGAAGCAGTACGACCCGCGGGCCTGGGGCAAGGTGGCGGAGACGGCCATGGCGCAGCGCGTCGTCGAGGCCACCCAGCAGCTGGGATCGGCCGGCAAGTCGCTGTCGAACAAGTAGCAGCCGGCGACGCGGAGGGTGTCGCCGACCGGCGGCGCCATCCGCTTCTACGCGGACGCAAGCGTGCTGCCGAGCGCTGTCTAGCAGCACGCCTGCTGCCCGGCACTCCCCAGCGGCACTGAGCCTGTCCGAGCGGTGTGCCGGAGGCATGCGTGCCACCGGAGCGCTGCTACAGGTGCTGCATGTACGCCAGGAACGTGGGGTCGTGCAGGAAGAGGATGAAGTAGCCGACGCCGCTCACGATGCTCGCGAGAACTCCGGCGGCCAGCGGTATCCAGAACGCCATCCTTCCGCGCACGATGGCCCAGCTCGACAGGGCAGCCGCGGCGACCCACAGCACGAGGAACGCGACGGCGACGACATCCGCGACGATCCCGGTGAGCGGCGTGACGACGTAATTCCCGGCCAGGCCCATGCTCTGGTACGCGGCATCGATCTGGTCGGCGATGCCGCCTCGGCCGGCGACGGTCGTGATGACGTTGTAGAGGCCGAGCACGAGAAGCGCGATCGTCACCACCCGGTCGGCCGGATGGCGAAGCGCGGTCGAGTCGGCCGGACGGTCGGAGCCGGCCTCGCCCTGCGAGGTGAACCGATCGTCCGCGTTCGTCGGCGCTGCAGCGGATGCTGCCTGGTACGACCGAAGCTCCTCCGGCGGCGCATAGTGCGGGTTGGTCTCCGGCGCCTTGATGGCGGCGCGCTGCTGTTCCGGCGTCGCGTACTCGCCGTACTGCGGTCGCGGGCGGGCAGCCGGGTCGCTCATCGGGCACGGCCTCCGAGTGCGCGGGCATCCTGCGATCCCGATTCGTCGCGCCGCAGCTCCTTGGGCAGCGAGAACATGAGGTCCTCCTCTGCGGTCTTGACGATCTCGACATCGCCGAACCCGGCATCCGCGAGGTCGTCGAGCAGTTCCTGAACGAGGATCTCGGGAACGGATGCGCCGCTCGTCACCCCGACGGTCGTCACGCCGTCGAGCCACTCCTGTCGCACCTCGCTCGCGTAGTCCACGCGATAAGCGGCCTTCGCGCCGTTCTCCAGGGCGACCTCGACGAGGCGCACCGAGTTCGAGGAGTTCGCGGATCCCACCACGAGCACGAGCTCCGCCTCTTGCGCCACCTTCTTGATGGCGACCTGACGATTCTGGGTCGCATAGCAGATGTCATCGCTCGGCGGGTCGGCGAGCTTCGGGAACCGCTCACGCAGCCGGCGAACCGTCTCCATGGTCTCGTCGACGGACAGCGTCGTCTGCGACAGCCACACGACGCGCTCCGGATCCCGGACCTCGATGGAATCGACGTCGTCGGGCCCGTTGACCAGCGTCACGTGCTCGGGAGCTTCGCCCGCCGTGCCCTCGACCTCCTCGTGCCCTGCGTGGCCGATCAGGAGGATCTCGTAGTCGTCGCGCGCGAACCGAACGGCCTCGCGATGCACCTTGGTCACAAGGGGGCACGTGGCGTCGATCGCTCGCAGTCCGCGGTCGGATGCCGCCTGCACGACCGAGGGCGCGACGCCGTGTGCGCTGAAGACCACGTGCGCTCCCTCGGGCACCTGGTCGACGTCGTCGACGAAGATGGCGCCCCGCTTCTCGAGGGTGGAGACGACATGGATGTTGTGCACGATCTGTTTGCGCACGTACACCGGGGAACCGTAGCGTTCGAGCGCCTTCTCCACGGCGACGACGGCTCTATCCACACCCGCGCAGTATCCACGGGGAGAGGCGAGCAGCACCCGCTTGGGTCCGACCCCCGGGGTATCCTTGAGCCTGCCCCGGACGCCGGGAACGCGCGGCATCGCCAGGTCGATCGTGTCGGTCACGACATCCAGGCTAGAGGTGATTGAGGTGAGTGCGCTGAATGCTTGCATGCAGCGCCGAACCGATTGAACCTCTGAGCGGTGCCAGCCGCGATAGAGGTGATTGAGGTGAGTGCGCTGAATGCTTACATGCAGCGCCGAACCGATTGAACCTCTGAACTTGAACTGAGCGGCGCCAGCCGCGCTCCGTCCGCGTCGTGCGTGCGGAGCCGATCGTGAGACATCCGCGCGGCCATGCCGCGAACACGGGAGGGAACAGAGCGTGCCCGATGGCCTGCCCACCGTGGAAGCACCGTGGCCCGTTGCGCTGCTCGCCGGAAAGCTCCGCGACTACATCGACCGGCTGGGCAGCGTCTGGGTCGAGGGCGAGATCACCCAGTGGGGCGTGTCGGGCGGCAACGTGTACGGCAAGCTCAAGGACTGCGAGGCTGACGCGACGGTCTCCTTCACGATCTGGTCGTCCACACGCTCACGTATCCCCGCCGACCTGAAGCAGGGCGACCGCGTGATCGCGCTCATCAAGCCGAACTACTGGCTCAAGGGCGGCACGCTCACGATGCAGGTCTACGACATGCGGCATGTCGGGCTCGGCGACCTCCTCGAGCGTCTCGAGCGGTTGCGCGCCCAGATGCGCGAGGACGGGCTGTTCGAGCAGAGCCGCAAGAAGCCGCTCCCTTTCCTGCCGCACTGCATCGGGCTCATCACGGGCAAGGACTCCGACGCGGAGAAGGATGTGCTGCGCAATGCGCAACTGCGCTGGCCGGCCGTGCGCTTCCGGGTGCGTCACGCCGCGGTGCAGGGCGACCGGTCGGCGGCCGACATCGCCGCAGGCATCCGCGAGCTCGACGCCGATCCGGAGGTCGACGTCATCATCGTCGCGCGTGGCGGGGGCGACTTCCAGAACCTGCTGCCGTTCAGCGACGAGGCCCTGGTGCGCACCGCCGCAGCGTGCGGCACGCCCCTCGTCAGCGCGATCGGTCACGAGAACGACCGCCCCATCCTCGACGATGTCGCCGACCTCCGCGCGTCGACGCCCACGGATGCCGCCAAGCGGGTGGTGCCCGACGTCGCGGAGGAGCTGCTGCGCGTTCAGCAGGCTTCGACGCGGATGAGCGTTCGCGTCACCGCGCTGCTCACGCACGAGATCGACCGGATCGCGCAGCTGCGCTCGCGGCCCGCGCTGGCCTCGCACGACTGGATCGTGTCCACTCGCGCCGAAGAGCTCACGAGGTACGTGGCGCGCGGCACCGAGCTCGTCGCGCGCTGCGTGGAGCGTGCCGAGAACAGCACTCGGGAGCTCACGGGACGGCTGCGGGCACTGTCGCCGAAGAGCACGCTCGACCGCGGCTATGCCATCGTGCAGGGACCCGATGGCATCGTCCGCACGCCGGCGGATGCCCCGAGCGGCTCCCCGCTGGTGGTTGCGCTGGCGGATGGCGCGCTCGACGCGGAGTCGCGGGGCAGGCACTCCTCCACAGAGGAGCCGCGCGACGATCTCTCCCCTGCTTCCCAGGCGCCCAGCCCGTCTGCGGCGACCCCCTCCTAATATGGATGTCATGCCCTCCGACTCTCCCAGTCCCGTCGCGTCGCGCACAGCCGAATCGAGCGAAGCGTCGCTTGCCGGGCTCAGCTACGAGCAGGCGCGGGATGAGCTCATCGGCGTTGTGTCCCGGCTGGAGCAGGGGACGTCCACGCTCGAGGAATCCCTCGCGTTGTGGGAGCGAGGCGAGGCGCTCGCACGTCGATGCGAGGAGTGGCTGATCGGCGCCAAGGCGAGGCTGGATGCTGCGCGCGCCGGCGTCGATCGCGCGGCGGACACCAGCGGTGCTCGAGGAGATGTTGCCTGAGGCCATGGCGAGGAACGAGCATCCGATCGTCGCCGAACTGGGCAGGCCGGAGACGGCGGAAGAGACGGCACGACGCAAGGCGCAGGCTTCCGCCGACCATCGACGTCGGCAGACGGTCAACAACCTGATCTACTCGCTGCTGGCCACCGTCGCTCTGGTCGTCGTGATCGTGCTCATGGTGCCGAGGCCCACGCCGGCCCCGGTCAAGAGCGTGGATTACGTGAAGATCGCGCAGCAGGCGAACGGAGTGGAACCGGATCCGCTCATCACCCCGCACCTGCCCAAGGATTGGACGTCGAACTCCGCGCAGCTGCGTCAGGAGAACCAAGACCAGGTCGACGAGTGGTACATCGGCCTCATCACGCCGTCGAACCAGTACATCGGTCTCGTGCAGGGCTTCCACGCCAACCCCACGTGGCTCGGCGATCAGGTAGCCCACACGCATCCGATCAGCACCACCGTCGTCGACGGTGTCACATGGAGCATCTACGACAACCGGCAGTCGAGCCGGGACGTGGGCGACGCGAAGTACGCCCTGTCGGCGACGAGCGGAGCGAGCACCGTGGTGCTCTATGGCACGGCAGAAAACCAGGAGTTCACCACACTGGTGGATTCCGTCAGCAGACAGCTCGCTGACGACGCGAAGGGACGTGGATGACCGACAGCAGACCCGCGGAGGCCTGGGCGCAGTTGCAGGCCGGCAACGCACGCTTCATCGCCGGCGAGCCGCAACATCCCCGACAAGATGCCGAGCGACGGGCCGAGACGGCCGGCTCGCAGGCACCGGTGGCGACGATCTTCGGCTGCAGCGATTCGCGCCTCGCGGCGGAGATCATCTTCGACCTCGGACTCGGCGACGCGTTCGTCATCCGCAATGCCGGGCAGGTCATCTCCGAGTCTGTCCTGGGGTCGATCGAGTACGCCGTCGCGGTGCTGCACGTGCCCCTCCTCCTCGTTCTGAGCCATGACAGCTGTGGCGCGGTCCGCGCGGCCATCGACACGGCCGCCCCGGAGGCGGATCGCCTTCCGCCGCACATCGCAGACCTGATCGCGCCGATCCTTCCCGCGGTCCGCCGCGTCGCGGGCGACGTCGTCGACCCGGCGTCCGTGGACGCCTCTGAGGTGGGGCGCGAGCACGTGAAGGACACCGTCAGCGAGCTGCTGCGCAGAAGCGAGCTGGTCGCACAGGCGGTGGCGGACGGCGAGCTCGCGGTGGTCGGCGCCAACTACCGGCTCAGCGATGGCACGGTCACCTCGCACCTCGTGATCGGCGAGGTCTGACCGCAGGTCGGCCCGCGCGATCCAGCACACAACTCACGCAAACGGACACAACGACAAGGGATCCCGAATGGACAGCCATAATCCCGGCGACGACGCCGACTTCCGCATCGAGCACGACACCATGGGTGAGGTACGAGTTCCGCGGAACGCCCTGTACAGCGCGCAGACGCAGCGCGCGGTAGAGAACTTCCCGATCTCGGGTGCCACCCTCGAGTCGGCGCAGATCGCGGCGCTCGCCCGGATCAAGAAGTCCGCTGCGCTGGCGAACGCGGAGCTGGGGGTGCTCGAGCGGGACGTCGCCGATGCGATCGCGGCCAGCGCCGACGAGGTCATCGCCGGTCTACACGAGGGTGAGTTCCCCATCGACGTGTATCAGACCGGCAGCGGCACCTCGTCGAACATGAACATGAACGAGGTGCTCGCGACGCTGGCCACGCGCCGACTCGGTCGGACCGTGCACCCGAACGACCACGTCAACGCGTCGCAGTCCTCGAACGACGTCTTCCCCACCTCTGTCCACATCGCCGTGACCGGAGCCCTCATCGACGACCTGATCCCCGCGCTGGACCACCTGGCCGTCGCGTTCGAGGAGAAGGCGGAGTTGTGGAAGGACGCGGTCAAGTCCGGCCGCACCCACCTGATGGATGCGACACCCGTGACACTCGGCCAGGAGTTCGGCGGGTATGCCGCCCAGATGCGGCTCGGGATCGACAGGGTGCAGGCCGCGCTGCCGCGCGTCGCAGAGGTTCCGCTCGGCGGCACGGCGGTCGGCACCGGAATCAACACGCCTGCCGGGTTCCCGCAGCTGGTCATCCGTTTGCTCACCCAGGAGACGGAGCTTCCGATCACAGAAGCCCGCAACCACTTCGAGGCGCAGGCGAACCGGGACGCGCTTGTCGAGGCATCCGGTGCGCTGCGCACGATCGCCGTCAGCCTCACCAAGATCTGCAACGACCTGCGTTGGATGGGGTCAGGTCCGAACACCGGTCTCGGCGAGCTGCACATCCCCGACCTGCAGCCCGGCTCGTCGATCATGCCGGGCAAGGTCAACCCGGTGATTCCCGAGGCCGCCGTCATGGTCGCATCCCGCGTGATCGGCAACGACGCCACGATCGCGTGGAGCGGCGCATCCGGTGCCTTCGAGCTCAACGTGTCCATCCCCGTGATGGGAACGGCGCTGCTCGAGTCCATCCGGCTGCTCACGAACGCCACTCGCGCGCTGGCCGACAAGACCGTGCGCGGGCTCGAGGCGAACATCGAGCGTGCACGCGCGCTCGCCGAGTCGTCCCCCTCGATCGTCACGCCTCTGAACAAGATCATCGGCTACGAGGCTGCGGCGAAGATCGCCAAGCACTCGGTCGCGCAGGGCATCACCATTCGGGAAGCCGTGATCGATCTCGGGTTCATCGAGCGGGGCGAGATCACGACCGAGCAGCTCGATTCGGCGCTCGACGTACTCAGCATGACGGCGCCTCCGTCTGCCAAGTAGCATCGCGAGGCGCAGCCGAGCGCGGTTCCCTCGTCGTCCCGTCGCGAACGGGAGCCGGATGACCGTGCGCGACCTCGATCGCCCGTCTCACTGACAGAAAGCGCGACCCGAGCCGCGCAAACCGACGTTTTCTGCGAGTGAGAGCGCTCCTGCATCGACGCTCCCGCATCGACGCTTCCGCATCGACGCTCCCGCATCGACCCTCCTCCGCGGTCGGCCTGGATCGACGTTCCACCGTGGTCGGTCTCACATCGGCGTTCGCGCTTCGTCCGGACCCACGCCTCGCCTGGTGCGGCGACCGGGACAGGGTGGGGCAGCATGCGGGCACGCCTGGTCAGCCGAAGTGTTCGGGACGGGGTAGGGAATGCGGGGCGGGCCGGGCCAGCCCAGCGTTCAGCCGAGAGCCGGCAGCGCCGCGACGGATGCCCAGAACCCGCCAAGCAGGTACGGACCGAAGGCGATGTTTCCAACCCCGCCTCGGGAGACGAGCAGCGCCAAGGCTGCCACCCCCGCCACGACGAATCCCAGCACGACCGTGCCGATGACGACCACCGTGGAGATCGTGCCGCCGGTGAAGGCCAGCAGAGCGGCGAGCTTCACGTCGCCCATGCCCAGGCCGCCGGTCAGTGCGAGCAGGCCGAAGAACCCACCGACCGCCAACCCCGCGACAACGGGGACGAGCGGCGGCCGACCATCGCCCAACCAGCCGAAGAGCGCCCCGACTGCGGTGAAGGCGAGACCCGGCAGCACGAGTGCGTTCGGCAGGCGGTGCTCCGCGAGGTCGACGCGGCACAGTTCCGGTGTGACGACCGCGAGGTACAGGCATCCGACGAGTTCGAAGCGCATGCCCGTGCCGAACAGCGCGAGCACGACGAGCGCACAGGCGAGTGGAGCCTGCCAAGCCCAGCGGCGGGCGACGGAGGACAGCGGCCTCCAGGACAGCGGGCGCGGCGACGACACGGCGCGACGGTACCGCTATTCGGGTTCGGCTCGTCGCCGTTATCCACAGTCACGGGCTCGAAGTCGCGGCCGATCCTCGCCGGAACGACTGCGGCCTCGAGCAGCGACGGAGGCCGCTGCCCGGGGCGAGCACGCGTGCGACGACCCGACGGCGGGCCGTGCGCCGCCCCTCGCGACGCACGGCAGTCGCCTTCCGCTCAGGCGATCTCGCCGAACTCGAGAAGTTCGGTGACGAGCGCTGCGATGGCCGAGCGTTCCGAACGGGTCAGCGTGATGTGGCCGAACAGCGGGTGTCCCTTGAGTGTCTCGATCACGGATGCCACCCCATCGTGCCTGCCGACGCGTAGGTTGTCGCGCTGCGCGACATCGTGGGTCAGCACCACCTTCGAGTTCTGGCCGATCCGGCTGAGCACCGTGAGAAGCACGTTGCGCTCCAACGACTGCGCCTCGTCCACGATCACGAAGGCGTCGTGGAGGGACCGGCCTCTGATGTGCGTCAGCGGGAGAACCTCGAGGATGCCGCGGTCCACCACCTCGTCGATCACGTTCTGCGACACCACGGCGCCGAGCGTGTCGTAGACAGCCTCGCCCCACGGCGTCATCTTCTCGCCCTGGTCGCCGGGCAAGAAGCCGAGCTCCTGGCCGCCGACGGCGTAGAGAGGACGGAAGACCATGATCCGTTTGTGCTGCTGGCGCTCGAGGACCGACTCGAGACCGGCGCACAGCGCGAGTGCCGACTTGCCGGTGCCGGCTCGTCCGCCGAGCGACAGGATCCCGATCTCCGGGTCCAGCAGCATGTCGATGGCCAGCCGCTGCTCCGCCGACCTGCCGTGCAGGCCGAACACGTCGCGATCGCCACGCACGAGCTTCATCGCTCCGCTGGTCGTCACGCGGCCGAGCGCCGAGCCGCGGTCCGAGTGCACGATGAGGCCGGTGTTGACGGGCATCCCGTCGAGGGCATCCGTCTCGAGCATCTCGTGCTCGTACAGCCTCGCCATGTCGTCGGAGCCGAGGCCGATCTCCGCGACTCCGGTCCAGCCGGACTCGGGTGCGAGTTCCGCCCGGTACTCCTCGGCGGTGAGGCCGATGGATGCGGCCTTCACGCGCAGCGGGAGGTCTTTCGAGACGACGGTCACGGCGAGCCCGTCGTTCGACAGGTTCTGAGCGACGGCGAGGATGCGAGAGTCGTTGTCGCCGAGCTGCAGCCCGCTGGGGAGCACGGACATGTTCGAGTGGTTCAGTTCGACACGGAGGGAGCCGCCGTCGCCCACCGGCACGGGGAAGTCCAGCCGCCCGTGCTGCACGCGCATCTCGTCGAGGAGCCGGAGCGCCTGACGGGCGAAGTACCCGATCTCGGGGTCGTTGCGCTTGCCCTCGAGCTCGCTGATCACCACGACGGGGATCACGACGGCGTGTTCGGCGAACCGGAACAGTGCGCGGGGATCGGACAACAGCACGGATGTGTCGAGCACGTAGGTGCGCTCGGTCTGGCGCATCCGAGTCGCATCGCTCGACCGGCCATCCGGTGCCGGCCGCTCCGACATCGTCTCGGCCGTCGGCACCTGGGTTTGCATCGCGGTCACAACCACTCCCACCCCGCGCGCTCCTGGAGTGGAGCTCTGCGCGGATCTGTCGACGAAGCGGCCGCACCTTTCAAGACGACTCCGTGACGGACGCCTCGGCCGGGCGGGATGCCCGACAAGCCGAAGCTATGCCCAGCCCCCGACATCCGCGGGGCGACACGCACGCTGGAGCTGAAAGCGACGGTCCGGTGGACCGTCGCCGCGACGCCAGTGCCGAGCCAGCTGTGCTGGCTCGGTAGTCAGATGCGTCCGGCACCCCTTCCCCGCGACCCCAGCGCCGAGTCAGCTGCGCTGACTCGGTCAACGAACGGTCCAGACACACCACGCGCCACGCGCACGCACGCCTACGCCGTCGCGTACGACGTGAACGCTCCTTGCAGCATCTCGAGCGTCTCGTCTCCGCACGAGACGTGCGCGCTCAGCCGCACGGTGCCTCCCCTGGTCGTGACGGTGACGCCATGGTTGAACAGCGCTGCCGTGAGCAGCGTCAGCCGCTCATGCGGCGGCTCGAGCACGACAATCCCGGCCCGCTCCGGCGTCTCCCGTGCCGACGCCACGGGTATGGCGTACTCGTCGGCGAGATCGATGATGCGGTCGACACGGTCGGCGACGGTGGCCTCGATGACGTCGACGCCGACGGATGCGACGTCCTCCAGGGCCGCGGACATCCTGGCCTGTGCGACGCTGTCCGCCCGCGCCACCGTGAAGGCGCTCGCCGCGTGCGCCGGCGGCAGCACCTCGTCGAACGGGTCGAGCACTCCGGCACCCGTGTGCCCGCTCCACACCGGCGTGAGATTGTCCATCGCCCGGCCCGACAGCGTCATGAACGCCGAACCCCAGCCGGCGCGCAGCCACTTCTCGGCCCCGACCACCACGACGTCCGCAACCTCGTACGGCGCATCCACCACGCCGAAACCCTGCACCGCGTCGACGACGAGCAGCCGGTCGCCGATGACCTGCCTGATGCCGTCGATGTCGGCGACGTATCCGCTGCGTGAGTCGACGAGGCTCACGGCGACCGCCGTGATGGAGCTCGACAGCTGGTCGCGGACCGTGCCCGGAGTCACGCGTCCGTGGTCCGTCTCGAGCCACACCGGCTGCATGGCGTGCAGCGCCTCGGCGGCTCTGGCCGCTGCGAACGTCAGTGACGGGAACTCGCCTCCGGAGAGCAGCACGGCTCCGTTGAGACCGAACATCGCGTGCATGAGTCCTGAGCCGACGTTCGGCTGGAACACGATCTGGTCAGCGGGGAAGCCGGTGAGGCTCGATGCCGCCTCCCGCATCCGCTCGTCCTCGTTCCGCAGCGGAGCGAGCGAGCCGAAGCGCGCCCGCGAGAACACCTCGTTGATTCCCTGCACCTCTGCGACGACGGCGGCGGACAGCGGACCCACTCGCGCGAAGTCCAGATACCCCGGCTCTTCCAGGAAACCTTCGGCGAACTCTTCGACGGTTGTCATGCGACCTCCCACGCTCATTCTGCTGTGTCGCAGACATCCAGCAACAGAGCCGGTTGCGGACGGCCTCGACCGATGCGACCCCGGGCTCCATGCGAGCCGGGGCACCCGGCTCATCCGCCGTAGCGGCGGTTCCTGCGGGTGTAGTCGCGCACGGCGCGCAAGAAGTCCACCTCGCGCAGGTCGGGTCCGAGCGCCTCCACGAAGTAGAACTCGCTGTGCGCGCTCTGCCACAGCATGAAGTCGCTCAGCCGCTGCTCGCCCGAAGTCCTGATCACGAGATCCGGGTCCGGCTGGCCGCCCGTGTAGAGGTGGGCCCCGATCAGGTCGGGCGTGAGGCGCTCGGCGAGATCCTCCAGGCTCCTGCCTTCCGCGTGGTGCTGCGCGACGATGCTGCGCATGGCATCCGTGATCTCCTTGCGACCGCCGTAGCCGACAGCGAGGTTCACGTGCATGCCGGTGTTGTGCTGTGTGCTCTTCTCCGCGTCGCCGAGCGCCTTCACGAGCCGACCCGGAAGTCCGACGGTCGTTCCCACATGCTGCACACGCCAGTCGCCGGTGGAGACCTGATGCGCGAGATCGGCGACGATCTCGATGAGGTCGGCGAGCTCGCTGCGGTCCCTGTTGGTCAGGTTGTCGGAGGACAACAGATAGAGCGTGACGACCTTGATGCCGAGCTCGTCGCACCAGGTGAGGAATTCGAGCATCTTGGCTGCGCCCGCCCGATGGCCGTGCGCGACCGTCTCGAGCCCGAGCTGCCGTGCCCAGCGGCGATTGCCGTCGATGATCATGGCGACGTGCCCGGGCATCGCGGCGGGGTCGAGGCTGCGCCGCAGCCGGTTCTGGTACAGCCCGTAGAGGAACCCGGGGCCGGGTTTCGGGATGCGGCGAGATGTCACCCGATTACGTTAGCGCCTGCATTCGAGGGCACCAGGAGGAGTGGAGCCAGTCGCGGGTCGGGCGCCGCTCCGCGCCATCGACGCGCCTCCAGCGGAGAGCTGGATCCATCGCGAGCCGCACAGCGTACAGCCATCGAAGCCGGCCACGCACGGCCCGCGCTCGGCATCGCTGCCTAGGCTGGCGCCATGGCCAGTTCCTCGCACGACGACGTCGCACCAGCCCTCGACGACGTCGATGTCGCCGACGAACTCGCTCGACCGTCTACCCGGCTGTCGTCTCCGGATGCCGCCGTGAAAGCAGACGAACGACGGGAAGGAGGCACGGCGAGCCTGCCGCTGGTGGATGCCTCCCCCGCGCGCCCTGACGAGCTCAAGCCCACCTGGCGGGGCTGGATCCACGCCGGAACGTTCCCGGTCACGATCGCGTCGGGCATCGTGCTCGTCTGCCTCGCGCACGGAGCGCCGGCAAAGTGGGCATCCGCCGTCTTCATGCTGACCTCGATGCTGCTGTTCGGCAACTCAGCGCTGTATCACCGCTTCAACTGGAAGCCGCGCACGAAGGTCGTGCTCAAGCGCATCGATCACGCGAACATCTTCCTTCTCATCGCCGGCACCTACACCCCGCTCGGGGTGCTGGCGCTGCCGCCGCAGAAGGGCGCCATCCTGCTCTCGATCGTGTGGGGAGGTGCGCTGCTCGGCATGGCGTTCCACGTGTTCTGGATCACCGCGCCCCGCTGGCTCTACGTTCCGCTCTACGTTCTGCTGGGCTGGGCCGCGATGATGTACGTCGTCGATCTCGTCAACGCGAACGCGGCCATGATGGTGCTCGTCTTCGTCGGCGGCGGGCTGTACACGATCGGCGCCCTCGTCTACGGGTTCAAGCGACCCAACCCGTTCCCTGGCCGGTTCGGCTTCCACGAGATCTTCCACACGCTGACGGTGCTCGCGTTCCTCTGCCACTGGACGGCATCGCTGCTCATCGTGCTCCACCCGGCATACAACGCCGGCTGACGCCGCAGCGAAGGCACTACGTCCACCTAGTCGTGCTCAGGCCGGGCACGCTCAGTCAGTGCACGGCGGTGAGCGCGAGGGTCGCCACGACGACCGTGACGGGTGCCACCACGAGCCCGATCAGCATGTAACGTCCCCACGGCACCTCGATGCCCGAACGGCGCAGCCGCGAATGCCACAGCACCGTCGCCAGGGACGCCCACGGCGTGATGAGCGGCCCGGCGTTGACGCCGATCAGCAGCGCCATGAGCTGCAGCGGATGCGCCGCGACGGGCTCGAGGGCAAGGTACGCCGGCAGGTTGTTCACGGCGTTCGCGCCCACGACGCCGACACCGGCGACACGCAGCAGATCGACGGGCGACGTCCCCGAAGGGCTGAGCACGGCCAGCACCGTCCGAGAACCGAGCGAGTCCAGCGCACCCATGGCGAGGAACAGACCTGACGCGAAGACGATGGTCGACCACGGAACGAGGCCCGGCCGCAGCGCGCCGGGACGGAGGACGGCGAATACGGCGATGAGGACGATGGCGGCGGCGCAGGCCGGAATCCAGACCGGGATGCCGGAGACGAGAGCGGGAAGCAGCGCAGCGACGACGACGACCGCCCAGGCGGTCAAGCGGCGGTCCTGGAGCGAGTGCGCTGGCGGCACGACGTATCGCGCCGCCAGCGTGCGCCTGCCGATGACCGCGATCGCGGTCGAAGGGAGCAGGACGGCCACGATCGCCGGAGCCCAGCTGAGCGCGATGAAGGCGCCGGGGCCCATGCCGTCGAGCTTCTGGGCGGCGAGAAGGTTGGTGAGGTTGGAGACGGGAAGCAGCAGCGACGCGCAGTTGGCGAGCATGACGGTGGTGAGTGCGAACGGCAGCGGGTCGAGCCGAACCCGCCTGGCCATCGTCACGACGATGGGCGTCAACAGGACAGCGGTCGTGTCGAGCGAAAGGAAGATCGTGCTCACCGTGGCCACGCCCACGGTGACGAGCCACAGCATCCATGCGCTTCCTCGCGCAGCACGGGTGCTCCACGTGGCCACCACATCGAAGAGGCCGGCCTCGGCGGCCAGCTCGGCGACGACGGTAATGGCCACCACGAACAGCAGGACCGGCCAGACCCGGTCAGCGAGGGCGAGCGCATCCGTGGCGGGATAGAGACCTGTCGCGACGGCCACCAGTCCGGCGACGAGCAGCACGCCGCCGATGATCAGGCTGCGCACGTACGCGCCGTCTGCCGGTCAGGCGCCGCGGTCGGAACGGCGGCCGGAGACGTCCGTTCCCCGGCCGGCCGTGTCATCCCCCGCCTTGACGATGCCGGTTCCGCGCTGCGCCTCCTCGGCGTCGAGCTTCGCGTTCACCTCGGCGCGATACCGGGTGCGTCGCACGCGTCGCATCATGTCCCAGATGAGCAGGATGGTCACCACGCCGATCATGAACGTGATGACGAACCCCCACACACCGGGGGTGATCAGGTCGGCGTTCGGCGTCTTCGGACTCGGAGACGGCGTGGCTGCCAGCAGCACTGCGGTGATCACTCAGCGGCCTCGTTCCCGTGCTCGTGGTCACCGTGCTCGTGGTCACCGTGCTCGGCACTGCGGACGGGCTCGTCCTGGATGCCCGCGAAGAGGTCGTTCTCCGGCATGCTGGTCTCCACCTTCGAGTCGATGAGCTGGAAGTCCTCGTACGGCCAGGCGGTGCGCTGCAGATCGTTGGGCCAGAAGAAGAAGGAGCTGTCGGGAGAGACCTGGCTCGCGTGCGAGCGCAACGCGTCGTCTCTGGCCTCGAAGAAATCACCGGCCGGCACGTGTGTGGTGGCGAGGTCGGGCTGCTCCCCGAACCGCTCCATCATGCCCTCGAAGTGCTCGAGGAGCGGCGACTGCGGGTCATCGATCCGCACCTGCTCGAACACGCTCGCCATGCGCTTCGCGTTGAAGATGCGGTCGTAATACAGCTTGCTGATCTGCCAGGCGTCTCCCGTGGCCGGGTATCGCCCGGGATCGGCCGCCCACTCGTACGCGGCCATCGACACCCGGTGGCACCTGATGTGGTCAGGGTGAGGGTATCCGCCGTTCTCGTCGTAGGTGAGCAGCACCTGCGGCCGGAACTCCCGGATGACCCGCACGAGAGGCTCGGCCGAGATCTCGAGCGGGATGGCCGCGAACGAGTTCGGCGGCAGGCTGCCGTCTTCGGTCGGCATGCCGGAATCGACGTAGCCGAGCCAGCGGTGACGGATGCCGAGCACGCGCGCCGCGGCATCCATCTCGAGTCGGCGAAGACCCGGCAGATCGCGCTCGGCCATGGCCCGCGCCTCGAGACCCTCGTTCAGGATGTCGCCCCGTTCGCCGCCCGTGCAGCTGACCACCATCACCTCGGCGCCGCGGTGCACGTAGTACGCGTACGTCGCTGCACCCTTGCTCGACTCGTCGTCGGGGTGCGCGTGTACGGCGAGAAGGCGGGGAGTCACGGTAGGCATCCGGCAATCTGTGCGGCGAGACGGGTCGAGTGGTTCGGGTGGGCGGTCGCGAATCCGGCCGGGTCCGCTCACACGGGCCTTGTCAGCGAATGCGCTTAGGCTTGATGCACAGCCTAATCGCTCGATACCGGAGGTCGCCTCGTGCCCGAACCCACGGCATCCGGTGCGGCCGGCGCGGGCGGGTCGTCGGCCGTCGGCTCCCGCTACGGTCGCACGGACCGCACCAGGCGGCGCGACCGCTGGCTGCTCGTGGCACTCGGAGCCTTCATCGTGGTGGCCATGGTCTGCTGGACGCTGTGGGCGGGGCTCGACCAGCTGCGCGGCTCGGGGGTGTCGGTCGACACCGGAGCCAATCAGGTCGTGGACTCGCGGCACGTCACGGTGTCGTTCACGGTATCGGCGGATGCCGGCACCTGGGTGGCGTGCGCCGTGGAGGCGCAGGACGTGGATTTCACCGTCACCGGATGGAAGATCGTGCAGCTCGCGCCGTCGCAGAAGTCCACCCGCTCGGTGACGACGACGGTGCGAACGGCCCAGCCCAGCGTGAGCGGAACGGTCGACTCCTGCTGGCCTTCCGCGGCCCGCTGACGTAGGATTTCCTGATACGCCCTGACGGACACGTCGGGGCGTACATGTTGATAGGCCCTTTTCACCTCCCCATCCGTAGGAGTTCACATGTCCCAGGACACGCAGGTCACCTTCCTGACCCAGGAGGCGTACGACCGTCTCGCCGCTGAACTCGAGCACCTCAGCACCGTCGGCCGCAGCGAGATCGCCAAGCGCATCGAAGCCGCCAGGGAAGAGGGTGACCTCAAGGAGAACGGGGGCTATCACGCCGCGAAGGACGCCCAGGGCGTCCAGGAGGCCCGTATCGCCCAGCTGACGGAATTGCTGCGTCACGCCAAGGTCGGCGAAGCGCCGCAGAGCCGCGGGGTCGTGGAGCCGGGCACTGTCGTCACGGCCGTCATCGCCGGCGACGAGGACACCTTCATCATCGGCAACCGTGAGATCGGCGACGGCAGCGAGCTGTCTGTGTACAGCGAGGCGAGCCCGCTCGGTGCGGCCATCCTCGGTCTCAGTGTCGGCGACTCGACGACCTACACGGCTCCCAACGGACGCACGATCGAAGTCAAGGTGACCGACGTGCAGACCTGGACCGGTCAGTAGCAGACGCTCCGCGAGGTCGGGCTACCCCGACGCCGGCCCTTAGTCGACGATCGGGTCGTAGCCCGCTTCGCGCAGGATGCGAACGACGTCGGCCTTGTGATCGGGCCCGCGGGTCTCGACGCTGACCTCGAGTTCGACCTGGCTGATCTGCAGCCCGTTGCCGTGGCGCGTGTGCAGCACCTCGACCACGTTGGCGTTCGCCGCCGCGATG
>Ga0164242_10001590_pt1 | contig 26939 bp, 27 predicted proteins | sample OricomgcompostMG_FD_108783 | JGI IMG/M metagenome (GOLD analysis project Ga0164242, IMG submission 108783) | Miracle-Growth compost microbial communities from Emeryville, California, USA - Original compost - Miracle growth compost (MG) ...
CACCACGTACAGAGTGCCGGTGTGTTCGTCATAGGCCAGGGTGTTGGGTTGCTGCACGGTTCGGTATCGCACCTTCTCGACGGGAATTCCGGTCGACAGATCGTAACCAACCACGCTGTTGGTTGCCGTTTCGGAAACCCAGGCCAGCGTGGATGACCCGACCACGCCGTACGGCGCGCCGCGCACCGGGGCCTGCTGGCGCAGCAGCAGCGGCGAGGTGCCGAATACCAGCAGCCCGTCGCCGCGGGTATCGGTGACCAGCACCCGGCCGGCCGGATCGGCGGCCATCACGGCGGCGCCCGACCCCGCCCGCAGTGCCTGGGCGGCGCCGGTTCCGGCGGCATTGATCTCGGTCACCGAGGTCTGGCCCCGGTCCAGCACCACCACGTCATTGCCTTGTGCGACAACCTGATCCACCCGGGCGAACGCCTTCATCCGGGCCTGCACGGCCGTCCCGGACACTCGCAGCACAGCGCCATCGGCGGTACCGAGCACCAGTGTGCCGTCGGCACGCCGAGCGATCGCGGTGAAATCGGTGCCGGACTGGCCGTCGATGTCGACCCGGGTCGCGGTGCGACGGGCCAGGTCCAGCCGGAAGTAACCGCCGCGGGTGCTCAGATAGGCGGTGCCGTGTCCGTCCCCGGACAGGGCGGTGGCCGCGGCGGGCAGCAGCACCGGCGCACCGGATCCGATCGAGACCACCGACTTTCCGGCCGCGCCGGTGCCCAGCACGACCAATGAAGTTGTCGCGGTGTCGAATACCGCCGCGGTGCCGGGACCCGGCAGCGGCCGCACCACGCCGTCGGGGGTACCGCTGACCGGCGGCGACACCGCGGCACTGGCCGGGGCGATGGTGGGCGGCGGCGTGTCGGTGCGGGTGGAGGAGCAGCCGGCCAGGGCGACCGACAGCAGCACCGGGACCAGCACGCGATGGCGCAGGGGCACGTCGAAGACCTTCGGTTGGGGGAGAACGGGGAGATGGGGCCGTTCGGACAGCCTAATTATCGTAAGGACAGGCAAATATATTCTGACTTATCCTCTGCGTCCGGACTTGTCCGACCGGCCAACAGCGGTATCGTTCGGGTATGACGATCGCCGCTGACCGATGTACGGCTGCCTGCGATTTTGCTATTGAAGACATCTCCACAGGTCTGCACGCCAGCGGGTTTGGCCAGGTTGGCGACGGCCGCAGCTTTTCCTTCCACATCGAAGACCGCCGCACCCTGCTCGTCGAGATCTACCGGCCGCGGATCACCGACCTGGTACCGCACGAAGAAGACATTGTGGCTACCGCTTCACGCAGCCTGGAACACGTCGACGCCTACGACGAGCGCAGCCTGGCCGCAGTGGTCCGGGACGCCGTCGCCGACGCGCAACCGGTCACCCGCAACGCCCACTGATCCCCGGACGGTACGGTCGTCGGCGTGACGGACGTCTCGTGGCTGCAGGTGATCGTGCTCTCGGTGGTTCAGGGCCTGACCGAATTCCTACCGGTCTCCTCGTCGGGGCATCTGGCCATCGTGTCCCGGTTGTTCTTCGACCAGGACGCCGGCGCCTCCTTCACCGCGGTCATCCAGATCGGCACCGAATTGGCGGTGGTGCTGTACTTCGCCCGCGATATCGGCCGCATCCTGAAGGCATGGTTCGGCGGGCTGACCAATCCGCAGCGCCGTACACCTGATTACTGGCTGGGCTGGTGGGTCATCATCGGCAGCATCCCGATCGGCGTCGCGGGCCTGGCCTTCAAGCACTACATCCGAGACGACATCCGCAACCTGTGGATCGTCGCGACCGCGCTGATCGTGTTCTCCGCGGTGATCGCCGCAGCCGAGTACACCGGCAGCCGCAGCCGGCCCATCGAGTCCTTCACCTGGAAGGACAGCGTCATCGTCGGTGCGGCCCAGTGTCTGGCGCTGATCCCCGGTGTGTCTCGGTCGGGCGCGACCATCAGCGCGGGCCTGTTCCTGGGGCAGCAGCGCGACGCGGCGGCCCGGTTCGGCTTCCTGCTGGCCATCCCCGCGGTGCTGGCTTCCGGACTGCACGAACTGCCGAACGCCCTGCGGCCGGAGAGCCTCGGCCAGGGCGCCACCGTGGCGCAGCTGGCGGTGGGTACCGCGATCGCCTTCGTGATCGGCTACGCCGCGGTGGCCTGGTTCCTGAAATTTCTTGTGCGACACAGCATGTACTGGTTCGTCGGCTACCGCGTCGGCGCGGGAGCGACGGTGCTGGCGTTGCTGGGCACCGGCGTGCTGGCGGCGTCATGACCGTCATCCTGCTGCGGCACGGGCGCTCGACCTCCAACACCGCGCACACCCTGGCCGGCCGCTCGGCAGGGGTCGACCTGGACGACAAGGGCCGTGAGCAGGCCCGGTCCGTGGTGGACCGGATCGGCGAACTTCCGGTGAAGGCGATCGTGCGCTCACCGCTGCTGCGCTGCGCCAACACGGTGGCGCCACTGGCGGCCGCCCTCGGGCTGGACCCGGTGACCGACGAGCGGCTCACCGAGGTCGACTACGGCAGCTGGACCGGCCGCAAGATCGGCGAGCTGGTCTCCGAGCCGCTGTGGGCGGTGGTGCAGCAGCAGCCCAGTGCCGCGGTGTTCCCGGACGGCGAGGGGCTGGCGGCCGTGCAATCGCGGGCAGTTCAGGCCGTCCGAGAGCATGACCGCCGGCTCGCCGAAGAGCACGACGGTGATGTGCTCTGGGTGGCCTGTACCCATGGCGATGTCATCAAATCGATCCTGGCGGACGCCCTGGGTACGCACCTGGATGGCTTCCAGCGGATCACCGCCGACCCGGCGTCGATGAGCGTCATCCGCTACACGCCGGTGCGGCCGTTCGTGCTGCACATCAACCACACCGGTGCCGGCCTCAGCTCGGCACTGACACCCAAACCGTCCGAGCAGCCCAGTACCGACGCCACGGTGGGCGGCTCGACCGACTGACTCGCCGTCCGCGCTGCACAGTACGGTCAGCGCAGCGATAACCGGTATTTTGAAAGGTGCCATGGCCCGCGCAATTCACGTCTTCCGCTCTCCCGACCGCTTTGTGGCCGGGACCGTCGGGCAGCCGGGAAACCGGACCTTCTACCTGCAGGCCGTGCACGACAAGCGGATCGTCTCGGTCATGCTGGAGAAGCAGCAGGTTGCGGTGCTCGCCGAGCGGATCAGTGCGCTGCTGGTGGAGATCAACCGCCGCTTCGGCACGCCGATCCCGCCGGACACCGGTGAGGTGTCCGATCTGAGTCCGCTGGTCATGCCGGTCGACGCCGAGTTCCGGGTCGGCACCATGGGGCTGGGTTGGGACTCGGAGGCCCAGACTGTGGTGGTCGAACTGCTGGCGGTCTCCGACACCGAGTTCGATGCCTCGGTGGTGCTCGACGACGCCGAAGAGGGGCCCGATGCGGTGCGGGTGTTTCTGACCCCCGAATCGGCCCGCGAATTCGCCACCCGGTCCAACCGGGTCATCTCGGCGGGACGCCCGCCATGCCCGCTGTGCGACGAGCCGCTCGACCCCGAGGGGCACATCTGTGTGCGCACCAACGGATACCGGCGCGGCGCGCTGGGCGACGCCGCCGATGACGCTGAGGGCTGACCGGCAGGCGGACTCCGACGCTGCCGAGGTGTTGCGGTCCGGCGAGCTCACGGTGATCGGCCGGATCCGCTCGGCCAGTAACGCAACCTTCCTGTGTGAGGCCAATCTCGGTGCGGCACAAGTGCATTGCGTCTACAAGCCGGTCAGTGGCGAGGCGCCGCTGTGGGATTTCCCGGACGGTACCCTGGCCGGTCGGGAGCGTGGCGCCTATCTGGTGTCAGCGGCCCTGGGCTGGGATGTGGTGCCGTATACCATCATTCGGCAAGGGCCGGCCGGTCCGGGCATGGTGCAGCGCTGGGTCGATCAACCCGGTGACGCGCTCAGCGACGAGCCGGCCGCCACCGGCCCAGATCTGGTTGACCTGGTGCCCGCGGGTCGGGTGCCGGCCGGGTACCTGACGATCCTGCAGGCCTACGACTACGCCGGTGACGAGGTGCTGCTGGTGCATGCCGACGACGACAGGTTGCACCGGCTGGCGGTGTTCGACGTGATCATCAACAACGCCGACCGCAAGGGCGGGCACGTGCTGGCCGGAACCGACGGCCGGGTGTACGGCGTTGATCATGGGGTCAGCCTGCATGCCCAGGACAAGCTGCGCACGGTGCTGTGGGGCTGGGCCGGTCAACCGCTCGATACTGACGTGCTGGCCGATATCGACGGGTTGCGTGTGGCCCTGCGCGACGGCTTGGCCGACCAGTTGGTTGAGCACATCACCGACGTCGAGGTGGCCGCGCTGGACGCGAGAGTTGTTGAGCTGCTGGGTAATCCGGTGATGCCGACGCCTGATCGCGCCCGTCCGATCCCGTGGCCGGCTTTTTGATTTCGGTTTGCCGACATTAGCCGCCGTACTGCTCGGTAGTGATCTAGGCTCTGTCGATATGACCGACCATGACCGGGCCGCAGCCCGCCGCGAGATCACCGATGCGCTGCAGAAGGCGCTCGACCGTCGACATGAGGTGCTCGACGTCATCGTCGAGGCCGACGACAAGGCCGCCGCGGTCGATGCGATCGCCACCCTGCTGGGCACCTCGCACGCCGGCGCCGAGCAGGTCATGGTGATGTCCTTCGATCTGCTGACCAAGGATGCGCGCAAGCGCATCGCGCAGGAGCTCGAGGATCTGAACACCCAGCTGTCCTTCGCGGTCGCCGATCGGCCGGCCAGCTTCGGCGAGAACCTGGTGCTGCGTCCGTTCTCCGGGACCGACGACCGCGACATCTTCGCCGCCCGCACCGCCGAGGTGGGTGCGGCCGGTGACGGCTCGGGCCGCGCCGCAGGCGATCTCGACGAGGAGATCAAGGCCGCCGTGAACCGCGTCGACGACGAAGAGGCGGTGTGGTTCGTCGCCGAGGAGGATGCCACCAAGGTGGGCATGGTCTTCGGCGAGCTGGTTGCCGGTGAGGTGAACGTCCGGATCTGGATTCATCCCGATCACCGTCACCGCGGTTACGGGACCGCGGCGCTGCGGCGTTCCCGTTCGGAGATGGCGTCGTACTTCCCGGCCGTGCCGATGGTGGTGCGTGCGCCGGGTGCCGCGCCGAAGGGCTGAAGACCTGCATCAAGAAATGGGCTCCGGGTGAAATCACCCGGAGCCCATTTTTTTGGGTGTGACTACTGGCCGTACGGCGACGCCTTGACCGGCGGCACGGCGGCGGTGGTCTCTTCGGCGGTACCCGGCGGCGTCCAGGTCTGGGTGGCGCCCATCGTCATGCCGCCGAGGGTTGGCGAGACGTAGACCGTGTTGGTCGGGGCGTCACCGGAGTTGGCATTGAGCACGGTGGCGGATTTGGGGGCGTTGGCCACGCTCAGTGCGCCCAGGGCCACCCCCGCGGCGACCCCGAGCCATCCGACGGTCTTCACCAACAGGCTCCGACGACGGGTGAACTGCGTGGCTACTGCGCTGGTCAGGATGTTCATCGCCGGTTACCTCCTCGTTTGGTCGACTATGCGGGGAAATGCTAATGGCGTATGGCTTGGGGCGCGCGGCGAGCGAGCTGTCGGTCGGCTGTGAGCGCCGCAGCAACGTCGGCGATACTCGTTCGGTGGAGCACAGTGACGCCGAACTGGCTGCGACCGTGGCGCAGGAGGCCGGTGAATTCCTGCTGGCGGTACGTGACCGGCTGGGCGTCCACGACCCCTACACGTTGGGTGCAGCCGGCGATCGGCATGCCAACACCCTGATCCTGGACCGGCTGCGCGCCGCCCGCCCGCACGACGCGATCCTGTCCGAGGAGGCCACCGACGACCTGGCCCGGTTGCAGGCCGATCGGGTCTGGATCGTCGACCCGGTCGATGGCACCCGCGAGTACGGGCTGGGCCGGCCGGACTGGGCGGTGCACATCGCGCTGTGGCAGCGCGGCGACACCCGGCACGGGTCGATCACCGATGCCGCGGTGGCGCTGCCGGCCCTCGGCGAGGTGCATCGCTCGGACACCACGACACCGCCACCGGACCGTGCGCCCGGACCGATCCGCATCGCTACCAGCAAGAACCGGCCGCCGGCGGTGGTGTGGTGGATGCGCGATGTGCTGGATGTGGAGTTGATCGGCATGGGCTCGGCCGGTGCCAAGGCGATGGCCGTGGTGCGCGGCGACGTCGATGCCTATGTGCACGCCGGTGGTCAGTGGGAGTGGGATTCGGCGGCGCCGGCCGGCGTGGTGTGGGCCGCCGGGCTGCACGCCACCCGGCTGGATGGCTCGCCGATGCGCTACAACCTGGCTGATCCGTATCTGCCCGATTTCGTCATGTGCCGCCCGGAGTTCGCCGATACCCTGCTGGACGCGGTTCGGCAGGTGTCGTGACCACACCTTAGAGTCGATGCCATGAGATCGTGGCTGGCGCCCAGTGTCCCGAATCTGCCGGGCCGTGGCCCGCAGCTCCGGCTCTACGACACCGCTGACCGGCAGGTCCGCCCGGTGTCGGCGGGGCAACGGGCCGGCATGTATGTGTGCGGGATCACCCCGTATGACGCGACCCACCTGGGCCACGCTGCCACCTATCTGACCTTCGATCTGGTGCACCGGTACTGGCTGGACTCGGGCAACGAGGTGCACTACGTCCAGAACGTCACCGACGTCGACGATCCGCTGTTCGAGCGGGCCGAACGTGACGGCATCGACTGGCGTGAGCTGGGTGACCGGGAAACCGAGTTGTTCCGCGCCGACATGACCGCACTGCGCGTGCTGCCGCCGCACGACTACGTCGGGGCCATCGAGTCGATCGCCGAGGTGATCGAGCTGGTCGAGAAGCTGCTGGCCTCGGGTGCGGCCTATGTGGTCGACGACCCGCAGTACCCGGATGTCTATTTCCGCGCCGATGCCACCACGCAGTTCGGCTACGAGTCGGGTTATGACCGCGAGATGATGCTGGCGCTGTTCGGCGAGCGCGGCGGCGACCCGGATCGGGCCGGCAAGGCCGGCAAGCTCGACGCGCTGTTGTGGCGGGTGCAGCGCCCGGGTGAGCCGAGTTGGCCGGCGCCGTTCGGCGCCGGGCGCCCGGGCTGGCACATCGAGTGTGCGGCGATCGCGCTGAACCGGCTGGGCGTCGGCCCGGACATCCAGGGCGGAGGCAGTGACCTGGTGTTCCCGCATCACGAGTTCTCCGCGGCGCACGCCGAATCCGTAACGGCGCAACGGCGTTTCGCGCGGCACTACGTGCATGCCGGGATGATCGGCTGGGACGGTCACAAGATGAGCAAGAGTCGCGGCAACCTGGTGTTGGTGTCGCGGTTGCGTGCCGACGGTGTCGACCCGGCGGCCATCCGGCTGGGCCTGCTGGCCGGGCACTACCGGTCCGACCGGTTCTGGAGCGACGAGGTGCTGGCCACCGCACAGGATCGGTTGCAGCGCTGGCGGGCGGCCACCGCGCTGCCGGCCGGCCCCGATGCCACCGACGTGATCGGCCGGGTGCGTCAATATCTGGCCGACGACCTGGACACGCCCAAAGTTCTTGCCGCTCTTGATGGGTGGGCCACCGACGCACTGGAGTACGGCGGTCACGACAGTGCGGCGCCGGGGACGGTGGCCACCGCGGTCGACGCGCTGCTGGGCGTACGGCTCTAGTCACATCTTCGTGCGGTAGTTTGCGCCCATGGGTTCTGTGCGCGGAAAAGTTGTATTCATCACCGGTGGTGCCGCGGGTGTCGGCGCCGAGGTGGCAAAGCGCCTGCATGACAAGGGCGCCAAGCTGGTGTTGACCGACGTCGACGGCACTGCGCTGGACGCCACAGCCACGGCGCTGGGCCAGGACGTGCTGACCGTGGTCGCCGATGTCCGTGACCTGTCGGCCATGCAGGCCGCCGCCGACGCGGCGGTGGCCCGCTTCGGCGGGATCGATGTGGTGCTGGCCAACGCGGGCATCGCCACCTACGGCTCGGTGCTGCAGGTCGATCCGGCGGCGTTCAAGCGGTTGCTGGACATCAACGTGCTCGGAGTGTTCCACACCGTGCGCGCCACCTTGCCCGCCGTCATCGAGCGGCGCGGTTACGTGCTGATCGTGTCGTCGCTGGCCGCGTACGCCGCAGCACCCGGGCTGGCGCCCTACAACGCGTCCAAGGCCGCCGTCGAGCAGTTCGCCAACGCGTTGCGCCTCGAAGTCGGCTACCGCGGAGTCGATGTCGGCTCGGCACACATGTCCTGGATCGACACCGCGATGGTTCGGGACACCAAGGCCGACCTGTCCACCTTCGCCGAGATGCTCACCAAGCTGCCCTGGCCGCTGAGCGTCACCACCTCGATCGACAAGTGCGGTGCGGCGTTCGTGGCCGGTATCGAGGGGCGCAAGAGCCGGGTCTTCTGCCCCAGCTGGGTGGGGGCGGTGCGCTGGCTCAAACCGGTGCTCTCCACCCGCCTGGGTGAGATGCCGGTGCGCCGGTTCGTGCCGAACCTGTTGCCGCGGATGGACGCCGAGGTGGTGGCGCTGGGCCGGTCCTCGAGCGCGCATACGGAGGGCCTGCAGAAGTGATTCGCCGGTGGGCGTGGTTGGCGGTCATCTCGTTGCTGCTGGTGGGTTGTGGCGCAACGGGTTCGGACTCGACATCGTCCAAGCCGTCGGGACCGCCCACTCCTGAGCAGGTCCGTTCGATCGTGAAGTCGGCCTATATCTATGGGTTCCCGATGGTCGACAACTACCGGGTGCAGCACTCGTACTTCGTCGACAAGACCAACCCGCAGTACAAGGGTCCGTGGAACCAGGTACACAACACCGCAAGGGTTTTCACGCCCGCCGACACCGCGGTCCAGACGCCGAATTCGGATACCCCGTATTCCTTCGTCGGTGCGGACCTTCGTTCCGAGCCGCTGGTGTTCACCGTGCCGCCGATCGAGCCGGGACGCTACTATTCGCTGCAGTTCGTCGACGGCTACACCTACAACATCGCCTATGTCGGCAGCCGTGCCACCGGCAACGGCGGCGGCAAATACCTTCTGGCCGGGCCTAATTGGCACGGCGAGACCCCACCGGGTATCGAGCAGGTGATCCGCAGCTCCACCGATCTGGCGTTCGTGCTGTACCGCACCCAGCTGTTCGGGCCGTCGGATTTGGAGAACGTCAAGAAGATCCAGGCCGGCTACCAGGTGACACCACTGTCGGCGTTCCTCAAGCAACCACCCCCGCCGCCGGTGCCGCCGATCGATTTCGTCGCGCCGCTGTCGCCGCAGGACGAGCGCACTTCGCCGAAGTTCTTCGAGGTGCTCAATTCCGTGCTGAAGTTCGCCCCCGCCCAGCCCGCCGAGGAGGTCATGCGGGAGCGGTTCGCCACCATCGGTATCGGGCCGGACGGCGACTTCCGCGCCGACAAGCTGACCCCGGAATTGCGTAAGGCCGTCGCCGACGGGATGGCCGACGCCTGGGCCGCGTTCGACGACTTCAAGAAGAACAAGTTCGACACCGGCGAGGTCACCTCGGCCCAATTATTCGGTACCGCAACCGATTTGCGGGGCAACTACCTGTACCGGATGGCCGGTGCGGTGTTGGGTATCTACGGCAACACCGCCGCCGAGGCGATCTATCCCAGCTTCAGTGCCGACGCCGCCGGTGCCCCGCTGACCGGGGCCGCCAACTACACGCTGCGGTTCGCTCCGGGGCAGCTGCCGCCGGTCAATGCGTTTTGGTCGGCGACCATCTACCGGATGCCCGAGAGCCAGCTGGTGGCCAACCCGATCAACCGCTACGTGATCAATTCGGAGATGCTGCCCACCCTGATCAAGGATCCCGATGGCGCCATCACGCTGAACCTGCAGAACAAGACGCCGGGGCCGGCCCGCCAGGCGAACTGGCTGCCGACGCCGCCCGGCCCGTTCGCCGTCGCACTGCGGCTGTACTGGCCCAAACCCGAGGCGCTGGATGGGACCTGGAAGGCGCCCAAGCCGGTGAAGGTCTAGCGGCCGCGGCGTTTGAGGTAGCGCTCGAACTCCGCGGCCAGCGCGTCGCCGTCGATCTTGCCCAGTGTCTCGTTGAGGTCGATCTCGGCGTCGCGTTCCTCCAGTGAGTGCACGTATTCGCTGATCTCGTCGTCATCGGAGGTCATCTCGTTGACCGCCTGCTCCCATTCTTCGGCGGCCGCCGGCAGATCGGCCAACGGCACCTCGATGTCGAGCACATCTTCGACCCGGCGCAGCAGCGCGACGGTGGCCTTGGGGCAGGGCGGCTGGGACACGTAGTGCGGCACCGCCGCCCAGAACGTCACCGCCGGGATACCGGCCTGCACGCACGCGTCCTGTAGCACCCCGGAGATCCCGGTCGGGCCCTCGTAGCGGGTTTCCTGCAGGCCGAAGGTCTTGGCCGACTCGGGGGAATAGGCCGCGCCGGACACCGGCACCGGGCGGGTGTGCGCGGTGTCGGCCAGCAGCGCACCCAGGATCACCACGGTCTGGACGTTGAGCTTGTCGGCAATCGCCAGCAACTCGGCGCAGAACGTCCGCCACCGCATGTTCGGCTCGACGCCGTGCATCAGCACCACGTCGCGGTCCGAGCCGGGCGGACGGCAATGCGAGATGCGCATCGACGGCCACACCAGTTCCCGGGTCACCCCGTCCACCTGCCGGATCACCGGGCGGTTGACCTGATAGTCGTAGTACGTCTCGTCGTCGATCTCGACGATTGTCTGCGCCTCCCAGATGGCATCCAGGTGCTCCAGCGCGTCGCTGGCCGCGTCGCCGGCATCGTTCCAGCCCTCGAAGGCCGCCACCACGATGGTGTCGTGCAGATCGGGCAGGCCGCTGTTGGCGTCGAACGGGCTCACACCGCCAGCGTAGGCCCTGTAAGGGGCCGCTGAGCGCTATCGGCGGGTGGGTCGGCCCAGCCGGGGCCTTCGGAGGCAGGTCGGGGGACCACGTAGACTTTTGGGGTCGAGAGGCGTTGCAACGGGTCCGGGTTCGCCAACCGGTATCCGCCACGCTCGGCGGAGTCAAGGACGCCTTCCGCAATGGAAGGAGAGTATGTGACCACGTTCGAGCCGAACATCCGCCCCGACTGCACCGATGAGCTGACCGCGGCCCTGCGCCGGCGGATCGTTGTCATCGACGGCGCGATGGGCACCGCGATCCAGCGAGACCGGCCTGATGAGGCCGGCTACCGCGGCGACCGGTTCACCGAGTGGCCGACCGCACTGCAGGGCAACAACGATCTGCTCAACCTGACCCAGCCACAGATCATCGAGGGCATCCACCGCGAGTACCTGGAGGCGGGCGCCGACATCCTGGAGACCAACACGTTCAACGCGAACGCGGTCTCGCTGTCCGACTACGACATGGCCGAACTCGGCTATGAGCTGAACTACGTCGGCGCGGCCCTGGCGCGGGCCGCCGCCGACGAGTACAGCACCCCCGAGAAGCCCCGCTATGTGGCCGGGGCCATCGGCCCGACCACGCGCACCGCGTCGATCTCGCCGGACGTCAACGACCCCGGGGCCCGCAACGTGTCTTATGACCAGCTGGTCGCGGCCTACCTGGAGGCTGCCAACGGACTGGTCGACGGCGGCTCGGATCTGCTGATCATCGAGACCATCTTCGATTCGCTGAACGCCAAGGCCGCGGTGTTCGCCGTCGAGACGCTGTTCGAGCAGCGCGGCCGGCGCTGGCCGGTGATCATCTCGGGCACCATCACCGACGCCTCCGGGCGCACGTTGTCCGGTCAGGTCACCGAGGCGTTCTGGAACTCGATCCGGCACGCGCAGCCGATCGCCGTCGGTCTGAACTGCGCCCTGGGCGCACCGGAGATGCGGCCCTACATCGCCGAGATGGCGCGCATCGCCGACACTTTCGTCTCCTGCTACCCGAATGCCGGGTTGCCCAACGCTTTCGGCGAATACGACGAGTCGCCCGAACGTCAGGCCGGCTATATCGCCGAGTTTGCCGATGCCGGGTTGGTGAACCTGGTCGGTGGCTGCTGCGGAACGGCTCCCGAGCACATCGCCGAGATCGCCAAGGTGGTCGAGGGCAAGTCGCCACGCGAACTGCCGCAGATCCCGGTGGCTACTCGGTTGTCCGGTCTGGAGCCGCTCAACATCACCGACGATTCCCTGTTCGTGAACATCGGTGAGCGCACCAACATCACCGGCAGCGCCCGGTTCCGCAACCTGATCAAGGCGCAGGACTACGACACCGCGCTGTCGGTCGCGCTGCAGCAGGTGGAGGTCGGTGCGCAGGTCATCGACATCAACATGGACGAGGGCATGATCGACGGCGTCGCCGCGATGGACCGGTTCACCAAGCTGGTCGCGGCCGAGCCGGACATCAGCCGAGTGCCGGTGATGATCGACTCCTCCAAATGGGAGGTCATCGAAGCGGGCCTGAAGAATGTGCAGGGCAAGCCGATCGTCAACTCGATCTCCATGAAGGAGGGCGAGGAGAAGTTCATCCGCGAGGCCCGGCTGTGCCGTAAGTATGGTGCCGCCGTCGTCGTGATGGCCTTCGACGAGCAGGGCCAGGCCGATAATCTGGAGCGCCGCATCCAGATTTGCGGGCGCGCGTATCGGATCCTGACCGAGCAGGTCGGTTTCCCGCCCGAGGACATCATTTTCGATCCGAACTGCTTTGCGCTGGCGACCGGTATCGAGGAACACGCCACCTACGGGATCGACTTCATCGAGGCCTGCGCCTGGATCAAGGAGAACCTGCCCGGGGTGCACATCTCCGGCGGTATCTCCAACGTGTCGTTCTCGTTCCGCGGCAACAACCCGGTCCGCGAGGCGATCCACGCGGTGTTCCTGTACCACGCCATCAAGGCCGGCCTGGACATGGGCATCGTCAACGCCGGCGCGCTGGTGCCGTACGACTCGATCGACCCGGAGTTGCGGGACCGCATCGAGGACGTGGTGCTGAATCGTCGGGCCGATGCCGCCGAGCGGCTGCTGGAGATCGCCGAACGATTCAACAAGACCGAGAAGACCGAAGACCCGGCCGCGGCCGAGTGGCGCAATCTTCCGGTGCGCGAACGGATCACGCATGCGTTGGTGAAGGGCATCGACGCGCATGTCGACGCCGACACCGAGGAGTTGCGGTCCGAGATCGCCGCCGCGGGCGGCCGGCCGATCGAGGTGATCGAGGGCCCGCTGATGGATGGCATGAATGTCGTCGGTGATCTGTTCGGTGCGGGCAAGATGTTCTTGCCGCAGGTGGTGAAGTCGGCCCGGGTGATGAAGAAGGCGGTCGCCTATCTGCTGCCCTATATCGAGGCCGAGAAGAAACCGGGTGACGCCGACACCAGCAACGGCATCATCGTGATGGCGACGGTCAAGGGCGACGTCCACGACATCGGCAAGAACATCGTCGGAGTTGTGTTGCAGTGCAACAACTACACCGTGATCGACCTGGGTGTCATGGTGCCGGCGCAGAAGATCCTGGATGCCGCACGCGAGCACAAGGCCGACATCATCGGGCTGTCCGGCCTGATCACCCCGTCGCTGGATGAGATGTCCAATTTCGCCGTCGAGATGGAACGCGAGGGCCTGCAGATCCCGCTGCTGATCGGCGGCGCCACCACTTCGCGTGCACACACCGCGGTGAAGATCGCGCCGCGGCGCACCGGTCCGGTGGTGTGGGTCAAGGATGCGTCGCGCTCGGTGCCGGTTGCGGCCGCGCTGCTCGACGACAAGCAGCGACCGGCGCTGCTGGATGCGACCGCGAAAGACTATGCGGCGCTTCGGGAACGGCATGCGCAGAAGAATGAGCGGCCGATGCTGACGCTCCAGATGGCGCGGGCCAACCGGACGCCGATCGAGTGGGACGGCTACACACCGCCGGTGCCCGCCCAGGGCCTGGGTGTGCGCGAGTTCCACGAGTATGACCTCGCCGAGTTGCGCGAGTACATCGACTGGCAGCCGTTTTTCAACGCCTGGGAGATGAAGGGGCGCTTCCCGGACATCCTCAACAACCCGGCCTCCGGCGAGGCCGCTCGCAAGCTGTACGACGATGCCCAGCAGATGCTCGACACCCTGATCAAGGAGAAGTGGCTGACCGCCAACGGGGTCATCGGGTTCTTCCCGGCGAACGCGGTGGGTGATGACGTCGAGGTGTACACCGACGAGGCCCGCACCGAGGTGCTGACCACGTTGCACAACCTGCGTCAGCAGGGGGAGCACCGCGACGGCATACCGAACCGGAGCCTCGGTGACTACATCGCGCCCAAGGACACCGGTTTGGCCGACTACGTCGGTGCCTTCGCCGTGACCGCCGGGCTGGGCGGTAGCGAGAAGATCAAGGAGTTCAAAGCGGCCCTGGACGACTACAGCGCGATCTTGCTGGAGTCGATCGCCGACCGTCTGGCCGAGGCGTTCGCCGAGCGGATGCACCAGCGGGTCCGCGAGGAGTTCTGGGGTTACCAGCCCGACGAAGAACTCGACAACGAGGCACTGATCGCCGAGAAGTACGTGGGAATCCGGCCCGCCCCGGGATATCCGGCCTGCCCGGAGCACACCGAGAAGGCAACACTGTGGACGTTGATGGACGTCCAGAAGCGGACCGGGATCGAGCTGACCGACTCGATGGCGATGTGGCCGGGCGCCGCGGTCAGTGGTTGGTATTTCTCGCACCCGCAGTCGCAGTACTTCGTGGTCGGCCGAGTGGCCCAGGACCAGGTCGCCGACTATGCCAAGCGCAAGGGCTGGACCCTCAAGGAAGCCGAGCGCTGGCTGTCCTCCAACCTCGCCTACAACCCGGAGGACTAGGTTCTTTGCCCACTCCTGCTTCGCCCGCCCGTATGCGCGCGGTCCTGTTCGATATGGATGGCACGCTGGTCGACTCCGAAAAGCTGTGGGACGTCGCCATGCACGCGTTCTATGCGCGCCACGGCGGGGTGCTGACCGCCGAGGTGCGGGAGGCGACGGTCGGTGGTTCGGCCGAGAATGTCATGGCGCTGGTGTTCGACGATCTGGGTCTGGATCCGCATCCGGCGGCGCTGGCCGAGTCCGCCGACTGGTTGCACGAGTACACCGGCGACCTGTTCGAGCAGGGCCTGCCCTGGCGGCCCGGTGCGCGCGAGCTGCTGGAACACTGCGTCGCCGCCGGGGTGCCGTTGGCGCTGGTCACCAACACTCGGCGCGAGCTGGCCGAACGGGCACTGAAAAGCATTGGTAGCCATTACTTTACAGTTACCGTGTGCGGCGACGAGGTGCCCGACGGCAAGCCGCACCCGGCGCCGTACGAGCGGGCCGCCGCGCTGCTCGGGGTGTCCCCGGCCGAGTGTTTGGCGATCGAGGACTCGGTGGTCGGGGTGGCCTCGGCCGACGCGGCGGGCTGCGCGGTGCTGGTGGTGCCCAACGATGTTGAGGTGCCCGACGGCCCGCGTCGTCGGCACGTCGACTCGTTGGCCGCACTGGGGGTTGCAGACCTGCATGCGGTCTACGCGCAGATTACTGGCTGACCTGTGTCGATCGGCCCCGCCGATCGGACGGTTGTGCGATTGTGGTCGCATGTCGCACAACACCATTGACCCCGACGGCGATACCGCGGTCGGTGGCGGGGAATCCGGTTCGGGCCATGGCGCGGTGCGGATCGCCTCGGTGGCCGCGCTGGGCGGCCTGCTGTTCGGCTACGACAGTGCCGTCATCAATGGCGCGGTCAAGTCGATTCAGCAGACGTTCCTGATCAGTGACGCGGCACTGGGGTTCGCGGTGGCCTCGGCACTGCTGGGGGCGGCCGTCGGCGCCATGACCGCCGGCCGACTGGCCGACCAGGTGGGTCGACTGGCGGTGATGAAGCTGGCGGCGGTGCTGTTCTTCGTCAGTGCCCTGGGGGCCGCGCTGGCACCGAGTGTGTGGATCCTGGTGGGCTTCCGGATCATCGGCGGGCTGGGGGTCGGGGTGGCGTCGGTGATCGCGCCGGCCTATATCGCCGAGACGTCGCCGACCAGCATCCGTGGTCGGCTGGGCTCGTTGCAGCAGTTGGCGATCGTCAGTGGCATCTTCCTATCGCTGGCGATCGACGCGCTGCTGGCGCACCTGGCCGGTGGTGCGAGCAACGATCTGTGGCTGGGCGTGCCGGCCTGGCGCTGGATGTTCCTGTTGATGACCGTGCCCGCCGTGGTCTACGGGGTGCTGACCCTGACCATCCCAGAGTCACCGCGTTATCTGGTTGCCACCTACCGGATTCCGGAGGCGCGGCGAGTGCTCACCATGCTGCTGGGCGAGAAGGATCTGGACATCACGGTGAGCCGGATCCAGGAGTCGTTGCAGAACGAGCAGGCGCCGTCGTGGCGTGACATGCGCCGCCCGGGTGGGGGATTCTTCGGCTTCTACGGCGTGGTCTGGGTTGGTCTGGCACTGTCGGTGTTCCAGCAGTTCGTCGGTATCAACGTCATCTTCTACTACTCCAATGTGCTGTGGGAGGCGGTCGGCTTCGACGAGAATTCATCGTTCGTCATCACGGTGTTGACGTCGGTGGTCAACATCGTCACGACGCTGGTCGCTATTGCACTGATCGACAAGATCGGCCGAAAGCCGTTGTTGCTGATCGGTTCTACCGGCATGACCATCACCCTGACCACGATGGCGGTGATCTTCGGGACCGCGCCGCAGGTCGGTGGCCAGCCACAGTTGAACGGGGCCGCCGGCCCGATCGCGTTGGTGGCGGCCAATTTGTTCGTGGTGGCGTTCGGTATGTCATGGGGGCCGGTGGTGTGGGTGCTGCTGGGGGAGATGTTCCCCAACCGCATCCGGGCTGCCGCGTTGGGTTTGGCCGCGGCCGGCCAATGGGCGGCGAACTGGTTGATCACGGTGAGCTTCCCCGAACTGCGCAACGTCCTCGGCGTGGCGTACGGCTTCTATGCCCTGTGCGCGGCGTTGTCTTTGGTGTTCGTTGCCCGGTGGGTGCGGGAGACCAAGGGCGTGTCGCTGGAGGATATGCATGCCGAACTGATGGCACCGTAGGTTGCCCGCGACCCCGTAGCGATCCTGCGGCGCGCCGCCATCCGGTGCCGCGGCCGGTTTTGGGTAGCCGGGCATCGTTGGGTTTCGGTTAGCTTGTGGGACTGTTGGTTTCGCCGTCGCCGCTGTCTTCGTCGTCGGGGTGGAGTTGGGGGTGCCAGTAGGTGTTGGTGCGGGGTTGGCTGGTGTCCAGCAGTGGTGGTGGGTGCCAGTGGGCGCGGCCGCCGGTGATGGTGGTAGTCCAGCCGTTGTCGGTGGCCAGGCGGTTGTCGGGGCCGCAGGCCAGGGCCAGGTTGGTGATGTCGGTGTGCCCGTCGTGTTGCCAGTCGGTGTCGGCGTGGTGGGCTTGGCAGCGTGTGGCGGGGGCGGTGCAGCCGGGTCGGGTGCAGCCCCGATCCCGGGCCAAGAGCACCAAACGCTGACCGGCGGTCGCGGTGCGACGCGCCCGCCCCAGATACAACGGCACATTGGTGTGGCGGTCGAAGACGGCCAGGTAGTGGTGCGCTCCGGCGCGGGCTACCAGGTTCACCAGCTCCCCGATACCGAGTTTGGTGCCGGTGTGCGTCAGGGCCATCCCGGTGCCGGCCTGCAGGTCCTGCAAGGTCGTGGTGACGACGACCGACACGGGTAGCCCGTTGTGCTCACCCAGCTTCTGAGACTGCAGGGCAATCTGACCGAGAGCGGCCAGGGCATCGTGGTTGCGTTGCGCCGGAGACCGGCGGTCACCGTCGATCTGGGCCTGCGACGGGGTGCCGGAGATACATGGGTGCTCGTCGTCGGGGTTGGCCATCCCGGGGGCACCGAGCTTGTCGATCCCCGCTTCCACCAGGGCGCGGGCCTCGGGGGTCAGGTAGCCGCTGATTTTCGACATCCCATCGGCCCCCTGTTTTCCGAGGGTGAAGCATCGCTTGCGGGCTTTTTCGGCATCGTCGGGTTCGGGGCCGTCCTGATCGAGCAGGAACACCAACGCCGCCGCAGCGGCTGACAACTCTTCGGGGGATTGGCCGGCTCCGGCCTGGGTGATCAAGGTGTGTTCACACTGGGTGCGGGTGGCCTCATCGACCCAGCCCGGCAGGGCGGTGAAAAACTTGTCCATCACCGCCACATGCTCGGCACTAATGGATCCGGCGGCTTGAGCGGCGGCGATATGTTCACGAGCGGGCGGTAGTGGTTCTCCGGTCAACGAGGTCCGCGGCCCGAGGTTGGCGGCTGTTATGTCTCAACACATCGGTGACAGTTCTGCATCAGGACATCGGTGACAGTTCGGATGGTTTTGGTGGTGACACTTCCGGCCCAAAGTTCGGGCGGTGACTGTCTATGAACCGATCGATCCTCGTGTCCGTCTGGCGATCGCGCAGTGGCCTGATGACGCGCCCCGCGGGGCGGTCTCGACGTTCTGCGCTGAGCACGGTATCTCTCGAAAGTCGTTCTACGCGTTACGTAATCGCGCTAAGGCTGATGGGCCGGCCGCGGTGCTCGAACCCCGGACCCGGCGCCCGAAGTCAAGCCCATCGACGCTGACCGATGAGATCAAGGACCAAGCCGTGGCAGTGCGTGCCGCTCTGGAGTCCTCCGGATTGGATCACGGGCCGATCAGCGTTCACGAGAAGATGCGCGCGATGGGCTTAGAACAGGTCCCCTCCACGGCATCGCTGGCGCGCATCTTCCGCGGGGCAGGCGTGGCCCGCCTTGAGCCCAAGAAGAAGCCCCGCTCGGCGTGGCGACGGTTCGTCTACCCGGCCCCGAACGCCTGCTGGCAACTGGATGCGACCGAGTACGTGCTCAGCGGTGGACGTAAGTGTGTGATCTTCCAGCTCATCGACGACCATTCCCGTTATGCCGTTGCCTCGCACGTGGCATCGAGCGAGACAGCCAAAGCCGCGATAGCGGTGGTAGACAAAGCCATTGCCGCGCACGGGGTGCCCCAGCGGCTGCTGACCGACAACGGGCTCGCGCTGAACCCGTCGCGGCGCGGGCATCTGGGTCGACTCGTCGCTCACGTCGGTGACCTGGGTGTGGAGGCGATCACCGGCAAGCCCTACAAGCCGACCACCCAGGGCAAGAACGAACGCTTCCACCAAACCCTGTTCCGCTACCTCGACAAACAGCCGCTGGCCGAGACGCTCGCAGAACTACAGGCCCAGGTCGATACGTTCGACCACATCTACAACACCGAACGCCCCCACCAGGGACTGCCCGGACGCCTCACCCCGCTGACCGCGTGGGAAGCGACCCCCAAAGCCGATCCGCCCCGCCCCAAGCCTGACCGGCCCCTGTTTAACCGGCCCGAGCCACGCCCACGGCCCACACCACCGGTGCCGCTGGACTTGCCCACCGGCACCCACATCAGAACTGTGAGCACTGCAGGCACCATCGGGCTGGACTACGTCACCTACAAAGTCGACGTACAACGCGCCTTCGAACACGTCCTGGTCATCAGCGACGACGACAAGATCATCATCACCGACCTGCACGGCGAAATCCTCGCCGAGTACACCCGACCCACACCCGGCATCACCTACGTCGGCAACGGCCGACCCAGCGGCCCACGACCCAAAAACGGAGAACTGTCACCGAAGTCCTGATACACCAACTGTCACCGATGTCCTGATGCAGAACTGTCACCCATGTCCTGATACATCACACCCGAGGTTGGCGGCATCGCGTACCCGCCGCCGCGCCTCGGCGCCGGAGACATGTAGTCGGATGCCCAGCACGTCGGCCCAGTTTTTCGCGCCGATCTCCCGCGGCGTGGTTTGCGCTTGTACCGCGGCCAACAAGGCGTGATCGACCGTCGGCGCGCAGCGGGCCAACACTTCCCGCCGGGACAACAGATCCAGTAGTTCGGGGACGGCGAGGCCGGTGTAATCGAAGCCCGCGATCCGGGCGCACAGCTGCTCGAGGTCGGCGTAGGCCCCTCGATGGTGGCCCGGTCGGTGGTCATATTCGAACATTAGTTCGGTAGTCCGACAAGTTTCATCGCCGATTTCCGAGGGAACGTGACGGCTGTTACCCATCGTGACCAGCGGTAACAAAGGGGTCAAAGTTTTTTGATGGGGCGGCACGTGATACTGCCCGTGATATCAGGTTCCGGAACTGAGTACAGCCAGGGAATCTGCCGCGGCTGCCGCCATGAACACCCCGATCGGGAGGGTCCGTACCCGATCGCCGGCACCGACGCCGAACCCTGCCCGCGGGCGTGCGCATTTCGGTTTGCGCAGCATGAAACAATTCAAGCCCGTGAAGACCTTCGACGCGCTGTTCGCCGAATTGAGCGAGAAAGCGCAGACCCGGCCGGCCGGCAGTGGCACCGTCGCAGCCCTGGACGCCGGGGTGCATCATCTGGGCAAGAAGATCATCGAAGAAGCCGGTGAGGTGTGGATCGCCGCCGAGCATGAGAGCGACGACGAGCTGGCCGGTGAGATCAGCCAGCTCCTCTACTGGACCCAGGTGCTGATGGTCAAGCGTGGCCTGACCCTCGACGACGTGTACGGCAAGCTGTGAGCGTCACGTCGGAGACCGGCATGCTGCGGGTCGCGGTTCCCAACAAGGGTTCGCTGAGCGAATCGGCCGCCCACATCCTGTCCGAGGCGGGCTACCGCCGCCGCACCGACCCCAAGGATCTGACGGTCGTCGACCCGGTTAACAAGGTCGAGTTCTTCTTCCTGCGGCCCAAAGACATTGCCATCTATGTGGGTTCGGGTGAGCTGGACTTCGGTATCACCGGCCGCGACCTGGCGGCCGAATCGATGGCGCCGGTGCGTGAGCGCCTCGCATTGGGCTTTGGTTCCTCGACCTTCCGCTATGCCGCGCCAGCCGGGCGGGACTGGACGGTCAACGACCTGGCCGGCAAGCGGGTGGCCAGCGCGTACCCGAACCTGGTCCGTAAAGACCTGGCAGACAAGGGGATCGAAGCAACCATTATCCGTCTGGACGGAGCGGTGGAGATCTCGATCCAGCTCGGGGTCGCCGATGCGATCGCTGATGTTGTCGGCTCCGGCCGCACCCTGGCGCTGCACAATCTGGTGGCTTTCGGTGAGTCGCTGTGTGATTCGGAGGGGGTGCTGATCGAACGCGCCGACGCCGAGCCCACCGCGGCCCGCGATCAGCTGGCCGCCCGGGTACAGGGTGTGGTGTTTGGGCAGCAGTATCTGATGCTCGATTACGACTGTCCGCGCAGCGCATTGGAGCGCGCCACCGCGATCACCCCCGGTCTGGAATCGCCGACGATCGCGCCGCTGGCCGACGAGAACTGGGTGGCGGTGCGGGCGCTGGTGCCGCGCCGCCAGGTCAACGCCATCATGGACGAGTTGGCGACGATCGGCGCCAAGGCAATCTTGGCTTCCGATATCCGGTTCTGTCGCTTCTGATCCCTGCCGGTGCTAGCGTCGGCTCGGATTGTCCTTGGGCTCTCAGCCGATTCGGAGGTCGACGTGACGCGTGAATTGGTAATGCTGTTGGCCCTGCTGATCGGTGTGGTTGCCGGTCTGCGGGCGCTGACCCCACCAGCAGTCGTGGCCTGGGCTGCCAAACTCGGCTGGCTGCCGGTGGCCGGTACCTGGGCCGGCTGGGTGGCCCATCCGATCACCGTGACGGTGCTGACCATCCTGCTGGTGGTCGAACTCGTCACCGATCAGCTGCCGTCGACCCCGGCCCGTACGGTGCCGCCGCAATTCCTGGCCCGGATCGTCACCGGCGCCTTCGCCGGAGCGGTCATCGGTGCGGGCTGGCATCACACGCCCACTGCCCTCGGCAGCGCCATGGTCGGCGCGGTGCTCGGCACCATGGCCGGTTTCCATGCCCGGCGGGCAATCGTCGCACGCACCCGTAACGACCGTCCGGTGGCGATCGTCGAAGATGTCATTGCGGTGCTCGGTGGGTTCGGGATAGTTGCCCTGGCGACGGTGCTATAGACATGTCAGCCCCGGCAACGGTATTCGACGCCATCATCGTCGGCGCCGGCCAGGCCGGGCCGCCGCTGGCCGGTCGGCTGGTCGAGGCCGGGTATACCGTCGCGGTGATCGAACGCAAACTGGTCGGTGGCACCTGCGTGAACTACGGCTGTATTCCGACCAAGACGCTGGTGGCCAGTGCCCATGCTGCACATGTGGCCCGCCGTGGTCCCGAATTCGGCATCGGCACAGGCGAAGTAACTGTCGATATGACCAAGGTCAAAGATCGCAAAGACGGCATCGTCACCGCCGACCGCACCGGTGTGGAGACCTGGCTGCAGGGGATGGACGGCTGCACGCTGCTGCGCGGACACGCCCGCTTCGTCGACCCGCACACCCTGGCCGTCGGTGACCAGAGGATCACCGCCGAACGCATCTTCCTCAACGTCGGCGGTCGCGCCTCGACGCCCGATATCCCGGGGCTCGCCGATGTGGACTACCTCACCAACGTCGGCATCCTCGAACTCGACACGGTGCCAGAGCATCTGGTGGTCATCGGTGGCAGCTACATCGGGCTGGAGTTTGCTCAGATGTTCCGCCGGTTCGGCGCCGAGGTGACGGTGATCGAGCGTGGCCGGCGACTGGCGTCCCGCGAGGACGACGACGTCTGCGCCGCGATCAAGGACATCCTGGAAGCAGAAGGCATCACAGTACACCTGGGCGCCAACGACATTCGAGTGGCCGCACACCCAGACGGTATCGAGGTAGCCACCCGTTCGGGTGGCCCGGTGGTTACCGGAACCCACCTGCTGGTCGCGGTCGGCAGGGTGCCCAACACCGACGACCTGGGGCTGGATGCGGCCGGCGTGGCCACCGATGCCCGTGGCTACATCACCGTGGACGACGAATTGCGGACCACCGCCGGGCATATCTGGGCGATGGGGGATTGCAACGGCCAGGGCGCCTTCACTCACACCTCCTACAACGACTTCGAGATCGTCGCGGCGAACTTGCTCGACGGCGAGCCGCGCCGGGTCAGCGACCGAATTCCCACCTATGCGCTGTACATCGATCCGCCGCTCGGGCGGGCTGGTTTGACCGAGGCCCAGGTCAGGAAAACCGGTCGAAAGGCGTTGGTGGGCAAGCGCCCGATGACCCGGGTGGGTCGTGCGGTCGAGAAGGGTGAGGCCCAGGGCTTCATGAAGGTCCTGGTCGACGCCGAGACGCAGCAGATTCTGGGCGCGTCCATCCTGGGTGTCGGCGGTGACGAGGTGGTGCACTGCATCCTGGATATGATGGCGGCAAAGGCGCCATACACCACCATGACCCACACCGTGCACATCCACCCGACGGTCGCCGAACTGGTTCCGACCATGCTGGAGGGCCTCACGCCACTGGAATAGTTGGCATATCTGAAATAGCCTGTGCCGCAACCCGTCCGGCTGCCAACTGTCGCGTCACCACCGCCACCCGGCGACCGAGGTGCTCGCAGGTCGCCAGATCGGACGGGTGCACGCCCGCCGGTTGGGCATCGACGTCGGTGGCCGCCGCGGCACCCAGCCAGAAACCCAGCCGGTTCGGGTCGGCTTCGCTCGATACCGAACTGTTCCAGCCCGGGCCCAACCCCAGGTTCACCCAGTGCATGTGATGTTGGGCGGCGAATACCGCTAGGGAGACCAGGGAATTGAGCTTATCGCCGCTCTTGGCGCCGGAATTGGTGAAGCCGGCCGCCACCTTGTCGCGCCAGCTGCCCTGTTGGCAGCGCCGGCCGGTCTGCTCGGCGAACGCTTGGAATACCGCGGACACGTTGCCCATGTAGGTGGCGGTGCCGAAGATGATCGCATCGGCCTCGTCGAGCAGGCGCCAGTGCGCATCGGACAACTCGCCGAGGCGGATCAGCCTCACCTCGACACCCGCCGAGCGGGCGCCGGCGGCAACGGCCTCGGCCAGTACCGCGGTGTGCCCAAAGCCGGATTGGCAGGCCACCACCACCGAAGGTGCGACATCGGACATAGTGCTATTCCTTCCGATCCAGCGGCCCGTGGCCGGCGATCTGTTCGTAACGTTCCAACCATCCGGGCAGCTCCGTGCCGTCCAGCAGCGCCTGCAGCCGGTCCAGATAGGCCTGCGTCCCGGGGCGGAAGCCGTTGGCGTTGGGTACCCCGAGGCCGCGGTGGGACAGTCGCAGTATGGTGCCGGTGCCGTCGGTGGTGAGTTCGTAGCGCACCACGCCGGGCTCGACGATCTGCTGGTGCCATTCGTGCTCGAAAACCCTTGGTGGATCCCACACCAGGATCCGGCCGGTCATCCGCTTCATGTCCGGTGGGACCGGGGGACCAGACGCCACGGTCTCGATGAAGCCACCCTTGCGCGCGTCGATCCTGGTCTTGCCCATCCAGCGGTCGCGCTGCGCCGGCTCGGTGATGGCCGCCCACACCCGCTCGATCGGATGGGCCAGGCGCCGTTCGAAGATCAGGGTGGCCCGATCGCCCTGGACGATGACCTGTCCTTGTGGCTCAACCGAACTCATGATTCCTCCGGAAGCGTCGAATCCAGGTGGCGGGTCAATGCGTCGAGGTGATCGGTCCAGTAGTGCCGGTACCGGTTGATCCAGCGGTCCATCTCGACCAGGCCGTCGGCCCGCAGTGCATAGATGCGTCGCTGGGCATCGGGCCGCACCTCGACCAGACCGACCTCGCGCAACACCCGCAGATGCCGTGAGACCGTGGGTTGGGTCAGTCCGGGCAGGGTGGCGACCAGTTCACCGGCGGTGCGCTCGCCGCCGGCCAGCGCATCGAGCAGGGCCCGGCGGTTGGGTTCGGCGACGGCTTCGAAGACGTCCACCACCAGAGTATTGCATTACATCTATATAGATGCAAGAGCATATAACTCTGGTCGGTGAGTCATACCGAGCCGCCCGGCGATAGCCCGATTGGACAGGCCCTGGGCAACCAGCGACGCGATCTCATACTCCCGAGAGCTGAGCGAAAGTGGCCGTGGGCGGGGGAGATCCGCGGCGGCCCCACACATTCCGGCCTGCTCGTAGCGGGCGGCAGCCTGGCTCGCCATTTCAGTCGTACGGTCATCGCGCTGGGGCGGCCTTCGTGTGGGTTCTCCGTTGGTGGAGCAGTAGATTTCGGCGACGTCGGCGGTGAGCTCAGGATCACACCCATGTACCGATCGTCGGTCTCCACACGTTGTGCCGCAATCGAATTCGGCCGAGCAACGCCATTTCGTCGCCGGTTGGTCAACGGGATGCCCCGGTGTATTGAGCGTCCTGGACGTGTACTGGCTGTCGCTGCGCCGGGTCAGCGTCGCTGCACCAGCAGGGTCTGCGCCGACGTACCGATGAATCCCTGAGTGTCGAACAACTCGGCGGTGGTCACCCCGATACCGTCCGGACCGATGGAACCGCGGGCCCGCAGTGCGAAGTCCGAACCGCTCGGCAGCCGGTGCAGATGCACTGTGGTGTCGGTGTTCATGAAAACGAACTGCTCCGGATCCAGTGCTGCGCCAACGCCATTAGCCGAATCGACCACCATCGCCAGGCGTTGTAGGTCGGTCATCGGCTCGTCGTCGACCAGGGACACCAGCGGTTGCATCCAGACCACCGCCGCACCGGCATCGTCGGGTTGGGGCACCCACGTGACAGTGTCCAGGTAGCCCGGTCGGTCCTGCCAGGCATGGCGAAACCCGGTGTCGGGTAACGCGATCAGCGGTGGAAAGCGGTCTACGGTGGCATCGTGGGTGTCGCTGACCGCCAGCAGCCACGCGCTGACCCGGGCGACCGCGCGCTGCGAACCGTCGGGTGCCGCCGCCGTCATCTCCGCGGTCACCATGGCGATCCGCGATCCCGGACGTGACACCCAGGCCCGGACCCGTACCGGCGCAACGGGAATCGCGCCCAATATGTCCAGCGTCAGCCGACCGATCCGCAGACCGTCGGGGGCCTGCTGCTCGACCGCGCGAGTCAAAAGCGCCAGCGGCGGAGAGCCGTGCTGGATCCGCGGATCCCAGTTGCTGGCGGTGCCGGTGGTGGATTCGAAGAGCTGCCAGTCCCCGTCACCACCGACGTTGCGGTAGTAAGGATCGTTCACGCGGCATCGAAGCTCTGCGGCCAGCCTGGGTAGGGCGGAGGGCTGCCGCCGAACGCGGGACACAGCTGCTGATGGGCACACCAGTTGCACAGCCGCGACCGATTGGGCCGGAAATCGCCTGTCTGCCCGGCATTTTGGATGGCGTTCCAGATCGCCATCAGGGTCTTCTCGAAGCGCTCCAGCTCGGCGAGTTCGGGTGAGTAGTCCAATACCTGACCGTCGGCCAGGTACAACAGCCGCAGCCGAGCCGGCACCACCCCGCGGATCCGCAGCAACGCCACCGCATAGAACTTCATCTGGAACATGGCCTTGAACTCGGCCATCGCGCGGGCGGCCGGCGGCGCCTTGCCGGTCTTGTAGTCGACCACCCGCAGCTCACCGCCGGGCGCCACATCGATCCGGTCGACGAAACCGCGCAGCAGCGTGCCGTCGGCGAGCTCGACCTCGACGCGCTGCTCGCAGCTCTGCGGGTCGAACCTGGTCGGATCCTCCAGTCGGTAGTAGCCCGACAGCAGGGTGCGGGCCTCGGCCAGCAGCGTCTCGCGGAGCTCAGGGGCGATATCGGCGGCCAGTTCCGGCTTCTCGGCGACCACCGCATCCCAGGCCGGGGTGACCAGCGACAGCGCGGTATCGGGCAGCCGGTCGCCGGCCGGCAGCGCGTAGAGCTGTTCCAGTGCCGCGTGCACCACCGAGCCACGCAGCTGCGCAGTGGACGGGGGCTCTGGTAGCCGGTCGATGGCCCGGAACCGGTACAGCAGCGGGCACTGCTTGAAGTCGCTTGCCCGCGACGGGGACAGCGCCGGGCGCCGGGTGCGGGCGGCGGGCGCGGTCACCTCGGGAGCACTCATAGGCCCAGCCTATGACCCCACCCCGACAAACTTGTCCAACCCGGCCGCTTCGGCCGGCACCGCGACTGGCAGGCTTACGCGGTGCAGATCACCGGACCTTTCATCGTCGGCGACCGCGTCCAACTGACCGACGCCAAGGGACGCCACTACA